>Ga0247609_10001039_pt1 | contig 34896 bp, 38 predicted proteins | sample 172DNAGHGlowgp2_FD_193487 | JGI IMG/M metagenome (GOLD analysis project Ga0247609, IMG submission 193487) | Sheep rumen microbial communities from Palmerston North, Manawatu-Wanganui, New Zealand - 1728 DNA GHGlow gp2 | ecosystem: Host-associated > Mammals > Digestive system > Stomach > Rumen ... | reverse complement strand
CTCTGAAAACTCGTTTTCAAGATGCTTCAGACAAAATATAAACCTTTATTCTCAGGAATAAAGCAGTCTTATGAGAGACTGTCATCTGGAAAATTTAATCCGTTTAGATGGTTTTAGATCTGTGTGAGTTTAGAGAATAACACGATGGATTCCATTCTTCATGTCGTACTCTCCGAAGTTCACCAGCAATCCAAGCTTCTTATCCATCAGCCTGAGATAGGTCTTCAGCTGTTTGAAGAATACAGGTTTGATCTCCTCAACGGATTTCAGCTCAATGATTATCTGGTCTTCTACAAGGACATCAAGTTTAAGGTCATTTTTTAGCTTGTGTCCTTTGTAGTTGATGGGGACTTCCACCTGCCTGGCTACTTGTAAGCCACGCTGCTCTAACTCGAAACATAATGCCTCTTCATAAACCGATTCCAGCAGTCCAGGCCCTAACGTATTATAAACGTCAAAGATGGCCCCACGTATCTGATATGTCAGGTTGTTTTCTGTCATTGCAGTCCTAACAGGCTCTCAGCAAACCTCTTGAAGGTATTACACTTCCCAGAATCCATCAACTTGCAGAAATCATCAGTAGTGAGAATAGACATGATAGCCGAGATGTCCGACAGATGCTTGTCGTACTGTTTCCCCACCAAACCATAAATTCTGCCTAGTTCCATGGCAGGATGAACAATTGTTTTCTCCGGATCCGCATCAAGATCGATACCCGTTGAGTCCTTGATAAAATCACCAGTCAATCGCTTGTCTATCGACAACAGGTAGTCGTGCATGCCCAAAAGCCAAGCCTCTACTTCCATGATAGCGAAGTGGAAATCAACCTTCTCACCATTCGCAGCACTCTTCAGCACATCCCTCACAGCTTCAATATGCTTCTGGTTCACCTCCTCGTCAATCACATGGCCGCCGGCATCCTGCACATACTGCTTGCTATACATATCGCGCAAGCCTATCACCAACTGGTAGCCCTGATTCACAAGATATGCCAGTCGAGAGAGAATCTTACTGAGCACCGAATTATCATTGCCAACATTCACCAGCATGAAATAGTTCTCACTCTCCTCACTGCCATATTGGTATGCAGCATCACGGAACTCATTGTTCTGAAGGTTATAGCATGCAAAGCCAATGACACTCGTGTCATACCCATACCATTGCTTCAGGAATTCCCTCACAAAAACAAGTTCTGTCTGACCCTCAACAAACACTGCCAGTCTGCGCTTATTCATCCTTCGTATTGTTGACTATAAAGTTCGATGAGAGAATATCGAAATTGCTCAGACCTGTGCGCACAAACCGTTCAAACAGTTCCTTGCTGTTCTTGTTGTTCAGGCTATATACCCTGCCGCCTTTACGCTGCAAGATATTCCAGTACTGCAAGTCAACAGCATCCATCAGGAAACTATCGTTCGAGGTAGCCAGCAACTGTATGTGGTTCTCCTCACAATAGCTGAACATAATCTTACCTAACCTCGTAGAGCGCATATAGTCCAGACCCTCGCCCATGTCATCGATAATCAGGCAACGGGCATCAGCCAGAGTCGAGCAGTAAAGCATATACAACAGCACACAGAACACACGGAACATGCCGTTCGACAGTTCAAACGGAGTCATCGGGTTCTCGATGCCCTTTTCATAGATATGCAACATCTTCGAGCCGTTCTCCCTCTGATACTCCTCTATGCGGTCTATCTCGTAGCCAAGTTCATGCATGAACGCCAACAAATGTTTCTGCTTCTCTTCAGATATCTTTTCATACATCACAGGAAGCAGTGGCTCATTGGATATTGCATATGGACTCAATGAGTTTGGAGAAGTAGTAATATTACTGAACACAAACATCGATGTGTGCTCAGCCCATCTGATTATCTCCTCTATCTCCGGATAGCGCTGTGTATCACGACGCACCTGAATCAGAAGCTTGCCAGCAGGAGGACTCACCTGCTCATCATTATACATCGAAGCAGAGAAGCGTTCTCTCATTATCAGCGATTGTCCGTCTTTCCTGAGGATTTCAGACTGAATCTCACCGCCTTTGATTTCGAATGAATACTCCAAGCGATTACCATTTTCCAAAATCAACGAACACTCGATATCATCCATGTTAGCATCAGCCTCACCCCTTATGAAACGAGCCACCTGCCCCAGTGCAGAGACAGTTCTCGACTTACCCACTGAGTTCAAACCTACTATGAGGTTTTGGTGGTTTAGCGACAACTCTTTTAAGCTCCAACCGGAAGCTTGCTTATATGAAAATTCCGATAATATCATATTGATGTATCTGCTTCTTTGGGCGCAAAGTTAAGCATTTTTTTCCAAATAGCCACCCATTATAGCTTTTTTTCTTATTATTTCACGTAGATCCCGCTGAAATTATTGTCTCACGCGGATCTCACAGATTCTTTGGTTGAATCATTTTTCAGATGATGAGTTTCTATTTTATATGAGGCACTCTGAAAACTCGTTTTCAAGATGCTTCAGACAAAATATAAACCTTTATTCTCAGGAATAAAGCAGTCTTATGAGAGACTGTCATCTGGAAAATTTAATCCGTTTAGATGGTTTTAGATCTGTGTGACCTAAAATAAATCTTCTTGCGAAGTTCATCTTATTTCGTCAATGTTCGTCAGAGTTCGTCTTAGTTCGTCAATGCCCTTTTCAGATGTTGTACCTTTGTACTGTCAGAGAAAATCTCTGTGAGCGCTCAATTTTCAATTATCAATTCTCAATTTTCAATTTCGAATTATGCCCGTACTAGTAAAAGTAACTCAAAACAACAACGAGAAGACGACAGCCTTCGGCAAGTGGTATGGTCGCGTGGTCTCTACCAAGACCATGACCTATCAGGAGCTCTGCAAGCACATGTCTGAGCACAACTCAGTCTATGGCGAAGATGTCTGCCTTGGCGTAGCCAACAAGCTGCAGAACTGTATGCTCGAGCAGCTTCTCGAGGGCAAGAAAGTGCAGTTCGGCGAACTCGGCACCTTCTACCTCTCTGTCAAGAGCACCGGCACCCTGAAGGAGTCCGACTTCAGCCTCGGCACCAACATCCAGGGCCTGTACCTCTGCTTTGCCCCCAGCCGCACCGATGTCAACAACCTCTCATCGAAGATGCTGAAAAAGAAAGCCGCCTTCATGAACATCAAGGACCTAATCGAGACTTCTAAGAAGTCATCGGGATCTACGGAATCAGGAAACCAGGGATCTACAGAGAACCAAGGTTCAAATTCAGGAACCGTGACCCCTGAACCCTCTAACCCTTCGTCAGGCAGCGTGACACCCAGCAATGGTGGCTCCAACTCTGGATCTACGGAATCAGGAAACCAGGGAGGGAACTCCGGTGGTGGGACAGGTGACAATAATTAAATGACATCTGAAGGATAAGCTCTGAGGAATGAGGAACAAGGCTGGAACATCCGGGGTGATGCTATGCCCACCCAGTCAGCTATCACGCTGAAATAAGTTCTAATCCCGGGCATGAAAGCAGCCTGATCATCCAGCCACTCTTTCCAACCTCTCACTGAGATCTTTAACTTATTTAATTGTCCCGCAGAAATAGCAGAAATGGCAGAAAGGAACCTAAAGGTTCAAGCTGCGCTGTGTATCTCTGGGCCGAATATTTCCGAGGTTTCCGCTCTTTCTGCGGGACTTAAGAATTACAGGCCATTGACTACCCGGTGAATGCTATCTTCGAGAATATCGTCTGTATTGAAGTTCACAAGGATACCTACCTTCAGATCCAACAGTCTGAGATAAGTCCTTGTCTGCTTGAAGAAGACATCCTGTAGCTCCTTGACGCTTTTCAGTTCCACAACGACTCTGTCCTCTACTAGTAGGTCAAGTCTTAAAGGAGTTTTCAGGATATGGCCATCGTAGTGTATAGGCACTTCCAGTTGCCTTTCCACTTTCAGCCCTCTCTTCTGTAGCTCATAGACCATAGCCTCCTCATATACGGATTCCAATAGTCCTGGGCCGAGCTTTTTATACACGTCGTATATTGCCCCTCGTATCTGGTATGTTATCTGGTTGTCAGTCATGCGAATAGAATTTTGCCTGCAAAATTACAAAATTTCTGCTATTTCTGCTCTTTCAGCGGGACAAAAAACAAACTAAACTAGACTTAACTTTATGAAACTCTCAAATTCTACCTGGAAGCAGCTGCTTCAGATCCTCGCTACGATCATTACCACTATCGCCGGCACTCTCTGCGTGCAGAGCTGCGCTCCTCATTGGTTCTAATATTGTCCCGCAGAAATCACGGAAATCACAGAAACTTTTCATTTGCTCTGCAAATATTTGGTATACGCAGCCACTCGAGGCATTTTTCCGAAGGAAAACATTTCTGCTATTTCCGCCCTTTCTGCGGGACAAAAAAACAAACTAAACTAGACTTAACTTTATGAAACTCTCAAATTCTACCTGGAAGCAGCTGCTTCAGATCCTCGCTACGATCATTACCACTATCGCCGGCACTCTCTGCGTGCAGAGCTGCGCTCCTTCGTGGTTCTAATGTCTTCTGTCTCTCGCAGATCTCACAGATCCCGCAGATTATATTATCCCGCAGAAATAGCAGAAATAGCAGAAAAGACGATTATTCAGATGACAGTCTGTCAAGACTGCTTTGTTCCGAGAACAAAGGTTAGTATTTTAAGAAGCACTTCTGAAAACTCGTTTTCAAGATGTTTCAGAAAATAGAAACTCATCATCTGAAAATCTACCGATTTTAATTCATGGATAATTCGTGGTAATTCGTGTTCCAGAAAAATCTGCGCCATCTGCGCCATCTGCGAGACTACTAAAAAATCTCCGTGTACAATGAGAAAGATTGACCTGATTATCTGTCACTGTTCAGCCACTCGCGTCACTCGCGACTTCTCTCCCGAAGACCTCGAAGCCTGTCACAAGGCTCGAGGTTACAAGACCACCGGCTACCACTACTACATCACCAAGGATGGCCATCTCCACAAGTGCCGCCCCGAGGATATGATTGGAGCCCATGCCCGTCGCTACAACGCCCACTCTATTGGTGTTTGCTATGAGGGAGGCCTCGATGCCAACGGTAAACCCGACGACACCCGCACTCCTGCCCAGAAGCATACCCTCATCGCTTTGCTACGTGCTCTGAAGGCCGATTACCCCGACGCCCAGATTCTTGGCCATCGTGACCTTCCCTGGGTCAAGAAGGACTGTCCTTGCTTCGACGCCCGTGCTGAATATTCAAATCTCAAGCCCCTTAAACTGGAGCAGTGACATGAAACTTAACTGTTTTGAACTATGATACAATCAAGAGCGCCACCGCCCTATTGTATGCGATTATCACACCACACAGTCAGCAATATACTCGGGTGGATAAACGATATGATAATCATGTATTGCTGCCAAATAGTATTCGTTATTTGAATTAACATCCCCCTCCGTCATCCTATCATAATATGTCGTTATTTGGCCACAAAGATACAACCTTATTTCGGTTTGGCCAAATATGAACATCGGTTTTTTTGTGGCATTTTACTTTTGTTTCTTGTGATAACCCTTAACCATGAACCCTTAACCATGAATCATTAACCGTAATTCATGTACCATTACATCACTGCTCAATCATGGTAATATCTGTTTTTTAGATTTCGAAGAAATCGATGTATTTGCTCACGAAGTGACGATGAACCTGTCCCACTGTCATTTCTAAGGAATTAAGGAATCAAGGAAATTATTCCTATATTCCCAGGTTCCTTAGACCAAGAAATCTCTCGCAGATGGCGCAGATGACGCAGATTATGCTTCCAAGCTCTGCCTGTACCACTCAAAGAGTTTGGATACGCCATCCTCTATCTCCACCTTGTGCGTCCAGCCAAGAGAATGCAGCTTGCTTACATCAATGAGCTTGCGCATCGTGCCATCAGGCTTAGAAGCATCAAATTCAACTGTGCCCTCAAAGCCTACAGCCTTCACCACCAGCTCTGACAGCTCACGAATAGTGAGTTCCTTACCTGTACCCACATTGATATGACAGTTACGGATTTCTCCCAAACTGGGGATATATCCACCACGGCCAGCGCTGTGATTACGATCCACAGCCCCATCGGTGCTTGCGCCATAATGAACTGAACTGTACTTCTCAATGCCAATCACATCCTTAAAGTCCACGTTCAGCAGCACATGCACAGAAGCATCTGCCATATCCTCAGACCACAAGAATTCGCGAAGAGGTGTACCAGTACCCCAAAGGACAACACGGTTGTCGTAGATACCGTATTTGGCTAGAACACGTAGTACTTCTTCTTTTTTTGAACACAAATTGCTCGAATCACTCGAATCTTTTTTATTCGTGTCATTAGTGAGATTTGTGTTCGTTAAACCCTCACCTGATACGCCCTCCACAGGGCGCTTATTCAAATCAATGGCTATTTTATCCCATGCGCCATCATGTATCAACTTTGCCAGATACACCTTTCGCATCATAGCTGGCATCACGTGACTGTTCTCCAAATGGAAGTTATCATTAGGACCATAGAGGTTGGTAGGCATCACAGCAATATAGTTAGTACCGTATTGCAAGTTATAGCTCTCGCACATCTTTAATCCTGCAATCTTCGCAATAGCATACTCCTCGTTGGTATATTCCAAAGGCGAAGTCAAGAGGCAATCTTCCTTCATGGGCTGAGGTGCATTCTTAGGATAGATACAAGTACTGCCCAAGAACAGCAATTTCTTCACCCCATGAGCATAAGCCTCACTAATGACATTGCACTGGATCTTCATATTCATCATAATGAAGTCTGCCCGATACAGCATATTTGCCATAATGCCACCTACAAAAGCGGCAGCCAATACAACAGCATCCGGCTGCTCTTCATCGAAGAACTTTTTGACAGCCACTTGGTCAGTCAAATCCAGTTCCTTATGAGAACGACCTATAAGGTTGGTGTAACCACGTTGCAATAGGTTATTCCAGATAGCAGAGCCAACCAGACCGTTGTGGCCTGCAACATATATCTTACTTTCTTTACTTAACATCTAATCTTACTTTTTGAACACGAATTACTCGAATTTCACGAATTATAACACTATTCTGTCTTTTTCTAAGCCGTCTGAACAACCAAAGTTCAGAAGAATACCGAGTTTAAAGCCTGTGGCGTGAAGATAGTTATACTCTTGATATACTGCTTCCAAAAAGCCATGACCTAACTTATTGTAAACTTCAAAGGCTGCTCCTATTATGTCGTAGCTCTCTTGTTTATAGTAGATCATAATTTATTCGTGTTATTAGTGAGATTCGTGTTCGTTTATTATTTTACGATGCCTTTTTCGAGGTACTCAGCAAGGTTAGTTCTTACCTTTGCTGCAGCACCTTCAGCAGCAACCTTGGCGATGTCGGACTCAACCATGATGCGAACGAGCTCTTCGAAGATGGTCTTGTTCGGATTCCACTTCAACTTGGCCTTAGCCTTTGTTGGATCACCCCAAAGGTTTACTACATCCGTTGGACGATAGAAGTCCTCTGAAACGGCAACAACAGTCTTACCAATCAACGCATCAGGGCCACTTACGACAATACCCTTCTCATTAATACCCTCTCCTTCAAACTTCAATTCAATACCAGCGTGTTTGAATGCAAGTTCTGTGAATTCACGTACAGAGTGCTGCACACCTGTTGCAATCACAAAATCCTCAGGCTTGTCCTGCTGAAGAATGAGCCACATACACTCCACGTAGTCCTTGGCATAGCCCCAGTCACGAAGACTGTCCATATTACCCAAGTACAAGCAATCCTGCAGGCCTTGGCTGATTCTGGCAGCAGCGAGTGTAATTTTTCTTGTTACAAATGTTTCACCTCTGCGTTCTGACTCATGGTTAAACAAAATACCCGAGCAGCAATACATGTTGTAAGCCTCACGATACTCCTTCACAATCCAGAAACCATATTGCTTTGCCACAGCATACGGGCTATACGGATGGAATGGCGTATTCTCATTCTGGGGAACCTCCTCCACCTTACCATAAAGTTCAGATGTCGAAGCCTGATAGATACGACAAGTCTCAGTCATACCCAACTGGCGAACAGCCTCCAAGATGCGAAGTACGCCCACTGCATCCACATCAGCAGTAAACTCAGGACTGTCAAAGCTTACCTGCACATGGCTCTGTGCTGCGAGGTTATATATCTCATCAGGACGAACCTTACCAATCACACCCAACACACTCATCGAGTCACCCAGATCTGCATAGTGCAGATGAAAGCGAGGTTTGCCTTCCAGGTGCGCAATACGCTCACGGAAATCCACCGACGAACGACGAATTGTTCCATGAACGTCATAACCTTTCTCTAACAAAAACTCGGCCAAGTATGAACCATCTTGGCCAGTAATTCCAGTAATAAGTGCTGTTTTCATTATCAATTATTTATTTCAAATTATAATCATTTTCATATCGATGCTGGTTTCATCAAATGCCCCCATACGCCATACCAGAAAGAAGACCACATACTCTCTTTATAGCATAATTTATGTTTCCAGGCACTATCTTTCCATCGTCTAAAAGTACTTATCATACGTAATATAAGCACTTTGTTTCCATTATGCACCTGATCTGGCATTAGGATTTCTGCGAGTACTTTATCTTTCATGCCTGGATTGAATTGTACACTTGGGAACAACTGATATGAGAATCCTAAATCTTCCACACTTATGGCATTAAACAATTGATACAATGGCATCATACCATACTCATCAAGTGTTTTCTCCAACCAATTCCAGTCAATTTCCTTTGTATGTCTCTCTACAAAAAAAGCCCAGTCAAGCAATTGTCTTAGAGTTATCTCACCTGAGACAAAATGCAGCATTGTATGTTTCAAGAGAAACAATGCGTGAAGATTCGGAGAAGGTAAATAGACCTTTTCGCCATGTAATTCTACATAATGTGTATCATCAGAAGCCAGCTCTTTAAAGATTCTTTCCAACTTTGCGTGAGACTTGTGATGATATACATTTATAAAGTCATAGTGGTTCTCTACAGCAAAGTCGTGCCAATTAAAAACTGTATGGTGATGATGAGAATTATCAATCTCTATACCCTGTTCTCTTGCTATTAACGCATCCGCTTCTTTCTGTTTACTAAACTGCCAAATATCTATATCACCACAAGGACGATGGCTAGGTTTTGGCCAATCCAAGCTACATGCATAGCCCTTCAGCACCATCATTTTATAGCCATGCGAATTATAGAATCCTGCTAACTTGGCTATTACTTTACAATACTGTTCATATTGATATTCATAGCCTTGTAACACTTCTCCTATCCATTCAAGCAAGAACTCCTGTGGAGGCCTTGCAGTTGCAGGTAGCTTCTCTATGCCATCTAGCACAACAGCATATAGCCCATGCCTCTCAGCAAAGTCTTTCACTTCATTCCAGTCGATATTTTGAGGGAGAGCATCAGCACAATGTCCTATCCCCAAACGTAACAGCTGTATAAACGATTCGTGTAAATTCGAAACCATTCGTGTTCGAATAGAGACCAATTCTCTAATTCGCTAATTTTTGACCTTACTTGAATGATTCTAAAGTCTTTTGAAGTCCTACTCTTGCATCCACTGGCATCTTCTCTACGCCAAGTGCTTTCTTAATCTTGGCATTAGAAGACACATAATCCTCGGTCAATTTACGCAATCTCTCTGGATCCAAAGGAAGATGCAAAGCACCTCCTATCTTGGCTATACCAGTCATCAACCCCTTGGGTAACTTCCAGATATGAGCTTTTTTCCCTAATGATTTGCAAATTTCTTCTATCAATTCATTGGTCGAAAGTGCTTCGTCATCACCCATGTTATAGATTCCTGTAGGAACATCCTTTGTCAACAAACCACTAATGACAAAGCACAGATTCTCTATCGATGTAAATGTACGTCTGTTCTCAAACGCACCGAGTGGCCAGGGTATTCCCTTCTTTACCACGCCATACAGCAAATTCAAGTTACCCTTATTTCCAGGGCCATGAATCATGCAAGGTCTCAAAATATACACTTGCTTGTCAGCTACAAGATGCTCCTGAATATACTTTTCAGCTGCAATCTTAGACTCTCCATAAGGCCCAACTGGCGTTGGAACTACGTCTTCTGTAAGGATTCCATCTACCTTATCAGCAGCAGCCTTTGCGGTACTGAAGAATATAAACTTCTTGATACTATCATGCGCCAAGAAGTAGTCATATATTTTCTTTGTCAAATCTGTATTCACTTTGAAATACACATCGGCAGCAGCCTCGTTCTTGGTATCATGTGCCTTACCAGCCAAATGGATGATAGCATCCACATCGGGAATACCGCCATCTCTATCCAGATAGTCCCATGAAAAAGTATATCTGATTCCTTCCTTTATAGGGCTTATGATATCCAATCCATAAATAGTGTGTTCCTTTGAAAGAGCTTTCACCAAATTACTGCCCACGAACCCGTGAACACCAGTTATCAATATCTTCATATCGTGTTATTCGTATAATCCGTGTTCGAAAATTAATTAATGAATGATTAATGGTCAATTAATGGAACTCGAACTTGTTCGCTCATTCCGAAGGTCTTGAGAATTCGTGTTCAAAAGAGAATCCACGAGATCCACGTACATATCCGTGACCTTCTCTTTAGTATATTTAGCCTGTATCTCTGCAAGTCCGTTCTTGCCCATCTGAGCAAGCTCATCTTTGGTAACTGACTTCAACCAATCCACCATTTCATCAACCTTCTTATCAAAGTCCTTTTCTGTGATAAGTTTTGCACAATTCTTACCCTTCAAGAAATTGATGATAGGTGTATTCTCGCCTGACATAATCAGCATGGGACGCTCACAAGCCATGATAGTATATACCTTTGATGGGAATCCGTCACCATCGCGTCCAGGAACCATAAAGATAAAGGATGCATCCGAATAAGAGAGGATTGCTGGCATCAACTCACGAGGCTGATATGGCAACAGGTGGAGCTTATCCAAACCACGTTTCTTGATTTCTTCCTCCACATATCCCCTCTGAGCACCTTCTCCAATCACGAAATACTCCACATTCAAATCACGAGTCTTATCAGCCAGAACAACCAAAGGCTCCCATGATTGCATATGACCAATATTTCCGGCATACAGCAACTTTATATTGTCATTCTGTGGGAATAACGCAGGATCTAATAAGCTATTAACCTGTGAACTACTAAGCGCTCTATAGAGCCCTGTATCTACGAAGTTGGGAATTATATGCAACTTACTCTTATCCTCAAACCTATCCACAATCGTATCATGGAAAATCTTATCGATTGTTGTAACAGCATCCGAGCCATTATACACCTTATGCTCCATCCATCTCAGGAACTTCAAGGTAATACCACCTTTCAGCTTCAAGATGTCGGGATATATCTCCTGTACATTATAGATGACTTTGCAGCCTTTCAGTTTAGCCAGTCCGAGGTTCATCCATCCTACCGTCAATGGAGGTGAAGGCGAAAGAATCAGGTCAACATGCATAATGCTCAACCCAATGATGAACGATACGATGTGCCAGTACACGAACCCTATTAAGCGCAACAATGTACTCTTGAATTTCTTCTGTGGCACATGCAGTACCGTCATGCCATTGAACTTACTCTTCTTGCAGAAGCCCCACACCTTCCATTTCATGGGCTGTTGGGCCACCTGTTCCGGCACAATGTTGAAGTGTGGCGTTGTTGTCAGCACCACCACTTCATACCCCCTCACCTGCAGTCGTTTGGCAATATCATTATACAGATAAGCCGTTGACACGCCATCAGGACTAAAAATAAGTGTATGTATTAAAACTCTCTTCATAATTTTTTCAATTCAGCTATTTTATCCCATTTAATTTCAAGATTCCCTTTCTTACTCATCGTTATCATATTCCAACCAGCCCAGTCCACGCCTTGCCACAGTGTATGCATTGCGGCAATAGTTTGAAAATAAATGCTCGAATCATAGAACAATTTGAAATAATGAGATAGCAAGCCACTATCAAAAGCATTCACATTTGACCAGTCCATCAAGAACAAGACATTCTTATATCTTGATGATTTTCGCATATAATCCACAATTAGGTCAAATAACACGCTATACTGCTCTGTACTTGAAAACTGGCCCAACTCCCAATGACAATCGTCTTGCTGGTCATCCTTCTTATGTAATTTTATCTTTACATCTTCGTAAGGAACACTCCTCACCGTTTCCATCTTAACATCAGAAATCAGATAACTATGTTTCAATTCTGCACCTTCGATCAAATTTTTCACAAAAACCCTGCACGCACCGAATTGTGCACCGATCCAGTTTATCAAATCGCCTTTCACATGCCTGTTTTGATCTCTCATATAAACCACATCTACAGTGAACGGACAAAAAGTAAGATAATGTTCACCCACTTTATATCTTACTGCACCAGCATCTATTTCACACCAAACCTCCTGCCATAAAGGATTTGAGAAATCAATTACCAGAACAACACGTGATTTCTCCGGTCTAATTATACATTTTCCTGTTAATGCGGTATAGACATATTCCATCAGTACCGACTTTCCCACTCCATTCGTGCCAGTTATAATGGTGCTTTTAGTGAAGTCATACGACAATCCTTCTTTTAGTATCGGACTTTCAACAACTGTCACCTTCTTAATCCACATCAAGGGGTAGCTGATATGCCCTAGTTCTTCGGAGATCCTGTGCTCATGCATCTGCTTATAAAGCATCAGCGTCTCTGCTGGGTATCTTTTGCCTCCGTTCTTATCTATCAGATTATGATGCTTACTGCACAAGAATATACCATTTTCAGGCTTTTGTAAATCTTCATCACTAAGGTTATGATTACTTCGAGGCCCCTTACCAGCCGCAGCATATATATGCGCACACTCCCCGATATTCTCCACTGTATTAGGCTCTAATCCAGGTCCAATAAGTGTTGCATTACAGTCTGGATAGCTACATCTGTATGCCGCCCTTTTCGCAATAATTTCCTTAGTCTGTTGGCTAAAGTCTGCCCTTTTCTTCGCCATATTCCACAACGTGTTTTGAGTCAGACAATCTCATCCCCCACCCATCGATACTCCCGGGTGTATCCCTGTCGTGTTTCGTATGTCCTTTTGGTATCTTCTATAAGTACACGTTTTAGCAGATGTCCTGCGGCCCGTCCTGCTTGCGTTATCGCATAATAACTGTCTTCATCACTTTGAGCCAAATAGTATTCATACAACCTCATCAGCGGAGTTCCTTGCCAAAAATAGTTTGCACCACCCAATAAGTCACGAGCAGCGAACCAAATACCATGCCTGTCTCTACACCATACATGAACGGCACCTAGCAGATAATCTCTCATTCTCTGAAGTTCATACTCTGTAAAACCATGGACATCACTATATGTCTCTTCTGAATCTATCAACATAGTTGTCTATATTATTTCTTTTGAGCTTTCAGATTCACATAATACTCCAAGCCAGTTTTGGTTAAGACATAGAATGATTCTACACCAGCCTGATACACCTCATTAGTTCTAATCTCCATATATCCCAAGGCTACAAATTGCAACATGATGGTCTTTGCGGAATCCTCAGACACATTAAAGCCTTCTACTTCGGTGCAGTCATATATTTTTGAACTAATAACAGAAACAGCCATTTTTCCTGGCACAGGTACCATAAAGCTTTCTGCAATCAGTTCAAAAATACTATCCCATGACCATTTCAGCGAATAGGCTTCACCATCTTCTGGATCAAACGGATTAGGATGAGACACCATCACTATCTCGTAAATATCAGAACCTTGTTTTAAGCTTTCTCTGCTGATTTGAGAAGTACTGTTATTGTTTGCTATTTGAGCCTGCAATTCTTCCTTTTGTTTCCTTAGCAAGTTGATTTCCTTCAGCATCGCGTTCTCGTCAACATTACCACTCCTCACCCATCCTTGGCGTGGATATGTCACAAACAGGTAATCCAGACTCGATACAATACCAAATGCCAGTTCATACGGACTTGCCCAACCCTTGCATAGTTTCTTTTGCACCTGCTTTATGAAAGCATCAAGTTTGGCTCTCTTTTCCTCGCTCGTTTCACATTTCTCCATAGGGAGTGTTTGCATATCCTTATGGAAGAATGCTGCTACAGGTATTCCCTTTGATATAGCATATTCATATTCTAACTGAGTATAACTCTTTCCTGTTTTCTCATCAACAGAGCCATACTTTCCACCTATGATGAGGATATAATAGTCACACCCGTCTATAAGGCGCTTTATCACGGCCATCTGCTCTTCATTAGCAGCAGGAAAATATTCCATCCCCACAGGAAAGCAGCCTTTATTCAACAAGGCAGCAATAGCCATCTGCCTCTCCTCTTGCAAGTCCTGATATGTCGAACTCACAAACACCTGATATCGTTTTTCCATTATAACAAGAACTGCTCGATTCTAAACAAAGTTTTTGCTATTGCAAAATTGCTCGATAATTACTTTTATATATATCAAACACAACATTTTCATTATAGTTTGATTTTACTTTCTCATAAGCTCTTTGGCACATCTCATCCGCTTCACTATTATGTTCCTGGCACCAACAAATTGCATCTGTAATAGCCTGTGCGTTTTTTTCTGGTACTAAAATGCCACACATTGAACCATCATCATTGCTTAGCATGTCTGGTATTGCAGCCCGAGGACAGGAAATAACCATTTTCCCCCTGCTCATCGCCTCTAGAATACTTATAGGAAAGGCCTCCCAAGGATAATAAGTAGGTAAACATATTATATCCAACGTCTCAATAAGTTTGACCGCCTCATCATTTGGTAATCTGCCAAGTAAATGTATTTGCTTATTCAATTTTTCACCTGCTATTTTAGATATTGTTTCAAGGTCATCTTTTAATCCTAAACCTGCTATAAACAATTCAGTGTCGTTGCTCATATTTTTTACAGCACTCGTCAATTCAAAAATGCCTTTTGTCGGAACAATATTTCCTACATAGCCTATGCGTTTATATTGCTTGGGGGTCAAATTGCATTTTGAAGGAACTTCTATTGAATTAGGAGTAATAAAAACCTTATTTTGCCACTCTACATTTTGTCTTAAAGTATCTGCAGAGCGTTGATCCAATACCCAAATTTGGTTGTACAAATTTAATGCTTTACGAAAGAAAAAGCCACAAACTCCTTTAGAAGCGCTTAATTCAGTAACATTACCAAAATGGCAATGCAATATATTTTTACATTGTTTCTTGGTAATAAGTGCGAGAAAGAAATCTCTAATAACACCTAACCCTCCACCCGACGTAATGTGCATAATACGTATTTGAGGATTCTCTCGTAAAACTTTCTTCACGTTTTTACGGGCCGTCCAATAAGATTCTATACCATATTTTAAACGGTCAATGCCCTTAAACTTTGTAAAATCCTTATTCGGAGCAATATCTACAGGATGAAGTCTATACGACTCGTCTGGGAATTTATCCAATATTTTATTAGCCCATGATACAATTCCGCCATTACCCTTCCTAGGGCAGAGAAATAGAATATCTATCATTTTTTATATTGTTTTAATTATTTTTGCTGGATTACCTGCTACGACAGAATTATCTGGAACATCTTTCACTACCACAGATCCCGCACCTATTACCACATTATTTCCTATTTTAATGTCACCTATAATTAATGCATTTGCCCCAATAATAACATTATTACCTATAATTGGTGGGACTCCACCATTACGAGAGCTCCCAATGGTTACATTCTGATGAATTGTAACATTATCACCTATAATACTTTGAGGATGTACAACTATACCAAACCCATGCCATACGACAAAATTCAACCCTATCTGTGTTGATTCGTGAATATCTATTCCAAAGAGCCAATTGTATAAAAAGCGATAGGTAAACCAAATTGGGAAGCCAAACAAATGCGTCCACTTATTCTTGCTAGTCGAATGAGCTAACCTGAATAACTTAACAAAAACTACCCCTTTTGAATTACCCTTGTACAATAACAATTTATCTTTACTCATAATTTATCACAAAATAGATTATATCCAAACCTACACCATATATTTGCGAATATACGCATAGCCTATGCATAAGAACGAATAGCAGCAATTAATAAGCCATGCTTTGCGTGTTTTTAATAATGCTTTATAGACTTTTGCTCCCATCCCCCTGGGTGAATATGTGTAAAGGAATTTGATTATTTCTTCATCTGCAAGAACCACTTCTTTAATATACTTTGTTCTCTCAGTAAATGAATAAGGTGACCTGTATCTGTATATATTCTTTAAGACCGAGATTTTCCCCACAAAGAACATGTTATCAAGGAAATATTTTTTGTTGGCCGTTGTTTTCTTATCCCTCAACAACTCTTCCCACATCTTATACATCACATCTAGACTATCCTTGATTTTAGCCTTATAAGAATTAGTTACAGAGCCCTTAGATCTAGAATAGAAGTTATATAGTGGTTTATCTATATAACAAAAACTATAATTACCAGTTTGTGCAATCTCCAAATTCAAAATTGCATCTTGACCAGGGACGTAGTTTTTGTATCTAATATTGTCGAAGATTTTCATCCTATACATCTTATTCCATACAGGATGAATCAATTGCTGTTGATGCAGCTCAATCAAAAAATCTCCAAAAGTTGCTTCATTGACCTTGTCATCTACTCGACGCACGTATGTTCTATTTTTATAGGTATGAATGTTATTGTATGAACATACTACAACATCTGCATTTTTCTCAACTGCTTCATTATACATTATTTCAGCCATCATAGGTTCAATAGTGTCATCGGCATCAACAAAAAGAACAAATTCGCCTTTGGCATTATCTATGCCTATATTTCTAGCTGTTGGCTGACCTTGATTTTTCTCATTAAAAACCAACAATCGCTTATCACTCGCTTTCAAACGTTGGAGAATAACATTAGAGCCATCAGTTGAACCATCATCAACAACTATCACTTCAATATCTTTCTCTGTTTGATTCAGCACAGACAGAATACAGTCTTCTATATACTTTTCCGCATTATATACAGGTATTATAACACTTATCTTAGGCATCCTTCAAAATTGTATTAATATCATTAATAATATGATGTGAAGAGCAATACGGTATAGAAGCGACCTTATCAAAATCAAAAGTTTTCCCTGATTCGTATAATTTCAACAAGTCGTCAGCTGTGTATTCACCAGCCTCACAAGTCTCATAACCCTTCTCTTGGCGAGATGCATTGATAATAAGATTCACTACTACTGGACGTTTAAATGAAATTCCACTATTATTGCTTTTAAACAAAATCACAGAATTCATATTCGCCTCATAACTATTTGGGGCTTTGAATGGTATAGATAACGAGCAACGGAGGATATCAACTGTACGGTATATTGTACCGTCCACACTAAACTGATACCCCCAGTCGTGATTAGCCTTATTATCGTTCCAACGCCAGTGTAAAAAGTTTCCTTCCTTCCTATAATTCCCCCTAATAGCAACATCTTTTATCCCCCAGTTTGTGATAGTTTCGCCTAACCGCATAGAAGCGAAAACACCTTTTTTCAACTTACCAAGCAATTCCTTTATATCAAACTCACGAATGAATACTTGATCATCTACAAGATAAAACATATATTCAGTACGCAATTCAAGTAGTAATCTTATCAAGGTTTCGCGTACAGAGGTCTCTTTAACGAAGTTTACATCCGGGTATTTATTAATTAATACATTATACGAAGATGTATGATTTTCAGAACAGCTATACTGTACAACAACAGGGATGTGTGCTTTACTAAATTTCTTCATCGAAGCGAGAAGAAAATCCAATTGCATCGCTCTATCGCGAGAAAAAACAATGCAGGTTACGCCTTTATTGTAGTTTCGGCCACTAATTCTTATTGAGTACCATAAGTACTTAAATTGTATCAATATGAGCCTCTTTATTTTATCAAATTTACTTTCCATTTAATCCAATGATTTTTTTGTAATTCGTATCTTTTCTAAAAACAATTTACCCTTGTTCAACCTAATATAACTACCTGCGCTTTTTGTGTATTACTATTTTTTCATCAAATATCTTTAATAGGTCCGGGCAGGCACTTCTATTGTAGAAGCGTAAATACACCAAAATCCAATAAGTTATATTTAACCCAGTAAAAGTTGTATGCATCTGATCTGTAAACAACAAATAAATAGCAAATATCACATATGCATAATTTCGTTCATTAAAATCTTTGAAAATAATATAAAACAAAGGGAAATAAATAATACATAGTAACAGAATACCACCTTTCATAATTAGATAGCACCAACCCATGTGTAACATCGTCAAACCTCCAATAAATGATTCCCCATGGAATGTTTTTATACCACCAAATCCCTTGCCAAATAGTAATTGCCAAGAATTACACTGTGATAGATACGTCATACCTTCGTCCCATCGGCTAGTATTACTATCATCATTTAGTTCAAACTTTCCGACAAATGAGTCAGTCAGATATCCCATTTGCTCTGTTACGAAATTAAGCACGAAATATGAAATAACAGTTAGGGTCAATAAATAGGTTATACGCGTCTTGCCGCCCCTACTAAAGAAGATTCTAAGGATTAATATCAGAAGGAGAGCTATTACTTTGGATTTTGTTGCTGTAATAAAGCCAAAGTGTAAAATTGCTATAGTGCCCAAAATCAGACACACTTTCTCTAAAACATTACCTTTAAAACCAGATATACACAACAAAGGCGCTATAATAAATAGTGGTACTGTCGGTGCATTTAAGGAAAGGTGTACATCCTGGTCATAAACGAAACGTCCTTCTGTCGAACCCATCCATTCATAACTCATATATGTAAAAATCACATAATATGCGACCAAACAAAAAGGTAACAAATGGCGTGTCCCTGCAAATTGATTTTGTAAATAATCCCGTTTAAAAGTTGGCGACATAGTGATGATTGCAGCTATAGGCATTAGATGCACAGCATCAGAAAAAATCTCTAACGAATTATTGCCATTTAACAAGCCCTCCATTAAATAGAAGATACCCAAGACAAACCATATAGCAGCCTTACTGCTTATCTTAGGGCGATAGTAATAACAAAAAGCCGCAACCAGTATAAGCTGAACATAAGTACTCAAGTAACTGGCACGAGAAATAACAAACAAATAAACCAACAGTGCAAATGCGGTTATTGTATATTTATTAAATACTTTTGATGATTTCACTTTATTTACTCTTTTTAAAAAGCCACTTTAGCGTTACTATTCTCATTTATTATTTTACCCAGTTCTTCAATATATCTTTTGAAGTTGGTTTCTGGCAAATAATCCTTAATAGACACATTAATGCTTACTTTATAATCAGCAGATCTTAAAACTTGTAATCCTTTATACAAGTCATCAACATCAAATTTTTTTGCTTTATAACCATTCACTCCATTTTTTACAATTTCAGAGAGCCCTGTTGTATCAAAGCACAAGATGGGTGTACCACAACATAAAGACTCGACAGCTACGTATGGTAAATTCTCCGACAATGATGGAATTAGACATATATCTGATGCGGAATAATAAAGAGCCAACTCCTTTGGATCGGCAGTTCTTCCATGCATAATTACATGAGGCAATTCGATTTTATCAGTCGAACCCACGAAATGGAATTCATACTCTTCACCACACATATCCAACAATTGCTTGACAAACATAAAGCCTTTGTTGAAACTCGTGAGAATATTATTTGCTATAAATAACACATGTGTTTTACCCTCTGAAAACCCCAGGGTACGCTTGGCCACAGACTTCTCTATTGGTTTCCATACATCTGTATCTATTAAATTTCTGATAACAGTACTAGTATCTCCTTCCTTACGAAGTGCCCCCCTTATGAACCTATCTGTAATCCATTGACTTGGTGTAATGAAATGCATAGGTACTTTTGCATATACTTTTTTCTTTCTTGCATAAACCCATCTATCTAGCCAATTATTACCATACTCATTCTGGTAAGGTTGAAAATCCAAGGGCGCCACGTGATAAACACCATTTACCATCCAAGCGTCATGTAAAGTCCACACAATAGGTTTCTTGATTTGGGGTATCTGCTCTATTCGCAGCATCTCTGCACCATACCAATGGAAATTCACAATATCGGCATCAGAGCTATTAATCAATTTCAATAGTCTATTAGCAGGAAAAACGTTCATCGATCTGTAGTCGTATGATGGATTGCCGAAAAGGCCCATAAACCAATTGGCCAATTTATTTTTAATCCTAAACGCAAATCTTTCGCTACTACTCTCATTTAATATTGTAATTGGATAGTCTGCTTGTGTACCCTCGTACGTAAGTACTTCCACATCATATTTATTTTTGACGAGAGCCTTGGTCAGACTATCTACCGCACGTGCAGCTCCTCCTCCCCGGTTTGACAATGAAACTAATAATACCTTCATCTCCTAATATAGATCAAAACGATGACAACTTCTCAATATGGTAACAATCCCATCTTTTTGTCACGTAAGACAAAAACAATACGACAGACTGTTTGAAACTGAACCCAAACTTTACAGAACAGACAGGAAGCTGGATAAAATGGGAAAAAGAATGAGGAATGCTATAAAAACAGCAAAATAATGCCATCTTTTTTAATTCATCATAACCATTTTCACATAGTCGTTTATACGCATTTCTAGACCCTTTTACGGATGACAATCTGTATTCTTCTATCCCCGACTCCTTAAACACCCTTCTATATGTAATATATCTAGCTCTTCTATTATCGCTTTGTTGCTGGCCTCGGTTCTTCGTTGAAATTTGGTTCGCACTAATGCGATATTTTAATAATACTTCAGGTAGAGTATGAAACTTCGCACCTTGAGACAAGAGGCGCAACCAAAGCTCATAATCTTGACTCTTTTTTTGATTTTCATCATATTTGATTTCAAAGTCCCCTCGTCTTATCATCACAGCTGGATGAATCATCACACATTCATTCGGCAGAGCTCTCGCTATATGATTGTGCTCTACTGGATCTTTTCTTAAGTTTTCTTCAATACCTTCTCCAAATGTTATCGCATACGAACTAAGTACCGTCACTTCGGGATGATTACATAGATAATCATATTGTTTTTCGAAGCGCTGTGGAAGAGATATATCATCCGCATCCATTCGTGCGATATACCCACCTCTTGCTACTGAGATTGCACGATTAAGTGATTTTGTGAGTCCAATATTCTCTTCGTTTAGAAGAATAACAATACGTTTATCCTGTTCGGCATAAATCTGGAGTAAATCAATCCCTTCTTTGTATGAAGGATTATCACATACTATTATAAATTCAAAATCAGAAAAAGACTGTTGTACGATTGAATCTATTGACTGGCAAAGCCAATTAACAGGTTCGTTATACACACTCATTATCACAGAAATGGCTGGATTTTCCATCATCTTATTGAGGTAATTGGATGTAACTTCCAAGGGTATAATCCCACTCCTGAGGTTCAAATGCCCCCATCCCCGTTGCAGGATAGAATGTCATTTCACCAAAATATATCTTACCATTTATATTATATAAATCTACACGTACGAAAGGAATCCCTTTAGACAACATCTTTGCAATTTCAATCATTTGCCCAAGATTCTCAGGCGTCTCAATTTTCGCACTTAAGTCTCGAGGACATATTACCTCATCAAAAGGCAATAATTCCCCCGTAATCGTATAGTAATTTGCATGATGGTCTATATAGCGATTATAATCTATCTTGAAAAACTTTGGGGTGCCTCCGAAGCAGAAAAACTTATAATCTTTAAGTTCCTCACCAGACTCATCAACCATATATTTCTCAGCGATAATTCTTGGCTTTACATTTTTGTAAGGCCACTCTCTCCCTTCCCAGAAAAAATTCTTTCCTAAACTTTTTCTAATGACTTCCTTTGCATCACTTATATTAAATAATGATTTATCCTTGCATATTGCCAAACCACCACTATCATGTGTGCATTTCAAAACGAACTGACTGGGCAATTTTTCAAAGTCAATATCATCAAATTTATTATATACACCTAAAGTTGGTATAATATGTTCTTCACCTATTATGCCTGCAACATATTTTTTGACCTCATACTTGTCAACCATCGTTGTATATTCTGGTTTCCTATCATGAATTTTGAGCCATTGAAGTTTTTCATTAAAAGTTCGTGGAGATTTCAAATTAAGCGGATAACCAGCCTGATTCCTAAATTTTCTTTTCAGATACACTTCATCAGGGAGAACTCGGGAAAAATATTTCCAAATGAAAGCTTTGACCTTTCTTATTCTACTTTTCTTCATAAAAATCAATACATATTGTGTTCAAAGAAATAATCCATCTTGTCCCTATGTGATTCGCACATTGTGTAATTGCACAAATACATTAACCACCTCTTTGTGATTATATCAGGAATGAGTCCTTTACGATATAAACGAGAAATATAACGAACATTAAGTAATGGGTTGATGACTTTGCGAACATCATTCATACTTTGCTCGTAATATTTATCAGCTTCTTCTCGTAATCTAGCAGCATTTCCAATAACCGCATTAAGACTATCTAATTCTGCTCTTAGAACATTCTTATTAATAAGACTAATCGTTGCTTTTTCTTCACATTGAGTATATGGATGTATCTCAAAATTAACTTTTCCTCCCAGGAACTCCAATCCTACCATATAGCCGGTATGCCACATTTTGGTTGGTGGTGTTTTCATATCGAAACAGAAATTACCTATACCATAAAATATAGGCCTATCCTTATAGATTTCATATCCACTTACACAATGCTGATGGTGGTTTACAACAGCATCGGCTCCTGCATCTACAAAAAAGCGATAAGATTCGACCATTCTTGGACTGGGCAACTGGTAATGTTCATGACCACCATGTACTATCACAATCGTGAAATCTGCCTGACTCTTTGCTTCTTGAATTGCATTAAATTGAGCCACCAAATCCAATGGGTTAGAGCCTCCCCGACTTGTCGTTGCTAATGAAAATTCATGCTCGCAACAATTTATTATTGCCAGCACTTTTCCTCCAATTTCTTTATAAAGAGTCTCACTTGCTTTCTTTAAGTCAGCGCCACCGCCAACGTGATCCAGTTTTAGTTTCTCGCAAGTCGATAACGTGGAAACGACACCTCCACCCCCCCAATCACGGAAATGATTGTTGGCCAATGTCAAGCATTTAAAACCTGCGTATGCCGCAGCTTCCATGCCATTCTCAGAACAAAACAGACTCAACCTGTCAAGATTTGGTTTCTCTCCACCCAATCTTACAGGACACTCAAAATTTACGATAGGATAATCATATTGCTCTATAACACCCTTCACTTCTTTTAAAACTGACGCGAAGTCTTTTCTTTCAAACAATTCCGCTACACGATATTGTGGGCAGAAATCACCAGCAACTAATATTTTCATTTTTTATGATCTTTTCTTCATTATTGAGAATATTTCAATAATTAAGGCTTTTTTAATCCAGCCGACAACCAACATGGTCACAATTATAGCAAGACGAGCAATCCAAAATGGATAAAGTAAGGTAAATAATACAGAGCAAAGTATTACTCCAATTGAAATCACCACTATTGTTGACATCGAAAATATCTTTGCACCTGATATAGCATTTTTACAAACAATTCTCATACAGAAATAATGCAATACGGCAAAGAGGATATATGAAAAAAGCGTAGTGTAGCCACAAATGACATAGCCAAATAAAGGTATCAATAAATAGTTCAAACCAATATTTACCAAACCACAGAACACCGAGACATACATTATATATTTAGTCTTTTCATAATAAGACTCTACTGCGACGAACGACGAATAAAGGAACATGAAAAATATGCTTATAGTAACTGGTGGTATACACCATACCGCTTCATAGTAACTAGAAGGGAATAGTAGTTTCATTATCTCAGGTGCGATAAGCACAATACCAAGGATTGCGGCACCGAATAGTATCAAAAGCATATTAGTTGTCTTTCCAACTTTTTCATAACTACCTTCTCTTAGTTTCTCATATCTCCAAGGGACGAGGGCCTCGTTAATTGACGACTGCAAGAGAGTTACAGTAGAAGCCAAGGTATACGCAACGCCATAAAAAGCCGCTTCACTATTACCAACCATTTTACCTATCATCACGCGGTCTGCCTGGCCAAGAACGAGATATGATAAAGAATGGAGGACTAATGGCGCTTCATAAGCAAGCATAAAAGCCCATTGAGCCTTCATTTCTTTCCACTTAGGCTTTACTCCTTTAGGAAATAAAGTTTTTATATAAAAATACAAATATATTAAAGTAGAATATAATATAAGAGAATTAAACCTAACCTTTCCCGTATGCCCGACTACTAAAATTGCAACAATTGCTACTACAATACTTGAAACAGAGGTAAAAATTGTTAATGGTACAACAGCCTTATAATCATATTGTTTTCGCTTACGTGTCATCCAACACATATAAGCAGGATTAGTCATCACATAGAAAAACATCAACGTCCATGTCAGGGATGACATTTGGGTAAAATCAGAAACTGGTCTGTAAAATAGAGCTATAACTCCAAAAAACAATATAGTCAGAAGGTTTACCAGTAAAAGAGTTGACTGTGAATATTGATCATGTGAACCCTCAAACTTAAAAAGGCCTCTTTGATATGCACCAACATGTATCTCCCATGTGGCTAGAATCAATATTATCTGTTCATAGGTAACATATAAGGTTACCAAGCCATACTCCTCAGGAGGTAGTAATCGTGTGAATATTGGACCGGTGATGAATCCGAGTCCTTTCAATAGGAAGCCACAACATGTAAACCAAAGAGCAGCCTTAGCTGCTTTTGGCATACTATTGTATTTTTCTTTTAATGCTAAATTCATTACCAAACTTACAAACTACTAAGCCTGTAAAGACTTTTCTATCCAGTTATAGAAGTTATCAACCGTATTTGTTATAGTTTTACGAGGGAACTTTTCTTTTCGTGCTTTTATCTGTTCTGCCAAATTCTTATTAAAAAAATCCAATCCTATGATTTGGCCATTATTTAGAATTTGCTCCAATTCTGGATCTATCATACTCGTCATAAGATAGCATCCCATATTATATGCTTCTGTATCCCTCATAGTAATGCCAGAAGCACCTGGTTGTAAAATATTAATAATACACTTTGAGTTTTTTAATTTTTCAAAGACTTCACTATATGGTATCCAACTACAATAATTTATACCATCCTGATGAGGTTGTTTGGTCTCACCAATAATATTAAAATCACATTTCAACCCTAAATCTACACATTTGTGATACAAATTTACAATTGTCTCTCCCCGCCCTTTTTCTTGACCAACAAAAAGAACATCTATTGAGCGTTCAGAAAAGTTCTTTTCATTTTTAATCTCTAAATCATATACCACACTTGGATGTAATTTAATACCATAGTGTTCCGAATCAATGGAATTATAAGTACAAACTAAATCAACTACACTCTTAAGATGGTTAACGTCGAACTCCTTAGGGTATATTGCTACTTTGTCACCTAATACCAAAGCGACCCTACAATTATATCTTGAACGAAGGTAGTCAACAAAACTCTCTCCATAACTAATTATTACTGAAGGTGTAATGACAAAGCACAGGAAATCTGAATTACGGTCTATTGTATTCGGGACAAAACACTTAAACCAAAGGTTCTTGAACGGCAAATTGAAGTACTTATTAATACGACTATGATGAAGTTTATATAAGAATTGCATCACAGACGATTTAATACTTACATCATCATTTGTAACATAAGTAACATCCGACTTATGCCGATCATTCTTAAGCAAGAAATAATAATGACCACTTACACTACGATAATCAACAAACTTCATTTTGCCTTTTTTACAAACTAAAATCAATTGTAGGTATTAATTGAGATTGTTTCTCCATTCATCATGCAAAACTGCCATATGGACTATATCACGATATTTTTCGCCATCATAAAAATCTTGACGAAGTACGCCCTCTTTCTTAAACCCAGCCTTCTCATATGATTTGATGGCAGGGATGTTATCAGCAAATACTGTCAAATATACACGGTTTAAACCAAGCTCTTCAAAAGCTATTTTTAGCACTGCAGATGCGATGGGACAGGCAAAGCCTCTCCCTCGCGCCTGCAATTCACCAATAAAAAGCCCATATTCCGCTTTACGAGATACCTTATCTATACCCTTTAAAAAAACTGTCCCAATATCAATCTTTTCTCCATTAATATCAGCAACAATTATATACTGGCGTACCAAACCTGACTCAACATACTTATGAAAATAATTGGTATGCTGATCTTCAGTTATCAAATTCTGCGTATACAGATTCTTATACACCTCAGGTTGATTTCGCCAACGAACAATATTTGAAGTATCGCCTATTGTCAAGGGTCTTAATGTTATCTCGCTCATCTTGTGCACTATTACTTAACGAAATCGTTAACAACATCTATAATCTGCTGAACCTCCTCATTTGTAAGCCACATGTGCAAAGGAAGCGTAATCAGATGTTCGCTCATCTCATGAGCCTTGGGGCAAGTGCCCTTAGCGTATGTGTACATACTATACTCTGTGTTATCACGATAGTGAACACCACCATAGATATCATGCTCTGCCAAAGCCCCAAGCAGACCTTCGCGATCAGGAACAACCAATTCATAAATATGGAATGAACACTCATCAGTATTTGGGGCCTTAATAATCTTCAATTTAGGATTATTCTCGAACGCCTTGTCATACATGGCAACAATCTCACGACGACGTGCATTGTCACGATCGAGATACTTCAACTGTACTAATCCAATGGCAGCCATGATGGCGTTGCCGTTATATTTATAGCCAACATAATCAACATCATACTTCCAAGCGTATGTGCCCTTGTTACTACGTGCGTAGGTATCCTTGTTAATACCCAACCAAGCTAACTGGCGAGCCAATTTATCATCCTCAGCGTTGGGGAAGCAAATCATGCCGCTATCACCAGTGGGAAGGTTCTTCACTGCCTGGAAAGAATAGACAGTTACATCTACACCATCCCATGTACCTGGGCATACACCCTTAACTCGTGTACCAGACATGTGGGCGGCATCAAGTATAAGTTTCAGATTGTGTTTCTTACAAATCTCTACAATCTTTGCCAATTGTCCAACACGACCACCATAACCAACAAAGATGACGGCTCGGGTCTTATCGTTGATTTTCTTCTCTACATCTACAGGGTCAAGGCAAAGATAGTCATCAACATCTGCAAAAGTAGCATGCATGTTTTCATAAAGTATGGCATGATTGGTTGAAACAAAGGTAATAGGAGTAGTGATAATTTCATCGCCATCCTGCCAACCATTGCGCATTTTCAAAATCTTCACAGCAAGGTGAAGACCTACTGTATTGGAATTGATGTAGTAAGCATTGGGATGGCCTGTATACTCCTTCCATGCTTCTTCAAATTGTACGGTCTTAAATCCCATACCTGTCCAGCCTTTCTCAAGGCACTCTCTTACTGCTTCGAGACACTCATCAATCTCGAACTTGGGTTTCAATACTTGTATTGACATAATAATATGTGTTTTAATTAATTATTTATCTTCAGTATTATAAATGCAGAGTCTATAGACATCTGTATAATTACCGTCAATTACAGCCTCTGATTTAAGAACGGCTTCAATGGCAAAACCTGCGCTCTTTAATACTTCCATGCCTTCATTGACATTATGAATTACATAAGAATAAACCTTGTGCATACCGAATTCATTAAACGCCTTTTCCAGAAGCAATTTAACCGCCATTACCTGCCCCTCAAACTCCCATTCTACATCACTACTGGTAAATACGCAAAGCTCACAGCGTTTGTTTTCGTTGTCAAAGTCTTTAAGATAAACTGTTGCAATGGGATAAGTAACCAAGCCTGTTTCTTCCTCAATGCGCTCAACCATGTACTGCTTATACTTTCCAGTAAGCACATACTCTTTAAAGAATTTTTTATTAGACTCTTCTGTTATTGGAGCCTTTGTCATACAATGCTTGCGAACCTTCTCCGAGTTGCGCCACTTGACGATGAAAGCACCATCATCTTCTGTGATTGGTCTTAAATAAAGTCTCATACTATTGAAAATTTAAATTTGTTTCATTCTTTCCATACATAATTTCAAAGATTCTGTCCAGTAAGGAATATCTATTTCGAATGTTTCCTTGATTTTTGCCTTATCCAAAACAGAATATGAAGGGCGGGTAACAGGCGATGGGAATTCATAACTTAAGCAAGGCCTTATTTTACATTCCGTATTTCCTGCCATTTCTGCAATTTTAAGAGCAAAGTCGAACCAACTACATACCCCCTCATTACTGAAATGATAGATACCTTGTTTATCGTATTGGCGTTTCTCAATAATACAATATATTGCTGAAGCCAAATCACCTGCATAGGTTGGTGTTCCTACTTGGTCGAAAACAACTTTAAGTTCCTTTCGAGTTGATGTCAATAACATCATCGTCTTCACGAAATTCTTCCCAAATTCACTATATAGCCATGCTGTACGTATAATAAGATAGTTACACTCTGATTCAACTATCTTCCGTTCGCCATGCAGTTTTGTCAATCCATAAACACTAGTTGGTGAAGCAGTTTCGTCTTCCTTATATGGGGTCCTACTATTTCCACCTCCAAAAACATAGTCAGTACTTACATGAATTAATGTGCCTTCAACCTGTTTTGCAGCCTCTGCAAGATAACCTACAGCTGTTGCATTTAGCAGCTCGGCTTTCTCATAATCACTCTCAGCCTTATCGACATTGGTATATGCGGCACAATTGACTATCAACTTGATATCATTCTCTTCAACCCATCTTTGGATTTCATCCTTATTGGTTATATCCAAATGGATTGTTTCTACGCCCTCTTGATCTGTGATGTCGGAAAAGAAATAGTGATCCTTACTGTTTTGGGATACCACTCTAATTTCATTTCCCAACTGACCATTGGCACCTGTTACTAGTATATTCATTTCTTTAATCGCTTAGCGGTTATTGTTTAGCGTATAGCGTACAAGTCAACATTTATATCAAAAGGAGAATCAAAGTCCTTCAATAGAGAGTGTTTGGTGTCTTTATCACTTAGATTGGCCTTGTCTGTAGGAATCTTCCAGTCGATACCCAAAGAATCATCAATGATACTAATGCCACCATCAGCCTCAGGATGATAAAACTCATCACACTTATATTGAAAAACTGCAGTTTCACTAAGAACGGCAAAGCCATGTGCGAAGCCACGAGGCACAAAGAATTGACGGTGGTTATCCTCGGTCAGTTCTACAGCCACATGCTGGCCATAGGTTGATGAGCCTTTTCGGATGTCAACTGCCACATCAAGAACAGCACCCTTTACGCAACGAACAAGTTTGCTTTGTGTAAATGGCGGGCGCTGGAAATGCAAGCCTCTCATTACACCATAGCTTGACATACTTTCGTTATCTTGCACAAAGTTTATGCTGTGTCCAAGTATTGGTGCAACCTTTTCATCAAATTCACGCTGGGAGAAGCTTTCAAAGAAATATCCTCTCTTATCACCAAATACTTTTGGCTCTATAATCAGTACCCTTTCAATATCTGTTTTTATTACTTCCATAATTACGTATTTCGCTTATTGGTTATCGGTTATCGTTACTCAGGATTGAAGTTCTAAGTCCTGAGAGCATTTTACCGACATCAACAAAATTTGGTTTTATATTCTTTACTTCATCTTCGGATATATAGCCTAAATCTACGGCCGTTTCCAATTCACTATATGTTTCCATTAATGATCCATAAGACATATCAATAAAATGAGCTTTGTCTTTGGCATGGTTTCTTCCACTTCCTTCAGCTATATTTGATTTCACGGAAACAACGGCTCTTCTTATCTGACTACTCAAAGCGAAGTTTTCAACAGCTGGTAGCTTGTTAACAAGCAAGTATACATCCTTTACAAGTTGCCTTGCTGCTTGATAAACACGTAGTCCTTCAAACGAAAAGTCGTAATTCTCCATGCGATAAACTATAACCGTTAAACTATAACCGTTCTAAACATGCTCCAGCGTACCGCTGTTGATGTCCTCTTTCATTTCATCAATAACTTTCAGAAGGTATTGGCCATACTGATTCTTCAACATCGGCTTTGCTATCTCACGCATACGCTCCTCGCTAATCCAGCCATTGCGATAGGCTATACCCTCCAAGCAAGCGACCTTTAAACCCTGACGCTTCTCAATGACTTCCACAAAGGTTGAAGCCTCTGCCAAAGAATCATGAGTGCCAGTATCAAGCCACGCGAAACCACGACCAAAGACCTGCACCTTCAGTTCGCCATCATTCAGGAACTCCTGATTGACTGTGGTAATTTCTAATTCACCTCTTGCACTGGGCTTAATGTTTTTTGCTACATCTACCACCTTGTTGGGATAGAAATAGAGACCAACTACAGCATAGTTGCTCTTGGGTTCCTTTGGTTTCTCCTCTATAGAGAGGCAGTTGCCGTCCTTGTCAAATTCAGCCACACCATAGCGCTCTGGGTCATTCACCCAGTAGCCAAATACTGTTGCCTTACCATTCTTATCGGCATCTTCAACTGCATTACGAAGTAACTTGGTGAAGCCAGCACCATAGAAGATATTATCACCTAATACCAAGCAAGCAGAGTCATTGCCAATGAACTTTTCACCAATGATAAAGGCTTGTGCAAGGCCATCAGGAGAAGGCTGCTCGGCATACTCAAAATGTACACCGTAATCGCTACCATCACCTAAAAGACGCTTGAAACCTGGCAGGTCGTATGGGGTAGATATAATCAGAATATCTCTGATGCCAGCGAGCATTAGAGCTGAAATAGGGTAATAAACCATCGGTTTATCATAAATAGGTAGCAATTGCTTGCTCACACCCTTCGTAATTGGGTAAAGCCTTGTGCCGGAACCTCCAGCTAATACTATTCCTTTCATGATTAATCGCGTTTAAATATATCTCTTGTATATACCTTCTCAGTCACATCATCAAGACAAATGTCATAGCGGTTGGCAATAATGGCCTTACTCTTTTCCTTAAACTTCTTCAGGTCATTGACAACAACACTGCCGAAAAAGGATTCTCCATCAGGAATAGTAGGCTCATAGATGATGACCTCGGCACCTTTGGCCTTGATGCGCTTCATGATGCCTTGGATAGCACTCTGGCGGAAATTGTCGCTGTTGCTCTTCATCGTCAAACGGTACACACCAATGACACACTTCTGTTCACGATTAGCATCCCATTGGCTGTTATCACCATAATAACCGGCCTTTCTCAAAACTTCATCTGCTATAAAGTCTTTACGTGTGCGATTGCTCTCTACAATAGCTGTCATCATGTTCTGAGGCACGTCTGCATAGTTGGCCAGCAACTGTTTTGTATCTTTGGGTAGGCAATAACCACCATATCCGAAACTTGGATTGTTATAGTGGGTTCCAATACGTGGGTCAAGACCAACACCAGAAATGATTGCCTGAGAATCCAAGCCTTTTACCTCCGCGTAAGTATCAAGCTCGTTGAAGTAAGAAACACGCAATGCCAAATATGTATTGGCAAAGAGCTTAACAGCTTCTGCCTCTGTCATGCCCATCAGGAGACAAGGTATGCCCTTGTCGGTTTCAAGTTTCATGTTCCAGGTTTCAGGTGAGGGTTGAGAATCCTTACTGGGGCCTATAGCTCCTTCAAGGAGAAGAGATGCAAAAGTTTTAGCCTTTTCTTCAGCCTCAGGATTGCCAATGGCTGTGATGGCGGCATTCTCCTCGTCCCACTTTTTGTTTCGGTCTGTTGGGAATATCTTTGGATATCCTACTATAATACGACTTGGATATAGATTGTCATACAGAGCCTTTGACTCACGAAGAAATTCTGGCGAGAAGAGCAAATTAAATTTCTTGCCTTTTAGGTCTGGATCTGTCAGAAACTTCAAGGCGTACTTGACGTACAGAGAACGGCAATAACCTACAGGAATGGTAGATTTAATCACCATTACTGCATCGGGATTGACACTGAGAACCAAGTCTATAACATCCTCAATATGGTGGGTATCAAAGAAGTTCTTCTGAGGGTCATAGTTGGTAGGGGCAGCAATGACCACAAAGTCAGCATCCTTATAAGCAGATGCTCCATCTAGTGTGGCCGTAAGGTCTAATTCCTTCTCAGTCAAATACTTCTCGATGTAATCATCCTGTATAGGAGAAATCTTCTTGTTGATTTTCTCCACCTTTTCAGGGATCACATCCACTGCTGTAACATGGTTATGCTGAGCAAGCAATGTTGCAATGCTCATGCCCACGTATCCTGTTCCTGCTACTGCTATATTCATGATTGTATTTTTAAAGTGATATCTTTCAATAAAAAGAGGGGCAAGATTATCAGGTTATTGAACCTTTACTTTATGAGAGACCCTGATAAGAGCCTGCCCCAGTTAGATGTTTGATGTGTGATGGAATATGGATGATGTATTGTCCCGCAGAAAGCGCAGAAATTGCAGAAATCTCTTTACGATGGCTGAAGTATGAAGGCTGAGGGCTGAGAGAAGTCTGATGGCTGAAGTGCTTAAAGATGTATGAATACAGTTCAGGGTTCAAGGTTCAGGGTTCAACCGTATTACTAAGCAATCACTCTCGCTTTAGATACTCGTGCCATACGAAAGATGTTAGATGTATGATGTAAGAGGTAAGATGTTTCTGTTTTGCCTCATGTTTGCCTCACCTTTGCTTCGCTTTAAGCTTACTTTACCTATACTCAGGGAGTATGCCTAGAGTATGCCTAGAGTATGGCTAGAGTATGCCTAGAGTATGGGTAGAGTATGGGTAGAGTATGTTTTGTCCCGCAGAAAACGCAGAAATGACAGAAATTGAGCCATCACAGATGGCGGGGGTATTATATGGGTCGCCTAAAGGCGAGAAATTATACAAAATTTAATTCAAAATTTATCAATGGTCCCACAGATTTATTTATGTCCCGCAGAGTTTTTTGGTCTAAGGAATTAAGGAAGCAAGGATTGGCTCACGCAGAGGCAGGTTTTCTAATCTCTCGCAGATGGCGCTGATGACGCAGATTTTTATAATTGTCCCGCAGAGTTTTTTGGTCTAAGGAATTAAGGAACCAAGGAATGGCTCACGCAGAGGCAGTGTTTCTAATCTCTCGCAGATGGCGCTGATGACGCAGATTTTGACTATGGTCCCGCAGAGTTTTTTGGTCTAAGGAATTAAGGAACCAAGGAAATAATGAAGACAAAAACACCGCTTCGCTAAAAAACATTATTCAACCATCACAGATGGTAGGATGGTGAGTAAACAAAAAAGGGTCAACTCCGTGAGGAGTGACCAAAGAGGGATATTATATATTCTGTGCTTTATTTAGCAGTTTCTATCTGCTGTACAAGGCTGCGGAGATATGCATCTGATACATTCTCTACGTCAGACTTGTCATAGATAGACATCAGTGTAATCAGCACTTCTTCATCGTTCACTTGCTGAAGATTATAGGTAATGACTCGCGCACCTCCACTTTTCCCTTTTCCTTTCGAGGCGATGGCCATGCGATTCTTATATGTATGATGACCTAATGATTCGCCTCCATAGGGATTCTTCTCCAATTCATTGAGAAAGGTATCATAATCAGACTCAAACGACGGATATCGTTTGCGAAGTACTTTCGCACCTCGTACAAACTCATCAAGATAGTCAAAAGAAACCTTCATTTGGAAAAGAGTTTACGGGCATCATGATGTACCTTTCCAGAATGGAGTTCATCAAACGCCCTAGTGAGACTCTCCTTGACCATCATCTGCTGAGCCTTGGTCTTCTCACTTGTCTGACTTTCAAGAATCCGTTGAATCAAAGCCTTTTGAACTGCTTTCGTCTGACTCTGAATGAGTACCCAAAGGGCATCTGCAGTGCTGATTTCAGTGGATGGAGTATTTACTGTCGATATCATAACTTGTCTTCTTTGGGTGCAAAGATAGGAAGAATTATTGAGAATTGCAAGAATTTGGCTATTTTTCTAATCTCTCGCAGATGGCGCAGATGACGCAGATTTTTAAATTGTCCCGCAGAAATTGCAGAAATGACAGAAATTTTAAGGGCACACAGAGTCTAGTTAACAAAAACCAGAAAAACACCACTCATGAAGTCTGTAGCCTTCGGCCCAACGTCCTGTCCTTTCGGCCTTGTGCCTAAGAGCAAGCTCTTGCACAGTCCAGAAGCCCAGTACGGTTTTGTTCCAAAACACAGCCTTCATGGTGGAAAAAGCATCGCCCTTCGGGCTAAAAAACCGTATATAGCAAGGCTGCGATTAAGCTAGAGAACGATGCTTGCATCAGTTATGTCGATAAACAAAAAAGGGTCAACTCCGGGGGAGTGACCAAAGAGGGATTCATTTTAAAGTCAATCAGCCTTTATTCATTTGGGCTGGGAGAATTCTGTCAACAATGGCATAAAGACCATCGATATGATAGACATACACCCACTTACGATTATGTGACACCATACGGCGAGCTTCAGGATGTATCTGTCGAAGTGTTATAGATGTGGAACGACCATAGAGATTGGCATAGAATGCCAACATCTTAATCTCATCTCGCATATTGTTGGCATAGCGAACTGCGCCTTCCTCAGTCATCATCGCCTTTAGGAACCTGCGCAATTCAACCATGTCAGCACGTGCTGCAAGACTGATTCTGACTTTATAAGTCCGCATAGTCCTTGTGAACCTGCGAGATCAACTCGTCAAAATACTCGTCGACAGACATGGTGCTGGCCATCACGCGCTCAGTAGTAGA
>Ga0247609_10001037_pt1 | contig 34920 bp, 44 predicted proteins | sample 172DNAGHGlowgp2_FD_193487 | JGI IMG/M metagenome (GOLD analysis project Ga0247609, IMG submission 193487) | Sheep rumen microbial communities from Palmerston North, Manawatu-Wanganui, New Zealand - 1728 DNA GHGlow gp2 | ecosystem: Host-associated > Mammals > Digestive system > Stomach > Rumen ... | reverse complement strand
CGCAGCCAAGAGCATCGGCAACGATTTTTTCTCGTTCTTCCTTTGTTGTGTCTTTTATCAAAATACTTTTCATTGACTGACAGCCTCCTTATTTGTATTATATCCCTATCTGTTTTATAGGTAAATATCTGGAGGCCTACTATGAAAACTATCGAAACTAAATCAGCACTGGCAGCAATCGGTCCTTACTCACAGGCAATTCTTGCAAACGGATTTTTATATACTTCAGGACAGATTCCTTTGAATCCCGAAACTGGCGCAATCGAAGGCCAGACCATCGAGGCACAGGCAGAACAGGCCATAAAGAATCTTGGAGAAATTTTAAAGGCTGCAGGAAGTGACTTTTCAAAAGTCGTAAAAACAACCTGCTTTCTCGCCCACATTTCAGACTTTGCAGCTTTCAATGCAATTTATGAAAAGTACTTTGTTTCAAAACCTGCCCGCAGCTGCTTTGAAGTTTCAGCCTTGCCAAAAGGCGCACTCGTTGAAATTGAAGCGATTGCCGTAATTCAATTATAACAGAAAAGTCTCCTCAAATCACTGAATAAATCTCAGATTAGTGCTAAAATGCATCTTATGGCAAGTATTTTAATAAAAGACACCACCCGCGAACAGCGCGAACAGATTGTCCGCGAATCACTGGGCGACGATTACGATGTAGGCTGTGGTTATGAATCCACCGGAATCAATTATCAGCTCTATATTGACGGAGTAAAAGAACTTCGCGAACTGAACATGGAAGCCAACTGCGGCTTTGAAGTGGCTCACCCGGAAGAAAGAAAATCCGGATGCGGTATGGCATAAAAAACCAAAATCTTATAGTTGAATATGAAACTCAAAGGCTTTTATTCATCCTTGTTCACAATTGCAATTCCAATTTCTCTTCAGGCGCTTTTGCAGAACTTTGTAAATATGCTCGATACAGTTATGATCGGGCGGCTTGGCAGTGTTGAGATTGCTGCGGTTGGACTTGGAAATCAGATATTTTTTATCCTCAATATGATTCTTTTTGGAATCACTTCTGGTGGCGGTGTTTTTATTGCGCAGTTCTGGGGCAAAAAGGATATCCGCGGAATCAGAAAGTCTTTAGGTTTGATGACTTTGATTGCAGCTTTTTCTGCTGTGGTTTTCACGATTCTCGGACTTTTTATTCCTCATCAGCTGATAAGAATTTATTCTCCGGATCCTGAGGTTGTACGTGTGGGTGGGGAATATCTTTGCCTGGCCTGTTTGAGTTATATTCCTACTGCAATAAGTTTTTCTATTACACTTGCCCTGCGAAGTACAGAACGGGTAAAGCTGCCGCTTGTTTGTACATCGGTTTCGCTTTTGACAAATGCCGGTGCAAATTATCTTTTGATTTTTGTTGCAAGACTTGGAGTAAAGGGAGCCGCCATTGCAACTGTCTTCTCACGACTTGTTGAACTTGTAATTCTTTTGGCCTGGTCTTATTCTCACGGTTATGAAATCTGCGGAAGACTTCGCGAACTGCTTGGCTTTGACTGGACTTTTGTTTTTAAATATTTGAAGATTGCCTTCCCGGTTATTGTCAACGAAACCTTCTGGGGCCTTGGAACTTCTGTTTATAATGGAATCTATGCTCACGCAGGAACAGATTCTTTTACCGCCTATAGCATTACCGGAACCATCAGCCAGCTCACCTGGGTATTCTGTATGGGCTTTGGAAACGGCATTGGAGTTTTGATTGGTAAGCGTATCGGCGAAAAGAAGCTGGATGAAGCAAAAGGATATGCCTTGCGCTCCATGTGGTTTATGCCTTTAGTGGGAGCGGTAGTCGGAGTTCTGCTGCTGCCGCTTTCTAAACTGCTCCCCTTCCTCTTTAACGTTGAACCCGGAATCATTAAGATGGCAACTCAGATTCTTATGATTTTGATTCTGCTTTATCCATTTAATTCCTTCTGTATGGACTGGGTTGTCGGTGTATGCCGGGCCGGCGGAGATACTGTATTTTCTGCCGTGGGAGAACTGATTGTTTTATGGGGAGTTGCAATTCCTCTTGGATATGTAGCGGCCTTTGTCCTCCATCTTCCCGCCCCAATGATTTTCTTATTCCTCTCAAGCGAATCGATTGTAAAAGCAATTGTCGGAGCCATAAGAGTTCTGAGTGGAAAGTGGCTGCATGAGGTTACGTGATTTTACAGTAATCGCACTCCAGCCCTTTTACATCGACCTTGCAGGTAAAGAGACAGCCGTCGAGTTCGCCGGTCTGGCCGGTTGCTGCGGTTGTGATAAAAAGAGTATCAAGCTTGTCGCCCATAAAGCAGCAGGAAGTTACGTTTTTGGCAGGTACATTTACAACTGCAAGAAGAGAACCGTTTTTAGTGCTTCTCTGTTCAATGCGGCTGCCACCCCAGAAGGCTACCCAGAGATTATCTTGGGAATCAATGCACATTCCGTCGGTAAGACCACGGTCTTCTTCCGGTTTGAACAAAACCTTGCGGTTTGAAATCTCGCCGCTTTCCAAATCATAATCATATTCAAAAACCGCATATTGCAGGGTATCTGAAAAATAAAACTTTTTGCGGTCTGAGCTCCAGGCAAGTCCATTCGAAATTTTAGTATCTGCCTGCTTTACAGTCACCCGGCCATTTTCCAGGCAAAAGAGATTTCCGCTCGCTTCATGAATATCATCATCCACAGAAGAGCCAAACCAGACACGGCCTTTAGGATCAGCCTTCACATCATTTGAACGCTGCCAGGCTTTGTAATATTCAGAAAGATTTTTGATAAGAAGAGGCTTAGAGCCATCAGCATTCTCAAGATAAAGCCCATCAGTTCCTGCAATCAGATAAGTGCCAGGTTTTTCAGCCGGAACAGCAGAACCAATTGCCTGCCCGTAAGAAAAAGTTCGTTTGTTTCCATCCGGTCCAAGAGTAAAAAGTTTTCCTTCCGGAATATCAACCCAGGAAAGAGTTTTTGTGCGGACATCATAAAAAGGCGACTCGCCGAGATTGTGTTTTTCTTTTATAAAAAGTTCGGCTGTGTAGGTTTTGATATTATTAGACATAAAAATATTCTACCACGGAATGCGGCTTTATTCACTGCCTTGATTGATAGACTCCAGAAAATCACAATGCTGTTATTTGTCACCCTGATGCGAGTCAAGCTCGATGAAAAATAGTAATATTAGAATTAAAAAATCAGGTCAAGCCTGAATTTTTTTTTACGTCTCTTGAAATTGTTGACATTTTCAAGAATTATAATAATATTATAATTCTTGAAATAAAAACAAATGAACTTCGTTCTTTATTTAAATATAAAGCCGTGAAAATTATTGTGGTTGGGGTTGTTTTTGTAAAAAAAACGCAGAAGACTCCAAAAGAAATCATTAAGCTTGCTAAGAAGCGTTTGAAGGAGGTCTGATTATGGATTATGTTTTTGTAAAAGATTCTGAGGGATATGTATTCAAGAAATTACAATCAGAAGTTTCTTCAGATGAAAAGATTATTTCTGAAAAAGAATATATGAAAATCTCGGGACTTTCCTCGTATGAAAAGAAATTTGGTCACGGTGGCGCAAGAGAAAATGCAGGTAGAAAACAAAAATTTGCACTACCGCTTAAATTTCAAATCCGGGTAACAAAAGAAGAAAAAGATTTTATTGCCTACGCAAGAGAACACAAAGTAGACTACTCTGCTCTGATGCAGATGTAAAATCACATAAGGTTCGTATCCGACAGTGGAGCAATCCCGCTGCGGTACAACCAGTTAATATTTTTACATTTTTCCCATGCCTCATCATTTTCCAGCGAAGTAGGAAGCGCTCTAAAAGTTTAATTTGAAAAATAAACATCGAAACTTAGCTATCAAAAATTTGGAAATATCAAATCTTGTGCTATAATATAATCAGTGGAGACTAACAAGTATGACTAACTTTAAATCAATTATAACTACAACCTTTTTACTGCTTTTATCCTTGATGATTCTTTCCTGCAGTGGGCAACCAAAAGACAAAATTGACGATACACCGCAGGACATTTCTTTGAAGTAGATGATGAAGTAAGAAGCTGCTTCAATCTTACAAACTCTTTCAGAACTGGTTCAGAAGCCTGGTATTGGAATAAAGATAATTCAACCAAAACAACTTGCTCTGGTCTTAAGACCTTAACGCTTGATGAAGACCTTTGTAAAGCTGCAAAAATCCGTGCAAACGAAATTGTTTCAAATTTCAGCCACACCCGTCCAAATGGTTCAGACTGTTTTACAGTTTTATCTGACTTATCAATTTCGAATAGAAGCGCTGGAGAAAATATCGCTGCAGGCAACAAAACAGGTAGCGCCACCTTCAATCAGTGGAAAGAAGATAATAAGAATTACAGCGGCCAGGGCCATCGCCGGAACATGCTTGGAGACTTTACAAAGATTGGCATTGCCTACACATATGATGCAAACAGTACTTACAGATATTACTGGGTTATGATTCTGACGAAGTAATGTAATATACGTAATTCTCTTTGCGTGGCGCAGCTTCTTTTGGAGGTTCAGCGGCGTAACCAAGGGCACAGTGGCCGATTCCTTCGTACTCACCTGAGATTCCAAGTTTCTTAAGGATGTTCTTGCCAAAGTCGCTTTCGAATTCTTCTTTTGCACGGTGAATCCAGATGCTTGCAACTCCAAGGCTTTCTGCGGCAATCATAAGATTTCCCAAAACGAGTGAGCCATCATACACATAAGTGGGAACATCTTTTTTTGCAAGTACAATGAGGATAACAGGAGCTCCGTAGAATGGGTCGTAATCTTCTCCCCAGTTTGCAACTTTTCTGTTTGCAACCATAAGTTCATCGCGCAGTTTTTTGTCTGTTACTGCAATAATGATTGGGCTTTGTTTTCCCATTCCAGTTGCAGCATAAGTTCCGGCTTTGAGGATTGCCTTGAGTTCTTCATCTTTAATCATGTCCGGCTTAAAGTTACGACAGCTGCGACGACTTTCCAATACTTTTAATGTTTCGTTCATAGATTACCTCTGTGTATTTTTTTCTTATAATACTATTCTACTTTACTTTGCCGGATTTGCTAGTATAAAAATCATTGATTTTTGTAAGAAAATATAAGGCATTCAGGCGTTGCAAAACTTTTGATTCTGACGATTTTTTTGACTGAATTATTCTCTTTTCCATGCTAAAATATTCATGAAACCAATTTGGAAAAGGAGATCATCATTTGAAATTCTTCTTTCACAAAAAAACAAATGTACAAGGTCCACAGTTTGACCCGGAAACTCAATATGCTGTAATCCGCTCTTCTATCTGCACCGGAGAAAAAGTTGCAGGCTTTAAAAATAAAACGGATGGCCACTTTACAGAAGTAATGCTAATCCGTTCCCCGGCAGATGAAAGAGAGTTTAAAGATACATACGGGGTTGAGTCTATTAAGGTTGAGTATTAGTTCTGAATTGAAATGTTATTCCCAGCTTACAAGCTCACTTTCCGGGCGGCTTTTTTCGTGGGCTGGAGCGGCATCTTCTGCGGGGTAACCCATAACCAAAAGCGCTGTTGATTCAAGGTTCTCAGGCAAAGAAAACTTTTCTTTCAAAACTTCAGGACGATAGTGCATTACCCAGCAGGAGCCAATTCCCAAGTTTGCGGCCTCTAACATCATCTGAGTTGTAACAATACTTGCATCAATGTCGCCGCTGAGCTTTCCGTCGTAAGGGCGTTTCCAGCATTCATCTTTGTTATAGCTGATGATAAAAACAAGAGGAGCATCAAAATGGCATCGTGTACATTCTTTTATTTTTTCAAGACCTTCCTGACTTTCAACAACAATAATCCTCTGCGGCTGATTATTACAACCCGTCGGCGCAATCATCCCCGCCTCAAGTATTTTTTCAATAATATCCTTTGAAACCTTCTTGTCCAGAAATTTTCTGACTGAATATCGAGCTTTTGCAAGATCCATAAAATCTGAGTATGCCATAATGCCTCCTGTGGTTTTATAGTACAACAGAAATGGGAAATTGGATAGGGATGAAGTACGCATTAAAGAACCACATTATCTCGTTCTCCATTTAGCCCACATTCAAGCGGAGTCATACCATTATGAAAATTCTGAATCGCCGTCTGACAGGTTCGGCCAATATCAAAAGTATCATGATCCGGGGTATATTTAGAATGTTTGAACCAGTCCCAGAAACGCTTCATTATATCTTCATAATCTATGCCTTTCTTTTGGACAATGCTGTCTGCAAGACAAAGCATCATACTAGTATCATCCGACCAGCTGCCTTTTGGGAGGTTGTAGGTGCCGTAACCAAGCATATCGGTCACGGGGTTTTCTTTTAGATAATCGCGATCTTTGAATTCAACCGGAACTCCAAGAGCATCGGCAACAATTGCTACGTAGAGAGTATTGTAAATCCTATTTGAGTTCTCTCCAGCTTCAAGCATTTTCCGCATTTCCGGTGTGAAATATTCAGCAGGTTCAACGTATACCATTTTCTTTTTCATAGGCACCTCAATCTTTTAAAAGTTAATCAATAATTTCCCAAACAAAAGAAGCATCATCTGTAACATCTATATCATCAGGAGTATAATCTATTCCTGTAGAATAAAGATCTGGTGAACTCCCCCAGCCTATCATTTTTTCTTCCATATCGTAGAATGTATTTGAATGAATATGTATTTCCTCCCAGTTATAATTGATTTTCACTAGAGAGCCCAACTTTACATCCAATGATTGACATAAGATGTCAGCCTTTTCTTTTGCATCTTTTGCTGCACTACCTAAAAGAGCTTTTTTTACAGCTTCTTTATCCTTTACAGTAAATTCTACTTTTATCCTTGGAGCAGCCTTACTCTTAGTTATTGCAGAAAAAACCTCGTTAAGCTTTGAAGAAGAGAAATCAAATCGAAGTATCATTTCAGTATGAAAATTATACCCCTTAAAAACACCTACATAAGAACCATTTTTTTTCACTTGTTCATATTCTGTTCTTTCTTTTAATTCTGACGTTTTTAAGTCTTTCTTATCAAAGCCACATTTTTGTATAATATTTTGAATTTCAAGAATGTGGCTTTCAAAAAGTTCATATCCTTTTCTATAGTCTTTATTAACTTCATCAAATGTGAAAAACATTTCAATAAAATCTACAGAAACGGTTAACGCACCAATTCCTTTTACAGTGATTAATCTTTCCTTCTCCATAATTTCCTCCTAATATCATTATTCCCCCAACCAGCTCCTCAAAACCTTAGCAACATCTTCCGGGTTCTGATTAGCAATATTTTTTATATCTGCAGGAATAAAATCTTTTAGAGTCTTGCCACCATTACCATACGTTTTGCTGACAATTCCCTTACGAACTCCATAGTCCAGCGCCTCCTGCAAAACAGACTGCTCCTGCTGTATTTGTTCCATGCCTTTTTCGTATGAAACTTTTGCAGGAGCATAGCGGCCGAGCTTTTTCATAGCCTTGCGGATCTTCCGGATTTCTTTGTCGGATAAATGCAAGGCACCGTAAAGTTGGTCGTAGTTTGAATTAAAGAAAGGTCCAAGCTCTGCAAGAAGTATCGCAACCTTTTCAAGACCTGAAAGTGACGGCTTTGTTGTTCTTATGAAACCTTCCATAATTACAACTCCAGTTCTACTACAATATCACTGTCAGTCAAGCTGCGAATCTTACCGCCGTAGTTCATTTTCTTTGGCTTTGCTTCGCGGATAATCTTTGCTGCAAGAGCTCTGATGTGGCCGGCTTTTTCAAGACCTGCGTTTCCAGAGATTTTTGCTTCCGGATTTTCGATGCAGACAAGGATTGAGTTTTTGTCGTGTGTGTTGTAAGGCTCAGCCTGAACTACAGTTTCGAGCGATTCATAGAAGCTGTGTTTTGCAGAACGAATCTTTTCTGCCATTCCCGGAAGGTCCTCACAGCTGAGATTGTCTGTGAGTTTTTCAAGGGCGTAAGGTTCTGCATCCCAGTTATAGAAGCAGGTACCAACAAGAGGAAACGTAATTGTTGCATTATTCTTCTTGAAGTATCTTGTTAATGCCTGTTCGATGCTTTCGCGTGAAGAATCGTAGTCGAGTTTTTCAATGGCTGTTTCATAAACTACTTCAAAATCTTCGGGCTTAAGAAGCTGCATACGGCCATAACACATTGAAAAAAGAATCTCAACACAGAGAGGTTCCATGATGTACTGGGTAAGCTGCGAGAACTTTTCAAAAACTTCTTTTCGGCGAATGTAAAGCACACCGGCAAGAAGACTGTTCTTTGCTTCAACAGCAGCAAGAAGCGGGCCGATATGTAAGAGGTAATCAAAAAGATCTTTGTCTGAAATATCTACGTCTTGAGCTACATAAATTATAGGATTACAGTTGAGTGCCGATTCTACAAAGATGTAATAGCTTGGTGTAAAGTATGTGCTTGAAGCAAACTTCTGTGCGCCTTCTACATCAGGCTTGTTATCCTTTTCCCACTTTCCAACATAATCAAGCTGACCTGTTTTGCTCTTTGAGAATTCAAACCAGTCATTGGCTGTCTTAATTAAAATCTGTGCGTTCATATAAACCTCCATAATGTAAAGCTAAAAATTGCTTTCGCAATTTTTTTAACGCTTTGCTATTTAACACCGGCCGCCAGCGGCCTTACACATGTTCTTATTTTCATGTTAATTATAAATCAAGGGGTGTCGCAGATAATGATGCACCCTTAAAAAAAATGTGATATAATTTTAGATGGTACAGGAGGCCCAGATGGCACAGAAAAAGAAGAAATCCTCAGAACAACGAAATGCCACTCATATGCTTCGATATTTGTTCCAGATTGAACAGGCAATCAGAAACGGTGAATATCCTAACGCTAATAAACTTAATGAAAAATTAAGAACTGATTTTAGTAGAAGTACTTTTGGACGCTACATCGACATCCTTCGTGATGAATATGGAGCCCCGATTGAATTTGATTTTCGCAAAAACGGTTATTACTACACGGATTCAACTTTTTCTCTGAACCAGGTTATGCTTAAAGAAGGCGAACTCCTTACCCTTTCGACAATTCTGCCACTTCTGGAGCAATACAAAAATACTCCAATGGAAAAATCCTATCGTGAACTGATGAACAAGTTAATTAAGATGTTACCGGATTCTATTACCATTGATTCTGCTCTTATCAATAATGAAGTTCATTTTATTTCTGATCCTATAACAACTATGGAAGACGGAGTTTTTGAAGCAGTTCTTAAGGGAACAAAACTCCATCTCACCTTGAAGCTTGAATACAAAACAGCAAAGGATTCTGAATATCAGGAGCGTCTGTTTGATCCTTATCACATCATCTGCCAGAAAGGAAGCTGGTACTTATTAGGATATTCTCACTCATCAGAGGCAATTCGTCTATGGGCAATGCCACGTATCCGAAACTGCCAGATTACAAAGGATAAGTTTTCTATCCCAAAAGATTTTAAACTCGAAGACCACATCGATGTCCAGATGGGCGCCTGGGGCTTTACCGGCGAAAAGGTCAAAGTCGAAATTGAATTTGTCAAAGGCCTTAAAACCTACGTGATGGAACGAACCTGGCACAAAGGACAGACTATCCGCGAGAATCCCGACGGTTCCGTTTATCTTTCTTTTGAAACAAATCAGCTTGGTCAGGCAGCGGCCTGGATTATGTCTTTTGGTGGCGGCGCCAGAGCACTTAATCCTCCGGAACTTATTGAAGACATCAAGCGTTCGGCAAAGGCAATTCTTGCGGGATGTAAAGATTCTGGAAAAAAATATTATTTATAGAAGAAGTCTTCATGGTACAAAGTTACTGTTTCATTCACTCAAATCCAAATCCGGCGTTATTTGCAGGGTGTAATCCGGGAAGGCTTGCTGAACTTCTTTGCAGAGGATTTGTAAGGCTTCGGCTTAAATTACTGATTTTTTATATCAAGCACAAAGCCTTCATCGTCGCTGTCCTGGCTGCCTGTTTTATTCTGAGCAAGAAGTTCTGAAAAAGAAAGATGATTTGGATTTGGGAACCTGGCAAGATATTCACGGATTTCGGCACGGTCTTTTTCCTCTTCTTCAACCGCATCAAAGATAGCATCAATCTCTGCTTTTGTATGCCGGCGCACAGGATCTACCTGCGAAGAGTTATAACTGATATTGCTTATGCCAGAAATTTTGGATTGCATTAAGGGCTCCTAAGGATATTATAGCACCCGCAATACCAAAGGACAACAATCAAACAAGTAACAAATCTCTTAAATTCAGCTTAAAAATTAATGGTTTAAAGGCTTCTTTCTCCCCATTTTTTCTTAGGAAAACTGTTACCTCTTAAAACCTCAAAAAACGGCCAAAACAGGGGGTCATTGGCTCAAACGGGTAATTATTCAAAAAATTTAAAAAGACGCGTCTACGGCAATCCTAGGGGCTGTTTCAAAAGATTAGATTTTTTCTAATCTTTATTAGCACTTTTCTAAACTTTCTAATTATTCTGCTAATAATATTTCTAATATTTCCGATAAGAAAATATATTAGATTTCTAATACTAATTATTAGATTTCTAATAAAACTTAGAAAAAAGTGTTGCTTTTTTCTAAAAAATATGATTAGATTATACATATAAGCAAAAAACATGCTTTAGAGGTGGGAAAATGAAAAAAATCGCTGTAGCCATTCAAAAAGGTGGCGTTGGAAAGACTACAATAAGCATTTCTTTGGGTGCAGAACTTGCAAACCACGGGAAAAAGGTTCTCCTGATAGACGCAGACCCTCAGGGTAACTCAACTGGAACTCTTCTTGAATCTTTTAATCACGATCTTGCAGAAGCTCTTTATGGTGACGTAACTGTTGATGAAGTTATCTCCCCTACTTCGGTTAATAATCTTTATATCATGCCAACTAATTCTCTGGACCGCAAAGGAAGCCGCTCTCTTAAGACATACCGTTCCAGTGAAGCTTCAAAAGAGCCTTTTATTTTTGTAGATCTTTGCGAAGAAGTTGAAAAACTTGGCTTTGACTATTGTATTTTTGATACCTCCCCTGCTTTTGATGCCTTTGAAGAAAACATCATGACTGCTTCTGATGAAGTAATCGTTGTTATAAAGGCAGACGGTTACTCCCAGGATGGACTTCAGATTTTCAAAAACAATCTGGACAGCTTTAAGAAACGCAAGCGTGTTTCAAATCCAAAATTCGAAATCATTGTTCTTAATGAAATAAACAGAACCGTAAAACTTACAGAAATCATCACAAAAGGCCTTAAAGCCGGTGATTTTAAGGTTGTATATGTTCCGGTTGATCAGGACTTTAAATATGCAACCCTTGCACGTCAGACAATTCAGCAGCGCGGCGGAAAAGAGGAAACTCTTGCAGCCCTTAAAAAACTTAGAAACTTAGTAAAGTAACGAGGAGGACAAATTATGCCAATAGCAAAGAAAAAGGATATTCCACAGGATTTTCTTGTTCAGATGAAGTCTAATCTTAAAAAGACAAGCACAGCTGTTTTGGAAGAAGAGCCTCCGGAGCCTGCTCCAACACCAGCACATACTATCGAAGCACAAATCAATGCTAATCCTTCATTCACGCCTCTACAGCACGCTCACGGGCCTGCAAAGGACAAATATGCCGACGTAATGAATATACGCCTCTCTAAGGGCCGTAGAAACGAAATAAAGGCCTTTTGTACCAACTGTGGCGTAACAGTAACCCAATACATTGAATCTTCCTTTGAATTTTTTGCCAGGGAAGTTGCTGCAGGAAACATTGTAATTTCTAAGGGCGGAATTACAAAAGTAACACAATAAAAAAGTTTTACAGGGTGGATAAATGGGAAAAAAAATAAAACAACAAAACACACTTTTTGAAGTTGATGATTCTGCAAATCAGCTTTTTGGTGAACTTGAAAAATCAAAAGGTAATAAAGAACTTACTCTGAGCTATATCCCAAGCTTTTTTACAACAGCTTCCTTGCCTTTTAAAAACATGAGAAAAAAAGAGTTTGTCCGCAAGGCAAGCAATGGAATCTCTCTTATATTAAACTCTCCGTCAAATGTTCCATACGGAAAATACGGGCGCCTTTTGTTAAGTGTTTTTACAACACATGCAGTTTTATCAAAAGAAAAAAGAGCCCCGGTCGTTATTGAATTTGATTCTATGGCACAGCTTTTAAAAGAAATGCAGCTTCCCCGCCAGCGAGGCAAGGATATTCAGGAACAGATTAAATGCTTTACACGAGCAACATTTTCTTTTGAACAGCGCATAGAAGAACAGCAGCAGGGGCACTTGTTTAAGGATTTGTACGAACCCGGCGAAAAGCTTCCTAAGGGGGAAGTAACTGTAAGAACAACTTCTACAGGAACAATTCTTTTTACAGAAGGGGTACAGTACCAGGAAATCTTTGATGAAAATTCTACAAACCCTAGAATTGGAAAATTCAAAGTTCAGCTTTCTGCAAATTTTGCAGCCTTCTGTCAGTCTCATGCAGTTCCAATTAATTATACAATCTATAAGGATATTTCGAGTCCTGTTGGTAAAGACATATATGCATGGCTTGTTTACAGAAATAATGGACTTGAAAAAGATAAACCTGTATTTGTTCCAAGAGACAGAATTGTTGAACAGTTTATGCCGGTTGCAGAAAATGCAGATCCTAAAACTGCAAATGTAAACTATTCAAGAATTATTGATCAGATAAAAGAAATAAAGACAAAATATTATCCGGAATTAAAAATTGACATCAGTAAAGATGGGGCAGGAATTACACTCTTTAAAAGTCCAACTCCTGTTTTAAAGGATGATGTTAGATATGCTCTTATTTCTTCAAGTTTAGATATGTAACAGTTTGGTTATCTAAATTGAATGTAACAGTTCTGTTATCTATTTTGTGAATTTCCACAGAATTCACAATACTATTATTAGTTTAAATATATTATTAGTTAATTATTAGATATAATAGTAGAAATAACTAAACTGTGACATGTAGATAACAAGTCTGTTACAAGCTAAAAAACCGCAGCAATTTTCTTCTATAATAACACAGAAAAATAGAATTTCAAGCAGATAACAAGACTGTTACATCTAAAAGGGGTTATCCACAGGCGTTTGTGGACAAATATAACAAGACTGTTACATATTTGGATAACAACATTGTTACATGTCAAAACCAGATAACTAAACTGTTACATACGAGAAAAACCTCTGGAACCGGGAAAAGAGAGGGTAGGGCAGGCTAAAAAAATCTACATTTTTCGGGATTTAAACAATTTTACAAGCTTATGTAAATTGTTTTTATTAAGTAAGATAACAAGACTGTTACATATATAGCCATATTTACATTAAAATGCAGCTTCCTTTATATAAATCAGATAACAAAACTGTTACATATGCGGCAAATGAACTGAAAAAAGGAATAAAAAGGGCAGAAAGAGGGTAAAATCAGCCGGTTTTTCAAAGTTTTATTACTCAAGGATAACAAGACTGTTACATATTTAAACGTATTTACAATTTAATGCAGATTCTTTTATATATCTCAGATAACAAAACTGTTACATATCGATAGGAATCTTAAAAGTTTAGGAGAACTGTTACCCTTTTTATAAAGATATCATTAAAGTACTAATTTAATGCTTTTTTCTCTCTGGTGATTTATACTATTCTGCAGAAATCTTTCGGGGGAAGCGAATGAGTAAAACAATAACTCAAAAAGAGGTTGAAGATTTTTTTAAACGGCTTAAATCAAGAAAAGAAGAGCCGGAGCATCAACTACCTGGCAGAAAAAAAACAATTTGGGATTGCGAATGGCCAGTTAAATTTACACAGGTTCAAATCAAAAATATTACAGAAGCATCTGAAAATGTTATTAAAGGATTTCAGGAATTTATAAATTCTGAATATGATATCCCTATTAAGATGCAAGTTATGCATGTTGATCAATGTAATTTTATCGGATTTACACATTTTGTTCCGAAGCATTCTCCCGTCTGTACCTTTGAATGGATGAATGGATCTGTGTTTTTTGAGATTGACCCTTTTGCTTTTTATGAAGGAATACTTGGTAAACCTGGAAAACAAAATGATGATCCAAATGTTTTTGAAAGAAAAATCTTTATGGAACTAATTTCCAAACCCTTTGAAAAAATTATACATAATGTTTTTTCTAAGCTTGCAGGTAAAACTCTTCCAGAAATATCAAACCAGAAGTTTGTTTGCAATTCAATTCTTGATAATTCTCCTATCAAATCTGAAGAGATGGGAATAATAATCGATATTGAAATTACGATTGGAGAAGAAGCATCTCTTATAAGTCTGTTTATGACAGCAACATGTCTTGAATCACTCAAGGGAACAACTTTTTTTCAAAACGATAAGGAATCAATAACAGAACATCTTGAAACACCAGCACCAAATACTTTTGCAGAAATTGGACGCTTTCATCTAGATGATGGAGAGACACTAAAAGAAACCTTTATTTACAAAACAAACAAGCCTTATAGAAATGAACTTGATATCTACAAAAATCAAAAATTTATCTGCTATGCAGATGCTTTGGTTGTTGATAAAGACTTGAGTGGTGTTCGCTTAATAGATGCTGGGGAAGAAGCGGAAGAAAATAAACAATCTGATTTTCTCAACACTATACTTCTTTTTGGAACCTGTACAACCGAAGACGACTACGAATTCAAAGATGGACGGATGTTTCTTTTAAATGAAGGCATTGTAGGTCCTCACAAGATTGTAAAAGATGGTAAAGTTATTGGTCTTGGAGAAGTTGTAGTGATTGATGGCAATTATGGTGTTAAGGTTAAGAAGGTTCTGGATAATTAAATAATTCTTCCACCCCGCACTTAAGCCTCACCTTAGAATACTTTTCCAGCTTAGCCAGATACTGCTTACGAGTAATATCCCGTGCTCCGTAGCGTTCCATGTTTTCGGTGTAGGACTGGCAGTCTATGAGTTTGCCGCCGGCTTTTTGGAAGGCTCTGGCAAATAAAACAAAGGCACTCTTGGAACTGTTTGGTTCAATTGTAAACATGGATTCGCCGCAAAAGACGCTGCCAAGTAAGATGCCGTAAAAACCGCCGGCAAGCTTTCCGTCTTTCCAGGCCTCTATGCTGTGAGCATATCCTGCCTGGTGAAACTTTATATAGGCGTCTATCATCTTTGGGCCAATCCAGGTTCCGTTCTGGTCGGGGCGGTCTTGGGCGGCACAGTTCTTTATGACATCGGCAAAAGCCTTATCGATTGTGTAAGTGTAGGGATTATGCTTTAAAAACTTTTCGATAGATTTTGAAACATGCAGCTGCCTGATTGGAATTACAAAACGCTTTTTTGGAGACTGCCATAAAACAGGTTCGCCCTGATCTTCATTAAACCAGGGGAAGACTCCCTGACTGTAGGCAGAATAAAGCATATGCAAAGGAATATCATCTGTAACCAGAGAAATATCCGGAATGCCATAAAGAAGACCAGGCTCAGGGAAAATAAAAATATCAGCCGTGTCAATTTTGGGAGCCGCCTCCTGATCTCCGTTCTCGTTTTCATCCTCATCAACCCTAAGATAATTTTCCAGAACCTGCGGACACTGTTCAAGCCCGGGACTGTTGGTCCATACGTTGTTGAGCAAAAGCTGGTAGGGCTTGTAGTTTGCCTTGTAATTCATTTTGCGGCAGTGGGGCAGATAAAGTCCAAGATAATAATAGGGAATCTCATTTTGCAGGCAAAACAAAATTTCATACAAAACGCTAAAAACACCAATGCTTCGTTTGAGCACATCTTCGCTTGTATCATAATAAAAATAATTGGAAGAAATACCTGTGAGTCTGTCCTTTGCATCAATTACATAATCAATAATGCTTACCCCGAGCAGGCGGCCATCAACCTTATAATCAAGATTAATAACTCCGCTGTAACCGCTGTTCATATTCTGCAAATCTTCTTTTGCTTCCTGCAGAGTCAGGGGAGTAAAGTCTGCTTTCTCTTTATTGTGATAAGCGTTGTAAGTGCGGTACATAAGGGCTTTTTCATCAGTGCTGAATTCCGCCGGATCAGTCACAACAGTAACTTCCACATCCTGATTTTTATTAAGCACCCGCCGCTGACTTTTAGAAGGAACAAAATCTTTTGCACAAATCCTAATTGGAATACATTCCTTACAGCCCTTGCACTGAGTATGATAAACAAGCGAATAATAACGGCGAAAGCCCTGATGCAGGAGCCTGCCATAAAAAATGCAGTCCAGCTTTTCAACAGGAAGACTTGAGTCCAGCCAGCTCATATTTGTAAGAAGATTGTTAGACTCCTTGTCCGCAAAGTAACCGCATGGACTTTTATCTTCTCCAAAGGGCATCTCGTTAAAAATTTTTGCAAGGTTGATTTGACTTTGAGGCATAGAGATTAGTATTGATTAAAAGGTATAAGTGCCAAAGGGCAGGAGTGCAACCTGAGCCAATTTAAAATGCTGCTTACCAAAAGGAATGCCAACAATAGAGATGCAAAAGAGCAGGCCAATAATCAGATGAGCAAGAGCAAGTTCAACCCCAGAAATACAAATCCAGAAAATGTTTAAGATAAGAGACATTGCACCACCGCTGTATGTAATTTCTCTTCCAAACGGAAACATGGCAACACCAGCAATCTTAAAGCACTGAATCCCAAGCGGAATGCCAATGATTGTGATGCACCAGAGAATTCCCGCAATAATCCAGCCAAGCCCAAGAATAAACCCGCCCAACAAAAACCAGATAAGATTTCCAATAAAACTCATTTTGATTGCTCCTGATTATAGTTTAACAATAAATGGGGGAGGGGAGCAAGAAAATTTTTTAAAGCAGGGCGTTCCCGTCCGTTTACACGGCCGGTCGGCAGTTCCGCAATTCCCTAACGGTCAGCCGCTTCCCTCGCTCCTTCCAGTCGCTCAGTCCAGTGGCCCGCTACGCGGTTGCTCCATTGCCTAACGTTTAAAGGCTTCATTTAAAAAAAATGCGTATTTACGCAAAAATTTCAGATGTAATAAATTTATAAAGATCTGGTCCTTTTTGTAAATTCCTGATAAGCTGCAAATATGGAAGAAGACAACTCTTTTGCATTTGTTCATAATCACGGATTAACAAACTTTTATAATAATCTTGTAGAAAATTTACAGACTTGTTCTGAATTTAAAATTAGTGTTTCGTTTGTAAGAAATAGTGGTGTAAATGTTTTAAAAGATGTTCTTCAAGAATTAGCAAATAAGAATATTCCAGGCCAGATTCTTGCTTCCACATATCTTGGATATACTCAACCAAAAGCTCTTGATGATTTAGCAAAATTTCCAAATATAAAATTAAAGATTTTTGTTCCTAATGAAAAGGATGGATTTCATCCTAAAGGATATCTTTTTAGAAAAACAACTGTAGATAATAAGGCCCAGTGGACAGTTATTATTGGTTCTTCAAATCTTTCTGGTGCAGCCTTAAAATCAAACATCGAATGGAATGTATTAAAAAACGATGTATTTGTAGAAGATGATACACCAGGCGATTTTTCAAGAAGTGTTCTTGAAGAATTTGATGAGCTTTGGAATAGCAAATATGCAAAAGATTATTCAGATGAATTTATACTTTCTTATCGTGATTATTTAATTAAGCAAAAAGAAATCCAAAAAGAAAATGTAAAACGTGGAATTTTTAGTTTTGAAGAACAAACAATAAAACCAAACGATATGCAAAGCGAAGCCATAGTAAAGCTGGCAAGGCTTAGAAAAACAGGAGAAACAAAAGCTTTAGCAATTGCAGCAACCGGAAGCGGAAAAACTTACATGTCTGTATTTGATGCTATGCAATACAACCCAAAGAAGCTTCTATTTGTTGTACACAGGGAAGATATTCTTCATAAAGCAAAAGAAAGTTTTGATCGAGTTTGCACAGATAAAGATTATTCTTCTGGTTATTATACTGGCACTAAAAAAGATGCCAATGTAAAATATCTTTTTGCCACACGCGACACTTTAAGAAACCATTATACAGATTTTACTCCAGATGAATTTGAATATATTGTTGTTGATGAAGCACATCATGCAACAAGTCCTTCTTATAAAACAATTCTAGATTATTTTAAACCAAAGTTTTTGTTGGGACTTACGGCAACTCCTGAACGTTCAGACTCAGGAGATATCTATTCGCTTTTTGATAATAATATTGCAGTTGAAATACGTTTAAGACAGGCCCTCCAGTATGGGCTGATTTGTCCCTTCCATTATTTTGGGCTTACGGATGTTACAGGAATTGATTACTCTTCAATAAATCCAGAAGATGAAAACTATCTTGAGAAAGTTTCAAAAATGCTCATGATCTCAAGACGAGTGGATTACATTTTAGAGAAAGTAAATTTTTATGGCTTTGATGGAGACAAAGCAAAGATATTAGGATTTTGTGCAACAGTTGAACATGCAAAATATATGGCGACAGAAGTAAATAAACGATTAGGAGAGGGTACTGCTGTTGCCTTATCTGGAGAAGATTCTGTTCCTGTTCGTGAACATTATGTTCAAATGTTAGAAGACGACAAAAATCAACTTCAATATATTTTTACAGTAGATATTTTTAATGAAGGAATTGATATTCCAACTGTTAATATGGTTTTACTTTTACGTCCAACAGATTCTTCGATAATCTTCATTCAACAGTTGGGTCGTGGTTTGCGTAAGATTCCAGATAAAGATTTTGTAACAGTTCTGGACTTTATTGGAAACTATCAAAAATCCTTCTTAATGGCCATTGCTCTTTATGGAAAACAAGAATATGACAAAGATTCATTAAAGGTTGCTGTAGATACGGATTTTGCAGACTTACCTGGTGGTACATATATTCACATGGATAAAATTGCAAAAGAACAAATTCTTCGTCAGCTTGATAATGAAAAATTCATGTCTATGAAATATATGAAAGAATCTTATTATTCTTTCAAAAAGGTTTGTGGAGGAAAAGTTCCTTTATTAACAGATTATCTAAAACACGATGGTAGTGTTGATCCAATGAAGTTTACAGTATTCAATGCTCAGATAAAAACCTATCTTGAGTTTCTTGCTAAAGTAGAAATTGAGACACATCCGGAATTTCAAGAATTGTTAAATAATGAATTTTATAAGACGTTTATTCGTTTCCTCAATTATTTTATGCCATTATACAGACTTGAAGAATTTTGTTGCATTAAATTTCTTATAGAAAAATGTGTGAAGGCAAAAAATTATTCTGAGAAAATAACTATTGATGAGATTATGGAATTATCTCAAAAATATTTTGAAGAGTGTAAGTGGGACTCCTTTAAATATGCAATAGAACTTTTAACAGGACAACATCTTGGTCAAACAGAATATAAATCTTTCAAGAATGGATTTTGTGCTCTTAATGATTCAGCAATTTCATTAAATCAAAATCTTGCAAATTTCTTGGCTGATGATACAGAATTATCAAGATTCGGAAGAAAATATTTATTAGATACAATTGAGTATTCTGTTTTAAGATTTGAAGATACTTTTGGGCTTCAAACAAATGACTATCCCTTCTTGAAATTATATAAAGAATATTCAAAAAGAGCTGTAACACATTTATGCCAAACAAATAATATTTTTACACCGATGCCTGGGGTTATTCAACTTAATGAAAAGTCTTATTATATTTTTGTTAATTTACATAAAGGTGCAGATGTTAAAGATTCTATTAACTATAAAGATAAATTCAAAACACCAGAAGTATTCCAATGGCAATCTCCAAATACAACAAAGAGAGATTCCGAAACAGGAAGAGATTGGGTTTATAATGAACAAAGAGGGGTTACACTTCATTTGTTTGTTCGAAAGTTTGAAGAAATAGAAGGTATTACACAACCTTTTATGTATCTGGGAGAAGTTATAACCCATCCAGATTCAGCCGAAGGAGAAAAACCAATAACCATGCTTTTCACATTAAAAAATCGAGTTCCAGATGATATATATCAAGAATTAACAGATGTAGTAGAAGTTCCAAAGGAGTAAAATAAATTATGAAGCAGATAACAGTTAGCGGTGCCGTTATTTTAAGAACAAACCCACAAACCAATAAAAAAGAAATTTTCGCAACCCAGCGCGGCTATGGCGACTACAAAGACGGCTGGGAAATTCCTGGTGGCAAACTTGAACCAGGAGAAACTCCAGAAACTTGTATTGTCCGCGAGATTCGAGAAGAATTGGCAACAGAAATAAAAGCAGAAAAAATTCTTGGAGTAGTGGACTACGATTATCCAAAATTTCATCTGACTATGCATTGTATTTTATGCACTATTGTTTCTGGCGAGCTTAAACTTCTTGAACACGAAGCTGCCCGCTGGCTTACAAAAGAAACATTGAGGTCGGTGGATTGGCTGCCGGCGGATCAGTTGATTTTGGATAAGATTGAAGAGATTTTGTAATTAGATTTTACACCATAATCAAGACTCTAGCGTAGTGAATTATACTACAATATCACGAAAGTGTGAGAATAGATAAATTCAATGATAATGTAAAAAGAAGATTTTTTCCTTTGATTCTATAAATTGTGGTATAATATTAAAATAAAGATTATTATAAATGTGTATCAAAAAAAATTATAAAAACTGATAACATAAAAAAGAGGATAAAAATGGAAAAATTACCTGCAATTAAATGTATACAAAATGATAAAGTGTTTTACCTTACTTCTATGAATGCTTCTTTGCTCAAAGATATTTGTTATTTACTCAGACGCGAAGAGGAATTAGAGATTGGTTTTCAGAGAAATTTAAATAAAGCAAGAGCAAATGATATTAAAGATTATTTGGTAAAAGAAAAAGGGTCTATTCCAGCTGCTTTAATTCTAAGCGCAAAAGGAGAGGCTTGTATTGAATATTCGGATGGGTTTATTTCTTTTAAAAAATGTCCAAAAACATTTATGGTACTTGATGGTCAACATAGATTATTTGGTTTAACGTTAGCGTTAGAAGATGAGAAAAAAGACTTTGAAATTCCTGTTATAATATATGTAAATCTACCAGTAAAAGAAGAAGTATCTTTGTTTATCGATATTAATACAACTCAAAAAGGAGTTTCACCTTCTTTATTGTTAGATATTAAAAACCTTGCTGGACGTGAAACTCCAATTGAAGAAAAGCAAAGTTATCTTTTTGATAGATTAAATGAAAATGGTATTTTAGCAAATAAATTATCTCCGATTAAGCAAAGAACGGGATTTATATCTAAAACAGCCTTTTTTGAAGCAACCAATAAACTACTTACAACAGGACTTTTTTCTACAAAAGATAAAGAAAGTGTCTTAAAGGGGTTACGAGTTTATTTGGAAGCAGTAAATACTGTTTTAATTGAAAGTAAAAGTAAAAATGCAAAAATAACAAATACCAATATCTTTAAAGCAATAATGTCCATTTTTAATGATGTTATTGATATTAGTTTATTAACCCAGGGAAATATATCAAAAGATAGTTTAATTACTGTGTTGAAACCAATTAGTAAACTTCCATATGATGAATATATTTTGAGTTCAAATAAAGCTACCCTAACAAGAATAATTTCAGAAATGACAAATGAGATTAAGGGGTATACTAATAACTATAAAAAATATTCAGATGAAGACTTATTCGGATGTTAAAAGATTCTGTTGCTTTTCAAAAAGTATTATCTGATAATTTATCTTTATTTGAAAAATATAGAATGAAAATAGATAATATTGAAAATTACAATTTAAAATCATTTCTCAAGCAAAACCCTGTTAAGAGTGCAAATTGTGTTCGAGATACATTTGAAATAGAATTTTATATTGATGATTTCTATAAAATAATGCTTTCGGAAATGGAATTGTTTTTAGGAAAGGCGGTTCTACAAAATCTTGAATCAAGAAAAAAGAATTGGTCATCATATAATTGGAAATTTGTTACTTATTATTATATGACTTTCTTTTATTGCACATCATTAATGAGAATGCTATGTAAGGGATGTACATATGTTGATGCTGAGTTTAAAGATTTCTTAAATTCCTACTATACGATTAATATTCCCAAAGGAAATTATTATTATTCTGTTTCCTCAAAAAGTGATACATCTATTACAGTTTTGTTTCAGAAAACCTCAGGTACAGTACATGAAGAAACTTGGATTATTTTATTTGAAAAGATTTTACCTGAGTTACTATTATCAGCGACCGAAAGAGATGAAATTAAATTCTTAAGGCGTATTTCAACAATTTCCGGTACATTAACATCTCAGTTTCCTTCTACTGCTAGAAATTTTTATAATTATAATCCTGCTTCAATATTAAAGGATTTTGATAAAGAGTTAAGTATTGAAATTTCTAATGACGATTTTTTTAAGAAAATACAACAGGAAGAAAATATTGGAATAGATATAAAAAATAAGGCAAGATATACTTTATATTTATCTAAGATTATGTCTTGTATTGTTAGAAATTTGTATGAGAATTATCAAAATAGACTACGAATAAAAACGGATGTGTATAAAGAAATAAGAAAAATAGAATCTAAACAAAAACTTACAAAAGCAGATTTATTTATTGAAACATAGTCCATGATAACAAAGAAAAGTCAAAAAAGTGAAGAATCGAAATAATGGAGATGTATGCCAGCAGGATGGAATCAAACTTTCGGTACAGTCCGAGAAGGACCGATAGATGAAGATACATTTTGGATGCTATTTAATTATGTATTTTCAGATAGTTCGGCAAAAAGAACAACGTATAAATTTGGTCTCATAAAATCGATTCTTGATAATCTCTTTAATAGTGAAGGGGATGATTATAGTCTCTTTATAAGCTATGAGAACCTGTTTGGTAAGTTTGCAGAGAACTACTGGAATCTTGTTACAAAATATCATTTAAAACAGATGCTGCCCGACGGAAAGAGTGAGTATTCTAAAATCGAACAGATATTCATGGCTTTAATCGAGGAAGAGCCTTCGTTTGCAGATATACCTTTTTCTTCAATTCCAGAAGCAAAGCGAAAATCAATCATAAAACAAGTTAGCAGTGACTGCAGAAAAAATGTAGTCGGTGCTCTTCATCGGGATTTTCAGGATTGTCTTTATGCTTTTGATTTGAAAGGCGATGGAATATTTTTGAATCCTTATGCCTTTGATTTTATGCTTAAATATAAAATCGAAATTGAAAAACTTAACTATTATGCCTGGGCTAAGTTTCTTGAAAAAATAAATGATGAATCTGTTGTTGTAAAACTTTTGGATAAGCTTGAACTTGCGACACCTCAGCGCGATGATTTGTCTGTTTTCCGACAGGTTCTTTATGAAGAGTTTGAGCAGTGTAATTGCTTTTATTGCGGAAAGAAGTTGAATGAAATTCACGTGGATCATTTTATTCCATGGAGTTTTACAAAAGAAGATAAGTTATGGAATTTTGTCTTGGCTTGTCCATCCTGTAATATTCGTAAAAGTAATAAGATTCCAAGGATGGAATATGTAAAGCTCATCCAAAGTCGTAATGATAATTTAAGAAAACTTAACACACCTTTTGTTACCACTCAATTTAAAACATATAAACCAAATCTTATTAGTGACATGTGGAAGTATGCACAAAGCGGTGGGTTTGTAGTTATGTAAAAGAAACTTAGGCGTTGCGGGCCTTGGAACAAAAGGCATTGCCCGCTCGAAGGGGTAGCGGAAAACCGCGTAAGCGGGTTGGAGCGAGGGGAAGGCTTTCCCCTCCTTATCTTTCTATCATGCCTGTGCTATAATAAAGAATCAAGAATTAGGAGAACCAATCATGCCAATGATCGAAGCCAAGGTGACCATGCAGTTGCCTGCAGAAAAAAGAGATGTTTTAAAAGCGGAGTTTGGGAAAGCTATAAGCATTATGGGAAAGCCGGAATCTTATTTGATGATTAATCTGGTGGACGGCCAGGATTTGTACTTTGGCGGAAACAAGCTTGAAAAAGGAGCTTATGTAGAAGTAAAAGTTCTTGGCAGCATAGACAGCGGTGCCAGCGACAAAATGACGGCCCGGATCTGCGAGATTCTGCAGAAGGAACTGGGCATTCCCGGGAACGCGGTTTATGTTTCTTACTGGGGTACGTCCAACTGGGGCTGGAACGGCGGGAACTTTTAGATGCAAAACGAAACCAACGAACGCTTAACTGCAATTGAAATGAAGCTTGCCTACATGGAAGATTTTGTAAACCAGATTCAGAATGTTGCGGTTGAGCAGACTAAAACTATTGATAAGCTGCAAAAAGAAATAAAAATGATGTCCGACAAAATCCGCGAAATGTCGGATGCGGCAGAAGGCGATATTCCTAACCGCAAGCCGCCGCATTATTAAAAGGCTTTTTTCTTCTTGACTTTTCTCCCATTCATTGTAGAATTTTCCTATGTACATTGCTAGCCAGATACTTATCCTGTTGGGATTTATTTTTCAGATTTGTAATCTCATAATTGACATACGGTTTATTCTTTACAAAAGGAATTCCATAACCGACGCCAATACAAAAAGCAGTTTTCTGGATTTTTTGATTCTGGGGATGGTGAGCCTTTTTTGCGTTGTTTATCTGATTATTTTCTTTGCGGGCATTGATTCAATCTGGGTGGGTATTCTGCTTTTTGCGGGGGCGGCTTTTGTAACTACGGTGCTGCTTTGGATTTATACGCTCACTAAGGGAATCCGCGAATCGGCATTTTCTATTTCTAAAACGCTCATTGGAATTATTGAAGCACGAGACCCGAATCTTAATGGTCACAGTCTTCATGTTCAGGAGTTGTCGCTGCTTATTTATAATCATCTGCCGCCGGCAATGCACAAGGGAATTAGTGCCGAAAACTTAAAGTACGCCGCTCTTTTTCATGATGTAGGAAAGCTTGGAATCCCTGAAGCAATTTTGAATAAGCCCGGCAAGCTTGATGAAGAAGAGTGGGTGCAGATGCGTAACCACCCAAAGATTGCTGTAAAAATCCTGGAGCCGCTTTCGTCTTTTAATTTTATCCGCAACTGGATTTTGTATCATCATGAGCGCATCGATGGAAAAGGGTATTATTCTATTCCTGACGCAGAGATTCCTCTTGCTGCAAAAATCATCACGGTTGCCGATACCTATTCTGCAATTACCATGGCCCGTTCCTACAAACCCGGAAAGCCTCACGAAGAAGCCATTGCCATCATCAAAGATGTTGCCGGCACCCAGCTTGATAAACAGATTGTAGATATATTTTGTCAGATTCCAAAAGACGAGGTAGAGAAGTGTGTTCCCGAAAATTTAAATTCCTGATAATTATGTGTGCCTTTGCCTTGTTTGCTTCCTGCGCCTCCACCCGTTTTGCCAGCGACGAAAAAACAATCCAGCTCAAAGGAAACCCCACCACAGGCTATAACTGGTTTTATCAGATCAGCGACGACTCAATTATCGCCGTTGAAGAATACGTAAAATATCTTGGAGATGATATGGTTGTTGGCGCTCCCAGCATGTTCACTTATACAATTACTTCCCTAAAGCCCGGCCAGGCAACCCTGCATTTTGAATACAAGCGCCCCTGGGAAACTGTAGAACCTATAGAAACAAAAGAGTATATTATTACTGTTGATGAAAAGGGAAAAATTAAAATTGAGGAATAAAAAATGAAACCAGAAACAGCTTTTGAATTATTGGGAAAATATGTAAAGGGGCCGACTCTGCTTCGTCACTGCAAGACTGTTGGCGTTGCCATGCGTTATTTTGCAGAAAAATATGGTGAAGATGCAGATTACTGGGAAAGTGTTGGAATCCTTCATGATATTGATTTTGAAGTTGCGCCGGATGCGCACTGTACAAAATGTGTAGAAATCTTTGCTGCCGAAAAAGCAAACTATCCCCAAATTGATGACCAGCTTGTTCATGCAGTTCAAAGCCACGGCTGGAGCATTACAGTTGATGTAAAACCAGAACACATCATGGAAAAAGTTTTATACACTGTTGACGAACTTACCGGCCTGATTTTTGCCTGTGCCATGGCTCGTCCAAGCAAATCTGTTACCGACATGGAAGTAAAATCCGTTACAAAGAAATTCAAAGACAAAGCCTTTGCCGCCGGTTGCAGCCGCGACGTAATCCGTACCGGCGCCGAACTCATGGGCCTGGAACTGAACGAAATAATCCAGGATTGTATTCTTGCCATGCGAACTAAACATGAAGAGATTGGGTGTTAGGGAAATGAGAAGTATGAAAAATCGAGTTGTTTTTTTGGTTTGTGTGTTGCTTGTAGCTTTGGCTTCTTGTTCTAAGAAAAATAAAATCACTATTGAAGATACTGAACCTGTGGCTGATGTTGAAGCTTTACAAGAACCTGTTCCTGAGCCTGACCGTTTTGTATCTGCCCTTGTTCTTTCGCCTTCGACTAAGCTTTATCTTCAGGGACGCGACAATGAAATGCATTCAATTTTCAACTTGAAAAACAACGATAGTATAGAAATTCTTCTTGCAAAAGATTCAGACCAACCGGATAGAAATTTGGACAACGGAACTTATCTTCATGCCGTTTATGATTCTGTCGATTTTTGGATTCCGGAAAGTGATATTGCCTTATCTTCGGAAAGTGCCATTGTTATTTTTGATGCTTCTTTGTATGAGGATGCCCAGCTGCTCTCCCCAAAAACTGACGGACTTACTAAATTAAAATTTGGTACAATTGTTGCCAGAAATCCTCAGTCAGAAAATCAGGAAGCAGAGGCTCAATCATACGAAAAGATTTTTTATTACGATAGCAGCAAAAAAATTGTTCAAAGCGGATTTATAAAACAGGGGAACACAAGCGATAAAGAAGACGATATCGAAGTTCTTAAAATCGTAGAACAACTCAAAGTCACCAAAAAAGCCGTTGACCGAAACAATCTTTTTGCCCGTGCCGAAAAATACAATCCGTCTCCTTTGGTAAAGGCCGCCCTCGATGACCAGATGGTTGAAAAACTTTCCTACAACTACGAAGAGGTTGTCAAAAATCTGCAGAAGCAACTCTACGGCGTCCACGTCAATGAACTTTTGACTGTGGATCAGAGCAAAGACCCGTTTGCGAATTAATAAATGTTTTTTTAATGAGGAACAAATTTCCGCTTTGTTTTGTATGTGTGCAAAGGATAATATTTCTCTAAGTTTTTCTGAAAAATTTCTCATAAAACTCTCATTCTAAACTCATGATATTTTAAGTGCCTGGCATTATATTAAACCTGTAAACTTAAGAGTCAAACATAGGAGGCGCATATGAAAATCAGAAGAAAATTATTAGCTATGTTAGTTGCAACTACTTTTATTTTTGTGCCATCGGCATCATGCAGGAGTTCTGTTAATCCAAAAGGAAATCCTCCCGGAGGCGGACCTGGCGGAGGATTTGGAGGCGGGCATTCCAGCGCAAATATTGACTATTCTGGATCTGTAGAAATAACTTCTGCGGCAACAGAAACAAACAAGACTTATTCAACATCAACAGTAGACCAGAGCTCACTTCTTATTTCTACGAGCGACAATGTTACAATTACAAATCCTACAGTTTCAAAAACCGGAGACTCAAACGGTGGCGACAGCTGCAACTTCTATGGACTTAATGCAGCTGTTCTTGTAAAAGACGGAAGCACAACAACAATTACAGGCGGAACAGTTACTACAAATGCGAGTGGGGCAAACGGTGTATTCAGCTATGGTGGAAATGGCGGTAAGAACGGTGCAACAGGCGATGGAACAACTGTAATCATCCGTGATACAAAAATTACAACAACAGGCAATGGATCTGGCGGAATCATGACAACCGGTGGTGGAATCACAAAAGCTTACAATCTTGACGTAACTACAAGCGGCCAGTCATCTGCAGCAATCAGAACAGACCGAGGTGGGGGAGTTGTAACAGTTGATGGCGGAACTTACACTTCAAACGGACTTGGCTCTCCTGCAATTTATTCAACTGCCGACATCACAGTTTCAAATGCAACACTTGTATCAAATCTTTCTGAAGGTGTTTGTATCGAAGGAAAAAATACTATTACCTTGAATAATTCAAACCTCACCGCAAACAACACAAAATGCAACGGCAATGCAACCTTCCTTGATACAATTATGATTTATCAGTCAATGTCGGGTGATGCAGACAGTGGAACTTCAAGCTTTACCATGAACGGTGGAACTCTTACCAGCAAAAACGGACACATATTCCACGTAACAAACACAAATGCAGTCATCAATCTTAATGGCGTAACCTTAAAGAATGAAGACAGTTCAAACATCCTGATTTCTGTTTGTGCAGACGGCTGGAGCGGCGCTTCGAATATTGCTACTCTTAATGCAAAAAGTCAGGTGTTGGAAGGAACAATTCTTGTTGGAAGCGATTCAACTCTTACCCTGAACCTCACGAATAATTCAAGTTTTGAAGGAACTGTAAGCGGTCAGATCACAAATGCAAAGGATAAAACAATTTCAACAGAAGTTGGAACCGTAACAGTTAAAATCGACAACACCAGCACCTGGACTCTTACCGGTAACACTTACATTTCAGCCCTGGACGGGAATTTATCACAAATCAACACCAACGGCTATAAGCTGTATGTAAATGGAAAACTGGCAAAATGATAATTAAATAACAAACCTCTCATATAGCACTTTTCGGTAATTATCGGGAGGTGCTTTTTTATTCACTGATATCAAAGCTCCTTGCGCTCGTCTTACAAGCCTGCAGGAGCTCCGGCACAGAATTAACGCCCCATTCATCTGCCGCAATTTTTATGAGCTTTCCGCAGGTTCGGGAATCTTCGAGGGCGTCGTGGGCAAGATATTCAATATCAAAATGGGCGCCAAGATCTGTAAGCTTATGTGACTTGATTTTGGGCCAGGTCTTGCGAGCAACGATAAGGGAATCAAAATATTCAAGCTGGGGTAGGGGCATTCCAAAATATTTGCAGCAGCTTTTTATGACCGGCATATCAAACATATTTCCGTTATGTGCAACTAACGGCAGGCCCGGAGTTTTATTTATAAAAGGCATAACCATCTTATCCCAGACCTCGGGAAAATACGGCTTGTTGTAAACATCCTTGTAAGTAATGTGATGAATAGTTTCGGTCCATTCAGGAATAAAATACATCTTTGCCGGATGAATCAAAGAATAGCAGGAATCAACCTCCTGGCCATCAATAAAGCGCACAAGTCCCACCGAGCAGGCACTGTTCATATAGTGATTAGCAGTTTCAAAATCAATTGCAATGTAGTCGAGTTTTTCTGTCATACTTAATAATATATATAATAGTGCTATCAAAGGGTGAGAGCAAGACAAAAATTTTTCTTAAAAAATGATTAAGTATCTTAAGATATTTTTACTGAAAAAATCTTTTTTATGTGTTATAATATAATTAGTTTTCAAGATAAGGAGGTAACAGCATGCTTTATCCATATATGACTTTGCCGGATGAAACAGAAATTGTTCATTCAGAAATAATTCAAAAAGATGGAAAAGAACAGGTAAAAGTTTATATTGAACGACCAATTGATGGTGGTTTTGCAAATGCAACCTGCTGGTTACCTGATTATAAATGGGAAGATATTAAAGGATTCTCACAAAAAGACATAGATTATTTTTCAGATATTATTCATTCAGGTGCACATCTTTTCTTTGAGTTTGCCCGAAATGGAGGATTTGAAAACAATGCTGCAAATTTTTAAAGTAGGGGCAGGACGGCTATGTTTCATTTCAAACGAGGCAAGCAGCAGGAGCTTTCCGAAAAAGAAGCAAAAAGGGTAAACGAAAAATTTAATTCGTTCAAAAATAAAAAATACTCAGAAGACGACATGAATAAGGTTTTTGAAAACGAAGAAACCATTCTGCATAAAATGGACAACAAGTATCTGAATGGTTTTATCGAAGATGTAAAGCTTTACTTTTCTATGCTCAAAGATTTTTTCACCAAAAAATATACAAAGGTCCCGATTGGAACTATTATTTCAATTGCGGCAACTCTTTTGTATGTGCTGGCCCCTCTTGATATGATTCCAGATTTTATGCCTTTTGTGGGCTTTCTTGATGATGCCGGAATTGTTACTCTTTGTATAAAAGGCTTTAAGGCCGACCTCGAAACCTACAAGGAATTCAAAGGTCTTAATTGATGTCTGCATATTGGAGAAGGGTAGTTGGAAGGCTCTTCAGGTTGAGTAGGGCAGCGGTGAATGCAGCAATTCCCCAGGTGCTTGAAGCTTCCTTAAATTCGGCCTACGACCTTATTGAAGAAAAACTGCACCAGATTTATAAAAGAACAATCCGCAACGCAGCAATAACTCTGGCCATAAATGTTGCCGGTATGCTTATCCTGATTTTTCATCCCTTTGGAAAACGGATTGCAAGCTGGATAAGCATGGCCTTTTTTGCAGGAGCCTTTGTATTCTGGATTGTGAGGGTGATTCTTTACTGCAAAAACTATGGGCGTGTGACTGTAGCAATTGCAGGGAAGGTGATTAAAAAGCGCAGTCTTTCTAAAGGTGTGAGCAGCTTCATTACCGATGAATATCCTCTTGTGACCTGGACTTATGCAGGGATTGATCTTGCGGCATCTCAGTTTTCTGCGCTTAAGGAAATCCCTAGGCTTGATGAACTGGTAAAGCTTTTTATTCAAAACTTCTGGAAGCGCATCGTCTTGTTTTCCGGAATCCTGACCTTTTATACAATCACGGTGTATTGGATTATCAAACCAATTTTGATTAATTATGCTATAATACAATTATGAATGAACTAACAGCAATTCAAAAAGAAATAGTGAGCGCACTTGAACAGCTTAAGGAAAAGTCTTTGATTACAGAAGCTGTTCTTGCCAAGAAGGTCCGGGAAAATACAAAGATCCAGGGAAAGAACAAAGCCGGCATAAGCTTAAAAGATCTGGAAGTTTGTGTCGAATATCTTGCCCAGAATAATCAGCTTAATTTTGCTCTCCACCTGAACAGCGCAAATGATATTCTCATAAAGAAAGAAGATACATGGAAGCTCTTGGATGGAGATGCCAAAAAGCGCCGCCAGTCCAGCGAAAAATCCATTTCTGTTTTAACCAACGGCGATTTACGAACCAAGAGCTCTGGCGGAAAATCTCCGAAGAAACGCAGCGACAGGATGAAGGTGGATTTTAGAAGGATTGAGGAGTTTGAGTAAGGAAGGAGGAAAAGGACGAGCTAAAAAACAGTCCCGATGGACTGTTTTTTTTAACGCTCTCCTATAGAACACCGCCCGCCAGCGGGCTTACACAGGTAGACAGAACGTACATTATAAGTAGTATTTTGTATAGTCTATTTTTAATCCAAAAAAAACTGATTTTTTGTCAGAACAAACGCTTTAATGCTCCATTTGCCCTGGAATTTAGCTAGTAAATATGCTAATTAATTTGACAATAAATATATTAGTTTATATACTAACTATATAAGAGTTCGAAGGAGGCGTTTATGTTAGCATTAAAAACAGCCAATATCTTAGATACAATAATTCCAATAAGTCGTTTTAATAAAGGCGAGGCTAATAAAATTTTCTCTGAGGTAAAATCAAAAGGAACTCGAATTGTTGTTAAAAATAATGTTCCAGAATGTGTTCTTATGAGTCCAGAAGAATATCAAACTATAATGGATGAATATGAAGATGCTGTCTTATTCGCAGAAGCTATAAAAAGAGACAAAGAAAAGGTAAAACCAATTTCTCAGAAAAAGCTTCTTGAAAAATATGGTATTTCTGAAGAAGAACTTGATGATATAGAGGTTGAAATTGAATAATTCAAATATACCTTGGGAAGTCAGATATCATCCGGATGCTCAAAAAGAATTAGACAGGCTTGATGGCTCTGTAAGAAAAATAGTCTTAGCTGGTATAAGAAAAGTTTCTGCAAATCCTGTTTCAAAAGACGATGGCGGTTATGGAAAGCCTTTGGGAAATAAAGGAGGAAATAATCTTACCGGTTACTTTAAAATAAAATATCGGAAAATTGGAATTCGTGTTGTATATAAACTGATTATCGAAGTAAAAAAAGACGGCTCCAAAGTGATGTATATTCTTGTAATATCCGCCCGTGCCGATAATGAGATCTACAACCTGGCAGGATCAAGAAAATAATTTACAACCTCTGAGAGTATCAAGATTCCACAAATAAATAAATTCATGAAAGTTACTTCGCTTTATGTAATGTTTTTTTCCACTTTATTCTCTTTATATCATTTTCAGAAAATCCTGTTTCTGCATTTATGATATAGACACCAGACTGATCAAAACCTTTATATTCAGTATCATCATCATCAATAATTACATAGAAATCCACATCATGAGTCGCCATATAGTCCAAGATTTCTTTCTGCCTGTTTCCAAGATCTTGAGTTCTACTGAATACTGAACAATCATATTTTGAAAGTTTCTCTTGAAGTTCTATAATTTGAGGCGTCTGATTTTCTCTGAGCAAAGACCAGCCTGTTTTCCAGGAAGATGTCAGAATTATTTTGGGAGAAACATCATAACGATTTACGAATGTACAGAAATTTTTAATACACTCATCGACAAGTGAAAACGGTTTCTTCCAGCTTGCCTTAGTATTGAGAACTCCATCTATATCTAAAAAAATGATGTATTGTTTAGTTTTCATATATCAATAATATTACTCAAAATCCTCTTTATTCACTACTATCGGATAAGAGTCATACTGACGGCAGCCGGGAGTTGGAATAAGAGCCGAACGTTTTATGATGTTGTTTCCATCCTTGCTTTTGTGGCTGGAATCGTTTGCTACAAACTCGTCAAATTATATTAAAGCAATGTTTTAATCTTTCTTTAATGCAAGAACTCTTCTTCCAGGGGTTAGTTTTATTACTGTACCACATCCGTAAATATTCAGGGTTGAATCTCCGCGGTTTTCAATCCAAAGATTTCTTCCGCCAGTATCAAGAGAATAAAACTCAAAGCCACCTTCACTAACGTAGTAACGAATATCTATATATTCAGATTCATTATCATATTCATAATGCTCTCTATCTCCATTTATCAAGAATGTATCTGTAAACATTCCAATATGAGGATAACCAGAATATTTTCCTTCTGAACCATCCGGATTCTGATATATTAGTTTTTCAAAATAATAATCATTGTAATCTGCGACAACAAGAATCATATCATTTTTTGAGAGTCCTTCTGTATTAACTGGTTTGTAATACTCTGTCTTTATTGCTTCATATTCTGGAAGTTTATAAGGAGAATCATCTTGTCTTTCGAAAAAGCAGGAATCAAAAGAGCAGTGATACAGATTATTCATGGTCTGAATTTCAAACTCTTTTTCTTCGTGATTAATTTTTACAGTCTGAACAATTGAAGTATGGCCATTCATTCCTTCATAAAATCCTGGTCTATTATAAAACTGACCGTATGCAAGAAGAACTTTTCCTCCTTGCCATTCATACTCTCCAAGATACCAATGGCGCAAGGTATTTCGTTTGTATTGATTTTCCATAAATGCCTCCTACCAGGCTACATTTCTTTTATACCTTAACACCTTTTATTTCATTTGTAATTAAAGTGCACCAAAGTCTGATTTGTTTTACACAGCTTCTCTGTATCTTTAAAAATTCTTATGTTGTCTTCTCTGCTCATAATTATCACCTCTTCGACTAAATCATTCTCAAGTCTGCAAGACTTTTTTGTAAGAATGAATCAAAAATATCAGGAGATGGAAGCCCAAAATCTTCGGCAGATTTTCCAAAATTATAAGGAATGACATATTCAACTGAAATCTTTTTTTCAGTAATGATAAAAAACATACCAACAGCATTCTCATCGCCATCACGTTTATTTTTATTATTGTAAAATAGGATTTGCTCTTTGAACTTTTCTTTTTGTGCAGCGGTAGGATTCTTAAGGTAAATATTTAACAATACATTACGTTTACTTGGAATATGATAATAAATCTGATCAATAATAAAATATGAATTCTTATAAGGCACGCGAACTTTTTCATTACTGAATCCAAAAAGAAGTTCTGTACCTAAGATAAAATTCCTTATGGATAAATATAACTGCTCTTTTTTGGAGTCAATTTGGGCAGTAAAATAATCTCTTGCATTCAGCGGCGAAACAATACTTTTTCCAGTTTTACTTTCAAGTTCTCGCCTGGCTACGGCAGCTACATTCCCACCTTCCTGAGCACACTGTGCGTTTTCTTTGAGAGTTTGAGGATTTTTTGCTTTTGTAATACTTGTTGCAGATAGTTCAGCAAGCATATTCAAAACAAGTTCTTCATTTGTCATATTATCTCGCAAGTTTTCTTTTTTTAATCCCTTAAACTGTTTATACTCTTTTGCAGTTTTCCCGGCCCATGCCTGATAGATAATATCAGTAAGAGCAGCATATTGAACTTCTTCCTGTACATTATGCTCTTTCCATTGATCTGTAAGGTCTTTTCTAATTTCAATTGATTTAAGTCGCTGATTAATCCAGTCATCAGAATATCCAAGTCTGCGATAATCTTCCAAACCCTGCTTAATTGAAAGTTCTGGATCTTGCAACTGATCTAAACGTTCTGCTCCAACTTTAGCAAGCCACTGTTTGAAAGGTTCCGCTTTTGAGGAAGGGATAGATTGGATTATTCTGAGAATGCCTTTGACGTCAGCTGCTTGTATCTCTCGTTTTTTCCCATCATGTCCTATCATTTGAACTAGGGTACAGATTGTACCCCAGTTGAGATTTAATTCCTTATCACGCGAACGCATTTTTTTAATATATTGCTTAGGATCTTTACTTTCTGTCAGAATTTCTACAACATCAACAATTGAAAAAAACCACTCCTCGTTATCATCATCCCAAACAGAGCGGACTAATTTGTCTTCAAATAGTTTAATTGCATTCTTTTTTGCCATCCCCACACCTCAATTATATAACTATAACAGCAATTCCTTTTTATATCATTAAACTACTAATTTAATAAGTATAAAAAAATTACATAATCAAAGAATTAACAATATTATA
>Ga0247609_10001036_pt1 | contig 34944 bp, 33 predicted proteins | sample 172DNAGHGlowgp2_FD_193487 | JGI IMG/M metagenome (GOLD analysis project Ga0247609, IMG submission 193487) | Sheep rumen microbial communities from Palmerston North, Manawatu-Wanganui, New Zealand - 1728 DNA GHGlow gp2 | ecosystem: Host-associated > Mammals > Digestive system > Stomach > Rumen ... | reverse complement strand
TTATCTTATTCTTATCCATTCTGCCTAAACTATTTGGCCTTGTGTTCACGTGGGTCGCAAGCTCACGCAGTTCTCTTATGAACTTCTCCAACTTTTCGTTGGATGTGCAGACTATATCGTGACATGCATATCTCTCGACATTCATGTACTTTTCGTTTCCAAGCCCACCATTAGCTTGTGGGTGTACCCGCGTCAGCGGTAGTCGTTGACGGTGATATATCGATGATTTTACAATATATCTTCCGTGCGAATTGAGGACATATCTCCAACGTTATTACCATACCTTTCGGAAGTCTGCAGCATTACCATTCGACATTTGGTAGTTGAAGCTTTACCCAACGCTCATTCTGTTCGTAAACTATGAGTCGCCCCCTGATTATCCGGCTCAGGGCTTCCCCGCATATATGAAAAGTTAGGCCGCCGTATGTTGACCTTTGAGAGTAAATCGTAATGACTGACAATAGTCAAGATCATTGGAAAAATCAGCAGTGTGAATTGTTCCAAGAGAATGCATTTTCTTCAGTATGAGATCAGGATTGAACTTTACAAGCTGAGCCATATCTTTCATTTTAATCAACATTCCAAACTTGAACATTCTCTTCAGCTTATCAGATACTTCTGCAGTCACAATAGTTGAAAGAATTTCATTGTGACGAAGTCTCTTATTTTCATATGAGAATATATTAACATCAAAATCTGTCTGGAGACAATATTTGAGTAATGATATCATGATACGTTTATCAATGTCAGGTATTGGAAGTACCTGTGCAGAGATTGTATCAAGCATTCTTGCAACATGCATTTCAGCACACGCTCCACGGTGTTCAACAATATTCTCATAATATGAAAGTTTGTATGTCCACCACCTCGATGAATGCAACTCATCTATTGTATCAGGATGATGTTTACGTATGATATCACACGCCATTACAAGGATTGAACGAACATATTTGAACTTGTTACAACCTTCTTTATGTGCTTTCACATATATTTCAACATCTTCAAGTGGTTTGAAATAATGGTACTTATCTTTATCATCCATCACGTTGTCGCAAAACTGTATCAATGGGTAAACGCCAAGATAAGATAACGGAGAAGGTATATGCATAAAGCATGAAAGAATACTTTCCATAGTTGTAAATATTTGAACTGAACCGATGTCTCCTTTCATCATATAACCATCGATAGATGTTTCGACAACTTCGTCATATTTGATTTTAATTGGAAGAAGCGATTTGAGTGTGATACTATTATGACCTGATGGATATAATAGCTTATCCACAAGCTGATAGTCCGAGTAAAGGATATTATCAAGAAGATATCTACCTTGATCATCCTCTATTGGAATATACATTTTGTTGTGAACACATTCCATTTCAAGAGCCTTATTTTTGTCACGTGCTCCACACAGAACATCGAATTCGAGAATGCCGAGTCTGGCATCACCTATACTTTTGGTAAGAACCCTGTCACCGGTTTCTCTACGTTTGTGTTGAATATCCTCTGCAGATGGATGTGGATTCCATTTCCAATTAATTACGTGGATAAATGGTGTTACTGAAGAATCATCTATACGATACAATTCAAGTTCATTAATAACTTCTATGTCCTGTATAGCTTTCTTCACATACATCCATAATGGAAAGTCAGTACCAAGATCAACCTTGATATCGCTCATTGGACTTTTCATTTGTTGAATACAACAATCAATCATTAAAGTATACCTCCCGTTTCATAATTATACGAGTACAAGTATGTTCTTGCACTCACAAAAATAATATACATGTCTGATTAGAAAAGAGATGAATATCATGAATGATACAATTAAGGAATCAACACAGATGATTACGCCAGATGGTTTGCGTAAAATTAATTTGGTGAATAAAGCGTTTTATGAAACACATACAAAGAAAAACTTCGGAAGATCCGATACGTATGGTTCTCAATATTCTGGTACTGTAGAAAACTTTGGATTTGAAATGCTTCTCGAAGCCAGAAAACAAAAGATTGAGAAACCTTCTTTGGAAGGTGTTTTTAAAATAAACAATTACAAATACTACTTTGATCTTCAGTATTCAAACATGATAGAAACATACGAACAACAAGGAATGTTAGAAGCTGTTCTGAAGAAAGATGTGTTTCTTTCAAATAAAGAATACAGGTTAAAGTTTTCAAATTGCGAAGATGAATACATTCCACGTTCTGAGAGTTGGGGTTGTTTAAATGATTATACTGAATCAAAGGTTTTCAAAAATAAGTTTATACATACTAAAACCGCACCGAAGTTATTGATAAAAGATTTATCTACAGATATTACCGAAGAAATAGATTTAAAGCTTGAAGTTGCAGAAGATTTTGAAGCTGATTATTATTTCTATCACGAATTTTCTACAAATAAATTTATTGATACATATGATAATGGTGAACTTATAACAGTTCCCATTACAAATGAAGATGCAGAATTGCCATTCGTTTGGATATGTGAAGAAATATTAAAATCATTACCACCTGTTGATTTAGTTGGAAACGAACCTATCGATGGAAATCCAATATTGACAATCGGAGTTGATGGTCATGATGTTTCACACATTTATCCGATAATATACGGAATGGGTAGTTTTCCATCGCAGGAAACTCAAGGAGAATGGTTCTTAAAAGCGTTCTCCAAACTTGATGGTTTTGATCTAACAACAGACAATCACAATTCAAAAATTTCATCAATCTATTATTCATTCAGACCTGACACAGGTGATGATATTGATTATGAGATATCTTTTGAGGAAGAATATATCAAGATAACATTATCAGATGTTGTTGATTGGAATATTGTCAAAGACACATCTTCATCAGAATATCATGCTGAAATTTCATTTGATGCTTTTTATGATAATACATTGAATGATCAAAATGTAATTTTAAAACAAGCGTTTGACATAGGTTTTTCTGATAATTATCTATACACACCGTATGAAGGATTATGTGAAGGAGCAGAATCTGGAATCCATATTGATATCTTATCAGATTATTCTGAAAATTCTGTTCCTAAGAAGAATGGTGTAATACATTCATTGGGTGATTTTGATGGTCTTCCATCATATTTCAAATCATTCCATGATGATTCTGTTCACAGATCACGCATAGAGTTATATACGATACGCGATAGATTAAACAGATACACACAAACAGCAATAGGAAAACAGACAGCTGGATTGATACTCGATTCTGGATTATCGTATCATGATTCTGGAGATTATGATTCAAACATAGCAAGAGTGTATTATGTTAATAATGATAAGATATCATATGTCAACAATAGTTCAATATCGGACGATTATAAAAAATCACCATTAACAATCGCAAGAATATGTGATATTCCAACACAGTATGAACAGTTAATGCACATTAATAATGTTGCAGCTACATATCTTTTCGATCAAAGATATGTGAGATCCGAAACAGGAATGACAAACGTTGACAAAGATCTGTTGTTAAATAAACGCAGATTTGGAATAGCCATGACTAAGAATAATGACAATAGTGATGTTTGGTTGTATGATTATCGATCAGGTCTTCCAACAAAACAAGATCTTATTGACAATGGATATGTGAAAACGGTAAATATTGAAAATACGAATATTCCAATAACATCAAACAATTTCAATGTTCTTGTAGGTGGTAGTGGCTATTCTGTAGGAGATAAATTCTATTGTCTTGTTGGCGGTAAAGCTTTTGATGGAACTGTATCATCCGTTACTGTCGATGGTTCAGTTAATACTGTGACAGTCGATGTAAATGCAGACGATACTGTATCTTATTACAATATCAATGGAAATGATACTCCGTTGAAAACAGTAACTGTTGATTCTGAGAATGGTAATGGAAAGCTTCAGATTGTATTGAATACTACTCAAAGTGAAAGATATCCACACACTCCGATGATAACGACAGTTATTTCACCATCACCATCAGAATATAATCTGTTGGCATTTATGAATGATCAATATGGAAATATATTCATGTATGAATTGCAACTTGATTGGACATGGGTTCAGATATGCCAGGTTGAAGGTGATGAGTTTAGAAATAATCCTTATGATTCTGCAGATAGATCAATGTCTATTAGAACATTTGACTATGCCTTTTTCAAGCACATATTATCAGATCCTTTGTATGCGGATGACAATATGAATATATTTTATAATCCATCAACATATATTACACAATCAACCATCAATGATTATCAACCTGCCGCAGGACATAAGGGTGAATCAAGTACAACAGATTTGTCAGAATATATCATTCTTCAGAATATGCCGGATTCATATTATGCACTTGATTGTTATGATGATTCTGACAATGGTCACTTTAATCTCCACATATATAATGGAAAGAGTCCAGATGGTTATGAAACAATACTTCCAAGATTCAATACAAATAATACTCTTGAACATTTCAATGTTACAAACAGACTTGAGAGAATGAATTCTTCCGTATTGAACAAATCACAACCAACACTATTTGTATATTTCCCAACGTATAATAAACGAATAACGGAAACGTATTCACATCAACTCAATGATACGATTCTATCAGCTTCTTCACGTTTAACATCATATCAAGACTACTGTTCACCCTTTGTCGGTCAAAGCGGATCTTTAAAGTGGAATGTTTATTATTATCCGGAATATGAATTTTCTGATGATTATAATGAGAGAATCAATCAATTAAAAACAATGAAAAGATCTGATCTCATAACATATATCAGAAACATATACGGATCAAATTCTGAACCTTTCAAATATGAAGACACTGAATACAAATATTCATTTGATGATTTGATAAATTATATCATGGAACGATATCCAACAGATGGTCCATATCTCAAAAGTGGTTTAAGAGTTCATGCGCATGCTGGAGAATATATCAATAATGTATCAAAACAACCAACAGGAGGAATGCTTCCTGTAACAGCAGAAGTTATAGATGTTGATGTCAGAGCAAATGGTAAGTAAGAATTATCAGAACCATTAAACATATTTATCATAGATGATAAATCTTTCTCAGGTTTTGAAGATAATTTCAAAGTTATTGATGAATATGGAAATGATATAACATCAACGGCTGTAGTTATATGGAATAATTTTAAATACATTTATCGTGACAATACATGGATTCAACTTGAAAAGAATTCTAATTCATAAGGAGGAAATGAAATGATTCCAAATAAAATACTTTGGTTCCTTGGTTATAACAATCTTGCTTTAATGCTTGAACAAGAAAGAAAACATTGGTTGTTAAAGACCGATAAACGTAAACAGGTACAAGATAAAAACACAGGAGATATCTTCGAAGGTGAAATAGATAACAGGGGATCGGATATTGTAATCCGATCCTCAAAATTACCTATTAAGAATGATGCAATCCCAACATTGAGATTTGTAAATGAAGGAGTAAATTCAATACTCGATTTTGCAAATGCAGCATTTCCGTTCTCTATTGGATGCAAGGGTTTCATGTTTGCACGTATAACATCTGTCAATTATCCAAATGGAACGATTGATAATCCACAATATAAGAACTATAGAATTGTGTTTAATAATGCTATAAAGAGAACACTCGCATTTGGTGTTTCACCTTACTCATCTGAAGTATATTCAGGCGAATGGATTGAGACATCTACACCACCAACTATTCAAATGATGGATAATGTTGGTGATTATTCTATAGAGGTATCTTTAGCCATTGCAAATACAACAAACGGAAAATATTACTATCCACTTGAGGAAGGTTTACAGCCATTCAATATTGAATATGACGGTAATAATACATATCATTCTGATGCTATAAATGATGATGCTTATATAGGTTATCCATTATTCTGGTTCTCTACAGATGAAACAAGAACAGGACCAACTGTTTCTCTTGGACAGAATGGATATAATTCCGAAAATATGGCATATATGATATTTTCATCAGAAGGAAATATCGAAACAATGTATTCTGGTAAAGCATATGTGAATGTAGATGGTACTGATTCCGTTGGTGCTACTCCGGATATGTCATTACCATCAGAATGGGAGATCCGTTGCAGTTGTATCGGATTGGAAACTTTTAATGATGATATATCAGATTTTGACAAATCGATAGATTCTGATCATATCTACTTTTACAAAAAGTCAAATGGAGATACAACGACAATCCCAATAGTTTCCGGTACTGGTGAAAACAATATCTTCAGAATGATAAAAGATATCGGTTGGACATATGTCGATAGTAATACATATAAAATCGATATGGATGTATTTGAATCAAATAATGAGTCCCAGTCCGGAACAGCAAATCCTCTTGTAGGTTTGTTTGAAATATCATTAGATACTTCTATTCCTTATTATATCGAAGATAATTCAAATATTGGATATGCAGGAATTGAGTTTACTGCATCAAATCCAATCATGGATAATGGTGATAGATATCCTCATGATCTTGATAAATGGAGTGGACTCCCAGAATGGTTCTCAAATCCAGAACTCGGAGTACCACAACATATGGCAATATATACAATCCATAATTCACCATCATATTCTGAATCTGATCCTGAAAGTAGACAAGTTGCAGCATTGCTTTTCGATCCAGGTAAAATGAAATCAACAGATTCTGAAGAACTTAAGAATGACGAGATCGGAAGAATATATGTAATTTCAAATGATGATCCAACATATGAAAACAATGCAACATCACAACATCCAAAACCAGCAAGAACAATCGCAAGAATATGTGATATTCCTACATCTGTATCCGATTTCCTTAATGTGGAAGGACTCGTTCCTGTTGCTATAGTAGATCCAAAATATGTTCGTTCACAAGCAGCATATACAACAGATGAAAAGAATAAGTTGTGGAATGTATTAAACTCAAAGGTTGTAATACCAAAGGACTTGGATGAGTATGGAAATCCTATATATGGTCAATCGAATCCGAACCCATATATTTTCAGTAGCATAGAAAATCTGAAAAAGGTTGATCTTATCGACAATAATGATTTCCGCGAATGGATTAATCTGAATTCAATGGTTGATCCAACAAAAGTTTCAGTATATTCTATCGCAAATCCTGGTAAGGATTATATTGTGAATGCGACAGGTATTGTTGTAATCGGTGGAGTTGCAATGAATTATATCGTAACAGCGGTTAATTCCAATGGCGGTGTTACTGAAGTACAAGTGGTTCCACAGGATTCATCAGTATTCATCAATCTATCAAACTTTGATATGAATATGGATGAAGATGGTATAACTCAGAAATATGGAACAACACCAGCTTCTGGTGAACATGATGGTGTTCCAATACCAAAGGTTGGTTCTGGTCTTGAATTGATATTACGTATCGCAGACTACAGTGATATCAAGATGAAACGAGGTAATATATACGATAATCTCGTTGCATTTGTTTATGAAGGAAACTATCTAATGATGTATCGTTATATCACAAATGAAAGTAATTATCTTCATAGAGGAGCATGGGGTGGTAGACTCCAAATAACAAGATTTGATAAAACCGACATTCATAAGGACAGTGGTGGTTATTCTCCTTCTGATGCAATGACAAGATTATTGATACCATATATTCAAACAATGAATGTATGTTCACAAACGGAAGGTTCTTCACTTGAACATATCACAGCAATGACAACACCATCATTCATAAATATTACAGATACTGAACATACACCTATCTGTTTATCAGGTGAAGATGAGTCTTCTCTAAAAAGAGTAGATCTTTGTGGTTTTCATTGTGAAGGTTTTACAAACTGGATTTCTGCATATAGTACATCTGAAACATCCGTTATGGATTATATCAAGGAACATGGTAATCTTGACAGAGATTGTTATTTGGCTTGGCAATGGAATGGTAACAAAACATCATTTAGATATGGTATCATTCGTAGAAGTATGAATAACTACGTTACCACAGATACAACAACAACAATTCCTGCAAACAGTATGAAGTATTCCTCATACGTAAATACGAATGCGTCTACAACTGTTGTGTGGAATGTTCCTGAATTTGGTCCAATGATGTGGATATATAATCCATCTTACAATAAAAAAGAAATATATAACATCGATCAAGATACACGTGATTTGTATGTTTCATATTCAAATGAAGATGATGAGGAAAATCCGAACATAATGTCTTGGAGAGATATTGATATAAAGGTATCTCCATATGGTGGAACTGTAGAAAAAATAATCGATAATCACAATAAATTCAAGTTCTATATCTACACAAATAATCCAATACAAGGAATACCGATACATGCAACGTCGACATATAATGAACATGAGTTTGTAAAGATTGCTTCTCAGGGTGATTTGTTAACATCTGATATTCCAACACCTGTTGGAAACTGGCAATTGGTATTCCCACGTGTTAATCAATATAAAATTGAATCATCTGGAATTCAGAATGGTGTTTATAACACAGAAGTTAAGCTCCGTCGTTTGGTTCCTATAAGAGGTGAAGATCTCGGAGATATTCAGAATGTTCTGGATAATACAGGTCATAACATAAACTCAAAGGTTGTTATATTCGATCAGGGTACTTCAGGAACAAAAATGAAAATCTGGAACAAAGAGTCTGGACAATTCGAAACAGTATAAACCCAATGTCAATATAACAAAAAATTATATAATCAACAGAAACCGATGCTTTGGTTGATAACGTATGAAAGTAGGATTGATTATTTCTTCACGATAATCAATCTTTTATTAATACCACAACGTTGGAGCGTTGTATTGATATCTTTTATGATTTCCGAAGTGGTTCGCTTATCTCCAGGAAATTTCATACTATCACCTCCTTTGCTGGAGATTTCGGTTTCTGTTGTTATATGTGTTAAAAAGAATGGGGGCCAATGGCCCCCATCATCTATTATATTGAAAAGCTTTCCGGCATGTCTAATATTTCTATAGTTGCTTCATTTTTGATCATATCCTTTGGATCAAAATACGAGAACTGTCTGTTGATAGTGTCTATATCTTCAGGATTCCATACTATTGGTGTGATATGGATACTACGAGTAACGGCTGTGTATTCGGCCCAACCTATGAATCTGAGTATATGTCGTTTGTTGGTGGTTACTCGAATTATTTTGTTATTAACTGACTCTGAGAATTCCTGAGAAAAATGTCTCCGTGTATTATACAGATCGTTTATAGTACACTTGCGGATGAAGTTTTTATCATTGTCATAAACCTCAATTTCACCAGTAAACGATTCATCGATACTAAAGTATGCTTTGAACCCTTCCGAAAGAGGTTCATCTGAAACGAATTCAGCAAGGTGACCCCACATGTTAGTTAACCTGAAGAATATATTTGTAATTCCAGGAAACTTGATTAAGTTTTCTCCCTCATCACCAAGTGGATTACGACAATCATCAGGTTCCATAAATTCGTCAACCGGTTCGATGATTATCGAATTATCTTTATTCCATATTTTATTCATATACTAAAATCCTCTCAATAAAATTTTATTTTAATGGGGGCATTAGCCCCCATTAAGTTTACATATCGATCTTTTCAACAGAATGATCTTTGATAACTTTGTCGATTGCAGATATCAGTGTATCAACATCATGTTCATACTTTGATGGAATAGGAGTTTCAACACATTGATCCCGAGATCGTTTCCAAGGATCAATATATGGACACTCTACATTTGTTACATATAACCAATGTGGATTATATTTGTTTTCATCAAATTCGATAATTTCTTTAATCTGGACTATTATTGTGCCATCATCGTATATTGGATGATTGTAGAATAACACTGCAAGATTCTTAGGAAGTTTGAATATGATGAATGGATCGAATCTGTCTTTAACTTCTCTGAATTTAATATCCTCAACTTTCAGATCAGTTTTATCAAGTTCATTCTGAAGCTGGTGCATGAATTCAATGATTGAAACCACGTTATTGATTGCATGATTTGCCCAATCACCAAATGCTTTTGGATCATCAGGAAGCTTTGTTGTAATTTCCATTTCATATGTATCCATTTTATTTATTCATCCTTTCGTTTATTTCGTTTTTGATTTATGAATGAGATTTTGTCGGTTGTATGTTCTTATAGAAGTAGAAACCGCTTTAACAACATTTGTGTTTATAGAGCGTACCCACGTCGGGTTCTTTTTGAATTTAATTTGTGATGTACGAACAGACACGGGATTTATAATTTGAAAACACATCTGATCAGGATATATGTGACATTTATTATCAATTGAAATTTTGTCTCTTTCCATTTTAATAACCCTCATGAATTTCAAGTGAATCATCATGTTCAATCCATGTTGCAACAGGAATCTTTTTTGATCCATTTGATTTCGCAATGATGACATATTTTATACCAGCATTTATTATCATGCGTTTACACATCGCACAACAATCTGCATTTGGTGTTATTGTACCATCATTCTCAATACCAACAAGATACAGTACTCCGCCTTCGAGTTCTTCCTTTGATGCAGATATAATTGCATTCATTTCGGCGTGCACTGATCTGCAAAGTTCATATCTTTGTCCCGCAGGTATGTTGTTCTCCTGACGGAAACATTTGCCGATATCACAGCAATTCTTTCTACCACGTGGAGCTCCAGCATATCCTGTTGATACGATACGATCATCTTTAACAATAACCGCACCGAATTTTCTCCTCAGACAAGTACCACGCTGAGCAACGGCTTTTGCAATATCAAGATAATATGATATCTTATTTATCCTTTTATTTGAATCATTACTATTCATTTTATCATTCTCCTCAGATTTTATTTTTTCAAAAGCTTTCTTGTAAGCATCTGCAGTTTTATCAACGAAATCATTTCTTATGAACTTATCGTTGAAATCGAGTGTAATTTCATTCATATTAAACATTTCCACCTTTCCAATTTAATACTTTATGGATATCGAGTTCATCAGGTAGTATACCGTAATCTTTATCAAAAGCATTATAATACAAATCAACACTTTTAAACAGTTGCATTGTTACAGGATCAATATGCACATCTCCACTCTTAACATTCGGATCTCGATATATGCGAACCGAAACAGAATCACCATATATTCCCTTTGACAATATATGCTTTATACCCCTATAGTATCCTTTACCAGCAACTCCGATGAACACTCCATTTTCGATTCTTCCATTATAATACAAACCAATGATATCAAAGATACCTTCTGCAATTACAACGGTTATTGGTTTATACACATCGAATCCTTTTTTCAATGTATACAAACCACTTCCTTTGACACGGTTTGTTTTGAAATTCATCCATCTGTGTTCAGTATTATCATCTTTCCACCTCCCCGTGATATTGCCATTACTCATTTTAAACCAATAACGGTTATTGAATTGATCATTATACCCATTATATCCAAGATAATCGAAAGCATACTTTCTTGGATCACCAACATAGTTGAACATCTGAAGTTCTTCCAATGTTGGATAGTGACCAACTCTGCTTTCGATATAATCTCGAACTTTTGAAGTATCATGTTCATCAGTAACGGTCTCACCTATAACTTTAATGGAAACACCTTTATTCTCTTCGATAGGTTTATTTCCAATATACTTTGGCATGTTAATGTCAAGATTCAAACGATCAAGGAAATCTTTACGAACTAATCCATGTGCAGTACATATATGACACCAGAATACAACAGGAGAATCGGATGCAGTATCGATTTTAACATAACAATGTTGTCTGTTATCGTGGCAATATGGACACTGACATGTATACTCGTAACTGTTCATATGTTTGAATAATCCTGATGCTAATAATGATTCTTTGAACTTAGTTAACTCTTCATGATTATTCATTTGATTATTTCACCTCTTTTCTATCTTTTACTTTTTCTCTACATTCCTTACATCGCTCCCAATATATAATATATATACAGAATAGAAAAAATTAGTAAATATCAAAGTCAGTAGGATAATCATTATCAGAATACTTTCCTTCTCCATTCATAAAGTCTACAGTTTCATTTCCTATAAATGATCCATATTTTACTTTTGGATATTCAGTCTCTGAAAGATAATCATCTTTTGGAAGATCTAAAGTAGCTTCTGTTGCAGATGTGATCTCGGTACCAGTATTATCTGTTTCAACAATTAGAAGATTATTATCCTCTTCATCCTGAGAATATTCTTCAACTTCTTTTCTTAATTCATCAAGAGGATCTTCTGCAGTTTCTTCATTAACGAATTTAGGATCCCATGAAGAACTATATCTGGATAATTCACCTGTGTATCCTTTTATCCCGAATTGTATTGGAATTTCTTCTTTCTCGTGTTTATCTTCAGAATAATATTCATCATCTTCATCATCTGCAGAAGGATATGGAATATCATCATCCTTTTCATCTGCAATTGGAATATGTCTTGGAATTAACGGCACTGTCTCTTGTTCGATTAACGATTTGAAATATGCATCAACACGTTCTTTTACATTATTAAAGAGAAGATCAAAATACATATGAATCTCTTCACCCAGTTTATCATTATCTTTAACATCAACATCGCCGGATTCAAATACAGTGTATCTGATATTACGATTCATTGATTCATCATACTCGGTAAATGAATTGATGAGATTGAATTCATTTATTCTATTGACCGGAAATGAGTTATTCATGAAGAATGCATCTGCTGTTGCAAATCCAATTTTAAACACACTTCTACTAAATCTCTTTTTAATAGTATCAAGCTCAAGAAGTGAATACTTCTGACCATATATCTGAATATATAATGGGATAACTATTTCACCATTATCTCTCATACTTACAATATTTTTTATATATTCCTTATTTTCGAACATACAATTCAATCCTTTCATATATAAATAATTTAAACGATATACGTTGTATGGAATTGTTCTTAAAAGGAGATGGTATTATGAAGCTTCCGTATGATGCAGAATTCAAAGGAGAAAAGATATCTGTTGGTGAATTGGTTCAAATGGGTATTGACTTAAAACAATTCGTTGAAAATTATAGGAAATATATCCTTATCAAAACACCAAACAAAGAGAATTGTGATCCTGTTGCAATATTGAATACTCTCGACATGATATCACACAAAATGATTACTCAACAATATCAAGATCTATTTGACAATACTTCAATAATTGATACAGACGATGATTCGTGTCCATTCTAATTAATTGAATGAATGAGATTTGCTTCTGTGTGTTTGTTCACACATTAGTAAATCTCATAGAAAGGAGGAGTCTTATTATGACTGATGAAGAAATCATCGAAAAGGTTGGTGATCTTTTTTCTCGAATGGAATCTAATGAACGATTACAGAAGCTTGCAACAGATAATGGTCTTGATGTTAAGAACACAATATCACTTACTGAAGAAGCTAAGAACAACCTTGCCGTCACAATAGTGTCATTACTCCTGGCAAAGAGAGATAATGATGTACGTTATACGACGTTGGTAAAGGTTGGTCTTCAGAAGAGATCTATCAAAACATCAATCGTCAATTCGTACAAAGACCAAGCTATAGCACTCATTGACAGATACAGATCCGTATAAGAATGATGCTATATCTAACTCATTTGTAAATTTGCAGAATTATTGTGTGTGATGGGGCTCACATAGAGTAATTTCTTCAAGTTTAAATAATCGAAAGGAATAATTATGCCATGACGATTACAGAGCTTATGCTTGACATGGCTTCCGGAGACGCTTCAGAAGATGATGTTCACGTACAGGAATGCTTAGGTCATATTAACATAAGTGCTCGTGAATTCGCTGCAGCATATTCTATTTCCGAATACCCTGGTGATTTACCATCGATAATCGTGGAGAGTGCTTCAAAAGCAAATCTCCCTACGAATAAAGGTGATGCCAAAGAGGTTGCCAACACAGCAGTTATTCAGGGACTTTCCGCATTCTACAATCTGATGATCGCAACGGCCAAAAAGGTACGTGCAGCAACAGAACGTGAACTTAGAGCTTATATAGCTCTCGGTAAGAAGTACGGTATCAATTTTGATAAACACAACTTCTTGACAGGTTTCTTGAATCCTCTTTGTTCAGCTGTTGAAAAAGACGGCTTGCTCGGGAAACTGGATGATCGTTCATTCATAAAAGGAAAGTACGCTGCAAGAATGGTCGAGAATTACGGCAAAGGTATGGCCAACCTCATGTCAGGCTATGGACTTTCGATTGACAATGTCTTCGGTGACAGTGTTGTGGGTATTATTGTCAGAAACAACTTTTCTGGCAAGAAGACCATCAAGGATCTAAGAGACGTTGAGTCAAATATGTCAACAGGTGGCAAACAGCTCAACTTCGATAAGACACTTGACAAGAAGACACATTATCAGGACTATGTCAAGATAGTCGACTTCAAAATGCTGGCTATCTCCATCTATGCATTGTCCAAGATCAGTGAATCAATCATTGTTACTTTGGGAAATGCATCCACAAAGAAGACCGCAATGGATAACATCAAAAAGTTATTCAACGAAGCATCTGATGGAAACAGAAGAGTGGTTCGTTCAGTAGAGTCTATTTCTGATGGAACAAAGGAGTGGTCAGAAAATCTTAACAAATTGGCAACTAATATGACCGGTGCATTCACAGATTCATCATACGAGTTGCTCAAGATGTTGAAAAAATCTACTAAATCAAAATAACCGAAAGGAATGATTTATTTATGAAAACTATGTCAGATTTCATCATGGAATCCGAAGTTTCTGATCTCGAGCTCAACGGCAATGCTGAAGTTGAGGTTATGGAATCTTTTATGAAAATGACTGCTGTAGCTGGTGTAGCTGAGTGCTATTGTGAGCATGCTGCAATATCCGCTTTCGCAGAGTCTGAAGGTCTTTCAGTTTTCTCAGAGAGTGATGATAATATAGCTAAGAAAGCTTGGGATGCTGTTAAGAGCTTCTTCGAACAGATCTGGGAATGGCTCAAGGCTATCGTTAAGGCTGTAATACAGATGATCACACGTTCATCTCTTGAGAAGCTCATAGCTAAGCTCAGAACATGGAAAGAGCGTGGCACAGATGACGAGGGTCATAGATTTGATATCAACGCACAGAGCGGTATTCCTTCTGTAATCGTTGATGCTGAGAGTGTTCTTGTTCTCGTTGAGGAATTCTCTGAATACATCAAGGCTGGTTACGATAAGGAAACACTCAATGCAAAGCTTGAGGGCTTCACAAAGTCTGCAAAGGACCTCGTTGAGAAGTTCAAGAAGACTAAGAAGGCTGAAGGCGGTAGCACTAAATATGCTGCAGTCGAAGTGGAAAATGATGATGAAGATTATGATGAGACAGGTGAAAGAACAAGAATCGTCGCTGGATCAAGCAGTTGGTCAAGTGTGCTTGCAACTCTCGAAAAAATGCAGAAGAATAACACGGCTTCTAATGCTCATAAGCTTCTCAAGAGCCTTGACTTCAAGAAGAAGGAGTGGAAGGCTAAGGATGCTGAAAAGGCTGACAATGCTGATGTCAAGAAGGTAAAGGAAGCTGCTAAGTGGATTGCTAAGGCATATGATAAGTATACCAGCTACACTGTTAAGCTCGTTCAGAAGATACTCAAGAAGCAGCTCAAAGAAGAGAGAATCAGTGATATTCAGGGTAACACCTCTGCTCTGAAGAAGGTTCAGGGTGAAGGCGGCGACGCTATCAAGAAAAAGGCTGATAAGGCTGAGACTGAGTCATACTACGGCAATACTGACGGCTATTACTTCCTCTAATATCGTAACGGCGGCTGAATAAAATGATTCTGTCATATCGGCGTGAGGACTATCCTGTACCTCTGACGTCGAAATGTATCATTCACACAACAGGTACTAAAGGTGACGGGGACATTGTCTCCGTCACTTCTCCTGTTTTTGCGTCCATGAATTTTACATCAGGAGCTATCAATACTTCTGATAAATTCGATATTGTGTTAAAGCTTGGGGTTGATAAAACTGTCAAACTCACAGGCGACACGTATGGAACGTTACATTGTGAAGATAACGACACATTCAATATGTACGTAAGCGTACCATAATACAGAGAGGAGATGATCTGAAGATGATGGACTCCGATCAAAAAACCTTACTTTCCTCGCTGATAGAATATATCAATTCGGATCTGTTTACTTTAGACAACATCTCATCATCTGTAACACTACAGGTGCAGAACACTGATGATGAAGGAAACGCTACACTTGCCGAGTGGGATGCAGTTATATCGTTACTTCCTTTAAAGTTCTTTCAAATCATTGAAAGTTACCCGGATATGTATACGACAGAGGTCTTCGACAAGAAGTACAAACGCAACCCAAAGCTGTGTGCATACGAAAAATACGATTCAACAAATATGTGGAGACCGTTGATGATACTCAACAGGTGTCCAAACATTCGTTTTTTCGACTTCAAGTTCATTCGTTATTACAACATAGCGAAGTTCACTGAAGTGTTGTCGGTGTTGATTTCGAGGGTTCAGAACAATGTACAGTGATGAGCACAAGAACAAAAGTAACATAAATGATTTCGGCGAGGGTTTAACAGATCCAAAGATCCGTGACAAAAGGACGATGTATCAATACAATAGTCTATCTCCATTGGGGAATGAGCACGGATATAAACTATCTCTTGCATGTCAGAGTGGAACGGATATGGCTCATACAACTGGTAACGTTACAGCGGTCGTACTGCAGTTTATCGTAGACCAGTTTCCTGAGAATACATTCGCAACGGCGATGCCTTCTACTCAGATAGCACATAGACAGTTGAGACACACTCCAAGCCAGATACGTTCACAGCCGTATCCGATGTGTATAGTACAACCGCGTGTATCTTTATCCGGTCTGGACAATCGATTAGCTGCCGGATCGTTTGCTACTACACTTTGGCAAACCACTTCATGCCGTTTCCAGAATCGCTCTGAAATGCCGTTGTTATTCTTCGACAAACAGAAGGGAATAGAATGGAGAGGTAAGATAAATAGAGTCGTAATGTATTTCGACTTTGTATTATCCTTCCAGAGTGCAACTGAGCAATTGAGATGGGCCAGTTACTTGATAAATCGCCTTCCGACGGATGGTGGAAGGTTCTTTGATATTGATACTGCGTTAGAAATGGCTATACCAGACGGCTTCCTTGAAGAAACGGCGAGGTATGCTTGTATTCCTGTAAAGGATGAAAAAGGAAATGTTTCACAGTTTGTGGATTATCTGAATATGAATTCAGTATTTCCGACAACGTACAGGTTCTCATCTGGACGCCATAAGGATGCTTTCTATCAGTTCTATATGACATCATTGTTGTGTTCTATCGACAATCTCAACTACCAGCAAGTCACTAAGGTTAACCAAACCGAAAGTGATTGCCCGATAACATTCACTCTCCGATGTGAATTCAATACCATCGGAATGTTTGATCTATCTGTACCAAACCCGGGACCATATCGGTTAATAAAACCTGCGGAGAATTCTATTGTTATTCCAATATTCTCGGATTTTGTGAATGACAATGATTTCCCACTTCTGTACGGATGGAAGATCCACTCTAAGCCGATATGTAAATTGGACTGGGGTGAGACAGAAATAAACATTGGTGGAATGTTCAGTAACGAGTTGCAAGAGTTAATAGATTACCATCTGGAACATAAGATTCCAGTTGATCTGTTTATATCGGTTAAGCTGCGTGAAAATCGTTGTTTGATCGAAGACGGGTACTACGTGGACTGGAAACGGCGAACGTTAGTATTCACCAATGTATGTTATACGCATACGTACAGAATGATTGTTGCAGTAAACAAACTGTACATACAAAAATTCTTGACGGAAGCGTATGGTAAATAATCTCTTGAAAGGAGAATCTCATTATGAATGATATGTTCAATGCAAACGGTTTCTCAATGGATCCTAATGCTGATGCATTCCAGGAAGGTTTCGATGCCGCTACAACCGGTGGATTCACTGACTTCATGGGCGGTAACTTCGACTATCCAAAGGATCAGTCTGGTAACCACTCTCAGCTGAAGAATGACCAGATGCCAGATCAGAGTGAGGCTGGTGCTAACGCTCTTGGTTATATCAACAAGGCTCCTGGATTCTCACCAGAGCGCCCAGGAAAGTTCGAAAACCCATTCGATTAATGTTGATACAAAAGAAAAGAATGGCGGGCCCCTTCGGGGGCCATGCTGTTTTTATTTGCTCTTGGAAACGAACTTATAAACTATTGAAAGGAGTTGAATAATCTTGTTAGACAGATTAGGAAACGAAGTTGATTTCACCGAACTGTTTATGGAAGAAACATTATCTTCAAAAGATAAGAAAGAGCTTCCAGATTCGATGTACGGTTTAGTATATACTGATGAGAAAGGCAATAAGGTTCGTAAGTTCCCATTGAATGATGAATCACATGTTCGACAGGCTGCTATATTCTTTGATCGTGCTAAGGGTTTGAGCGATGATCAGAAACGTGAACTTGCACGAAACATTGTCAGAAGAGCTAAAGAACTTGATATGGATTATTCTGGATGGGAATCTTTGAAACCTTATCTGGATAAATCCGTGAAGGAATCATTTATGACATATGAATGGTTGATGAAACAAAACTATCCGGATCCTGATTCAACATCTGGAACATCTGACTTTGATGATTCTGATAAAGAACCTGATGACTGTTATACCGAATCTTTTGAAGAGATGTTCGGTCCTGTTATTCAGGAAGCATTTGATGCTATCACAGGCGAAGAGATTCCGATTGATAAGGCATATTCTCTTGAGGAAATGAAGGAGAGAACATACACTGAAGAGGAACTTAAGAAAAGCAAACGGGAAATCAAAGACTATCTGAAATTTGCAAATGATATCGTCAAAAGAATCAGCAATCAAGTTGAAAAGGATGCTAAACCTCCAACAGGAAATCAGAACTGTCTACTGTGTACATGGTGTGCTGAAATAGGATTCCGCGGTGTGAATAAGAATCCACGGCCCGTATATTCGCCATGTGATCCGATTTTCAAAGTACATGGTGAAAACATCGTTCGTGATCCCATGAAGATAATACCCAGAGGATACGACAATCTTCTTGAACATTTGGCCGATGTGTCACAGCCATTTGCACGTTTCTATGTACATGTCAATTGGAAAGGTTCGAGAGGTGGCCATGAATTTTTACTACTCAAAGTAATTGACGATGAATGCTATATCGTCGATGCTCAGGCTGGTAAGGTTGATAAACTATCTGACACCCATAAATACTTTACAGATATCAACTGGGAAAATTCTTATCTTTGCAGATTGGATAATAAGAACTTCAATCGGAAATTGTTTGATACCATGAATGATCCTAAAATGACATTACCATGGGATCCGAAACGTGATATCCCATATATGTTGCGTGAAGGTTTGATCACAAAAGACGAAGCTGAAACAGAACTTAAGCGTGCCGAAACAAATGAGTTCTATAAGGAGTTGAAAAAGGCATTAGGACAAACACCTATCCAAGAGAGCGTTACAGAAGATCTCATGAGTTTACTTCCCAAAGATTTGCAAGAATGGCTGAAGAAAGGCGATTTCTCCAAATTGGAAAAGGATGAGTCGTACTATTACGTTGAAGGACATCCTGTTGAAGAGTTCTTTAAAGAACCAGAATTTTGTAAAGGTTATTACTATCCGGATGAAGAAAATGATCCAATACTTCATTGTATTGTGTTCTCCAATGACAATGGCAATGGTTTGGTATATGACTGGATCGATGAATGCTATTATTATGCATATCATGACTGGATTGATGATGATACTGGGTTCTTACATCGTGAACGCCTCAGTTCAAAATCCTGGTCAATTATTGTCAATCCTACACACATCAAGAAATTCAAAGATCAACAAGAAAAATCCAGAATTGCATCTGAGGAATTGAAAAATCTGAAATCTAGTCAGATATACGGTGACATATCTCATGCATCAAATAAGTATTTCGGCAAAGGAATTTTCAAATCGGATTTGAAAGACATTTTGTCAAGATGGTATAAAATGGGACTTGATTGGTGCAACGATGTAATTGATTTTGCTGAGAAATACGATTTCCCAAAATTGAAAGAAGCTATCGAATATTTCGAGAACCATTCAATTCCTGAATTCTCACCAAGCATTACCGATGCTCATGGATGGAATGTCGAAGCATACAAAGAAGGTGCAGCAAAGGTGGTTGCGGCTTTCAATGATGTTGAAGATAAATTGAGTTTCACCCATATCCAAGAAGGTGCATGGGGAGATATTCGTAATGGTGTAAACCCGTGGTCAATGAAACGTGTATTTCACATATCACCAGAAGGACATCTCGATGGTCAGGTATTCAAACCACGTGTTCCGGAATACTTGGATAAGTATGATCCTTCTAAGACAGAATTCGAAGATGTTGAAACACCACGAGTTTGTTTCTCACCATCGATTGAATGTTGCCTCAACGCAATCATCGTAAACATCGGTCGTTGGAAAACCGCAAACAAACTTCGTGATTGGTATGTATATATTCCAGAGAAACCACTCAAGGAATATAAATACAGAACCAACAAACAACTCATCGACGAGAAAAAAGTATACGATGCAAATCTCACAAAGGAGATATGGATTGAAGAACCTGTTCGTTTGAAACAGTATGGTATCATCAGAATCGATTCTGTTACAGATGCTAATCGTAAGAAAGCCGTGCCGACAACACTTGGTGAATCTAAGAAACGGAATGTTTATGATTTCAAATGGCATTGGCTGGTGAAGCCAAATGTCATTAAAGATGTCCCGTATGATTATTCCCCAAATAGTGTATGCGAAGACATGATTTCAGACCTTTCAAGATTCAAATATGGTCTGGGATATGATGGATCTATTCACAAGGGTTCTTCCAAAGACTATGACGAAAAATATCGTCTGGAATCTCCGGAAGAGTTCGAAAAGAACGGCGGTGGTATCTGCTATGACTTTGTAGAATGGGAAGTAGGTTATCTGGAAGCTTATGGTTATACTTGCAGAAAGTTCTTCATATCAACAGATACCGAAGACATGGATACTCATACATTCATACTCGTTGATGATGGAAACGGAAAGTTCATATATCCTGAAGCAGCATTCAAACTTCTCGAAGGAGTTCACAAAGTTGGACATGCTGATGAGGCTATCAGAATGATTGTTGAAAAGATATGGGATATTAATAATAATGCCAAGAAATATGACAAAATAAATTATTATGTATGGGAATATTCTGGACATCCACCATATGGTTCTGATATGAAAACATGTCATAAATATTTCTCAAAAGGTGAACCATTCCATGAAGGTTCGTTGAATAAACCGGAGAAAATTAAATAAAACGAAAGGAATGATTTATAATGGCTCGTGCAATAAATGATGAGCTTCGTCAGATGCTTAAAAAAGAAGCTGACGAAACGATACAGGAATCCAATCAGCCCACCACACTTCTTGGAAGATTCTTCCAGGAAGCTGGTGATGATGATTCCGACGAAGATGAGGGTGAATCATTAGAAGATATCGAGAAGGATATGGACAATATGGATTCTGACGATAACGATGATAATGATGATGACTCTAATGATGAATCAGATGATTCTGATGACGATGATGAAGAACTCGGTAATGATAATTCCGATGTTCAAAATGAGTATGATGAGAATGAACTCAATACTCTGAATGATCTGATCTCCGACGAACAGCATGCAATGCAGCAATACTTCAAAGCTGGTAAAGAAACTAAGAGTGTTGTACTTTCCCGTCTTTATAATGACATCGGTGCAGAGGAAGCTTTCCATTCCGAACAGCTTCTGTATGCAAAGGCTGAACTTACCGGTGAGAAGTATGAACCTTCTGATCCTGAAGTAAAGAAGGAGTATGAAGAGCTTCTCGAAAACGGTATGGATGAAGAAACCGCAATGTATACCATTGCTGATAAACACAAGCTTGATGCTGAAGATAATGAAGAGCTTGATGAAGATCTTGAAGATATTGAAAAGGATATTGAATCTCTTGAAGAATCATTCTATCAAACTACAGCAAATCTCAATCTTCTAATGGAGATTCAGGAATCCGCAGCATACAAAAATCACACAGATCTTCGTCGTGCTTATTGTGAATTTGCTGAAACACTATTTGTTCAGGAAGCAATGGATAACGTTGCAACCAAACAGGGTTCTGAGATTCTCGGAACAAACAATCCGTTTCTTATAATCGGTCGTGCTATCAAGGCTATATACAACGCAATTCTTTCTCTTGTTCGTAAGATCAAGAACTGGATAAACAAACGCCGTATAAAATCTAAACGTGTTGCTGCATGGATTAAGAAGCATGGTATCAAGGGTCTGTTTTCAGATGGTGTTAAACTGTATTTCTGGAATGATCAAAATAACCAAGTTGAAGTATCTGATGCTATTGCATATCTTACACTTCTCATAAATGCAACAATAATGGTTTCTAAAAAGCTTGGTATTGCGGCACCGATTGTCAAGAATGATAGTAATATCAAAGATTGGGCCCCGAGCAGTAGCAGTAAGGTACCGGTTATCAGTAATCCAAATGATGCAATGAGTAAAATCAGTGGAGTTGTATTTTCAAAATCAAAGCTTATCGTGAACGATTCCAATGCAAATGAAATTGAAGAAATGTTCTTTGGAATGTCAGATGGTAATATTATTACATTTGACATTAATAAAGATACCGGAAAACATAATAGAACCAATAAAAATGTCAATATTTATAATGCGTTGAATGAAATTCTCAGAATAGCTGGAAATTATTCAAAGGCAACTGATGACTGGATGGATAAAGTGCAGAATGCTCTTTATCACACTGGAAATAATAAGGCGGCTAAGGATCCGAACATGTTTAGAGAGTGTGTTTCTTTGATGAAGGAAGTGACCAAAGGATATCAGAGACTCATCAAATGTATCACAGCAGATCTTTCAACATGTATGAAACTTGATCAGGGTCTTCTGGCTGCTGTACAATCTGGAGAATCCGGAGCCAGTGAATGGGGAACTGACATTGCAAACAAGGAAAATGATGCCAAAAATAGTGCAAATAAACAATATTCAAATTATGGCGATTCTGCATACAGTATTGATGGTAAAGGTAATCAAGTTAAAAGAAAAGCTCCAGGTCTTAAGTGATATCTTTTCGGAATTTCATATACACATTATTGATATGAAATAATAAGAAAGGATGTGGTCATATGCTTATAGTTCAAGATGGTATTCTTGGTCAAAGAGTATGTACACCAGCACACAGATACGTCTATCAGGGAGACTTCGGAAAGATACTCGAAGACATTGAGAAAGGTGAAATCCCATGTGGATCAGGTCAACCTTTCCCTGTCGAGTTCGATAATCCTGAAGATGATATCAGTGGAATGAACCAGGGTTGGGGCAATTCATCAGGTACAACGTACAATGGTGGAAACGTTATAAACGGCTTCACGTTTGGTTCAATGACTTAAGTGATAAAGGTGGGGCTTCGGCCCCACCTCTTATTACTAAAATTTTTATGAAAGGAATGCTGTTTATGGCTATTACAGAAGCACAATTAAAAGAATATATCGATAGTTACAATCGCGGAGAGCCAATGATAAGTGACTCGTCTTATGATCGTTTACTTGAGGAATATCTGAAAGCAAATGGTGAGGACAAAAGACCATATCTAAGACAGAAACAATCTGGTGTTGTGAATGAATTGGTTTGTACTCTTCCGAAAGTATACGGAGTTCAGACCCCAATGCGTGAAGGGCAGGATACGTATGAAAAATGGTTTACTCGAAAAGGAATCAATCCAAATGCAAAGATAATAATCCAACCGAAGTTTGATGGTGCTTCGGTTGCGGTTGATAAATCTGGTGACTTCTTCACAAGAGGAGATTATCAGAACGGTGAATCTGTCAATGTAACAGAATTGTTCAAAGAACACAACATCAAGAAGTATATGCGTGAAGCAGTTGATGGTGTTAAGTTCGAAGCAATTATGCCACATGAAGTATTCTATTCTGCAGGTATAGATGAGATCAAAGGATATTTGAAACCTCTGGATGCTGTTAACGCAATAATCCATTCCAGAAATTCAAAAGTATCTGAATATATCACACTCGTACCATTGAGAGAATCTGTTGGTGGTGATCAGTATGTTTGTTCTGAACTGAAATCGATATCATTGACAACAACTGCTGATGATTTTGATACAATTCAACAATTCATCGTTGATAAATTGAACGATGGTGCAATTGTTGAATATAACGGTCTCCATTATTCAATTGATGGTGTTGTTGTATCTGTACTTGGACCAGACAATCAGACTCAAGAAGAGATTGCGATCAAAATACTTAATGATGTTAATGAGACCAAACTTATAGATGTCATGTTTCAGTTTGGTAAGACTGGCAAGATAACTCCGGTTGCAATTGTTGAACCTGTTCAGTTCTGTGATGGAAAGAGAACAGTTGATCATATCACAGTATCAACTCTTGACAGAGTAAATGAAATGAATCTGAGAAAAGGTGATACCGTACGTGTAATGTATAACATTGTGCCTTATCTGTTAGATTCCAAACACGATGGTTATGAACGTATTCAGCTTCCGACACATTGTCCTAAGTGCGGAGCTCCATTTGAGTATACTTCATTGAAAACAGTACGCTGCACTAATCCAATATGTCAGGGTAGAAAGCTTGGATCAATAATTCGTTATTGTGAAAAAATGAAAATGCTCGGTGTTGGCGAGAGTACAATCACCACATTATTCGACGAAGGATTCATTAAGAATATAGATGACTTGTATACGTTGACTGTTGAAGATATCACCAGCTTACCAGGATTCAAAGAAACATCTGCAAAGAATATCATAAAATCTATTCATGACAATTCTCAGGATGTTCCTGTGTGTAGATGGCTTGGAGCTTTACCATTCCTTGATGTTGATTCAAAGAAATGGGAGTTGCTGATAACATCTGTTCTCGGTAATGATGAGATGTATCGAAGCAATGTTATCAGACATATCTTTACAGAAGCCCAGGATGAGTTTGATTCATTACTCGTTCAGAGTGTACGAGGTATAGGAACAGCTACACTTAAATCTATGAACGAAGGTTTTATCTCAAACAAAGATATGTTCAAACGTTTAATACGATTCATCACTTTCAAATCAACAACAAATGTCAGTAATAAAGGAAGAGTATGTCTTACCGGAACACGAGATAAGACAGTAATTGATTATCTGACAAAGAAGGGTTATCAGGTTGCAGATTCACTTACAAAGGATACGGTTCTTGTTGTTCGTCCAGATCCAATGTTTGAATCTGGCAAAACAAAGAAAGCAAACGATCTCGGTATTAAAATCATAACTATAAATGAAGCATTGGGGCTGTAAAGCCCCATCTTCTTTTCTTCTTTTTTATATTTATATTATTATAATGGCACAACAAAAGAAAATTTAATTCAACAGGAGGTGATATCATGGACGAACCAATTTATGGTGATATCTATACTGTAGATACATCTAATGCAACCATTATTTGTGGTTGATGAATTAAACGGCCAATTTATCCGTTGTTATAAATCCTTAGATGTGGACCAACACACCTAAGCATACGAATATAAACCCAAGCATATGTGACAGATATGCGTGTATTCTTTGTTGTGCCATTATAATTTGTTATAACGAAAGGATGTATTAAAATGAATAAAGAACTGAAAGACTATATCGATGGTATTGTTGTTCCATCAGATATTGCTGTAAAGCGAATTAAGACAGGCGAGTACGTTCGAGAAATATGTGAAAACATCGAACGTGCTTCAAAAGAGGTATATGGTCTTACTGCAATCCACGAGGATGACGTTGCATGTATTGATGCCGCTCAGATATATTATATACCATGTGTTGACAATACACTGACTACAGGAGGATACTTCTGTTGTGTTTACCTCTACATGGAAGATGACTTTCTTGATGCCGATTGTTATGAAACCAAAGTCCAGATCATGTTTTCTGAGATGGAACCCCAAGTCAATGAACACCATGACTATGAAATATGGGAAGGTCCTGAGTCAACATTCAATATAACAGTTGGTCCAGATGGATTTGATGTAGATTACAAACCGCTCAAAGATCCCGAGCATTATCCAATGATGACGGGTGATGTTGAGAAGATTACAGCTTTCATGAAAATTATTAATGATAGAACATGGGGAAATCCAGATCCACTTCAGATGGCTCTTGACAAAATGTTGGGGCATTCATTCGGCAATGTTCCAAAGAATTTTGGTGGAGCATTCTGTTTACAAGCACCTCCAAAATCACCAGTTGAATATAATCCTGATGAGTTTGTAAATAATGAGGATAAAAATATATGCGCTAAGTGTGGTGGTGAATGCTGTAAAAGTTATGCTGGTGCATATCATCCTGCAGATTTCAGACATGAAATAACTGAGGAGTTCCTCGAATCGTTGTTCAATCCCGCTATAGAAATACCACCAGTATCAATTGACTGGTATGAAAACTTTGAAGAACCTGGTAGGAAAGGTTTCTATATCAGACCTCGTCATGTTGGTGGTGATGAGGTGGATCCTTCATACGGTGCATCGTGTGTATTGCTCACACCTACGGGTTGTAGTCTTGATTGGGATCGCCGCCCATGGCAGTGTAGAGCGTTGAAACCTGAAAAGGATCACGTTTGTGGTGGGCCTGATGGAAAACGTTTAGCTGCTGAAGCTTGGGATCAATATCATGATATTCTTGAAAAGCTGTATAATAAGTATAACAAGAATACCTTTACAGGAGAGAAGCCATCGTTTTCCGACTTCATAAAAGAAGTTCGTGCTATTTTCAATGAGGAGGATTAATATGTATCAGATAAAAATATATTGGGAAGGCTACACCAGCCAATTGATTAAGGTTGAAAACGCCGGAGATGTGATAAACACACTTAGAATTGTTTGTAACATACATGCAAATGTTAAAGGACTTGGGGTCCAGTTATTTGACTCTAAGGCTGAAGTGATTTATGACGGACCATTGAATGACATCGTTGTTATTGGTCTAAAAGAGAAACTGTTTGAGGTGAAATGAGATGAAATGGACGACGCCCAGTCATGAAAGGATGCAGGAAGTGCTGCATTCACCGTTTGACATCGAGACACACAAACAAACATTTGTATCGTATCTCGAAGTTGTCATATCACCAGAGGGAGTCGTTGAGTATGCGACTCCCTCGCATACTGATAAATTGGTAGAGATATTCGCAAAACAGAAAGGGTTCGATGACATTCTAAAAGCAAAAAAGTATATCATTGAGACAACGATAAATAATGGGATGCTGAGCACTATCGACTATCTTACTGGTGTAACGGGATACATATCAGTTTGGTTCAACGGATATGTTGCCGGAGATCCCCCTACAAAAGCTCAACTTGATAAGCTAAAAGAGCTATTCAGAAATGGGGTTTATACAGGAGCCACATGGGATACAGTTACTCCTGAACGGGAGGAGCTTAAACGGATCACCGAAGATCTTATTAGATTGGCGAAAGAAAGAGGTGATGAATAAGTGTTTGCGAAACACTTACAGATGACAACAAATAAGGAAGACAATGAATCAGCAATGATAATTGTGTTTCATCCAAAAACAGTCAGGGAGATCTTCCTTGAATGTACTGCTTCCTTTGACTACGAACTCCATGTTTCAGTTGATGGAAGAGAATTACAGAATCTTGATCCTAACGTATACTACAATGGATATGAAACGACATTCTATTGGAATGATTCGTTCGATTGTGTTGTTGGTACAAGGATCGTGATAACTATCACATTCTGGTACAAAGAAAAGATGGTTCGATATCATATGGGTTCGGAGAATATCCGTCGTGATGAAATGTCACAAGCTACAGAGCATTGGACTTATGAAGCGGATGAACAATTCCACATAGACCCAGAAGATGTTGATCCAACTGGATTCTTAGAAATGCTTAAACCGGAATGGAGAATGAAAAATAAACGTGTTGTTGAAACAACATATGATGAAGACAATATCATTGATGTTGATTTCACCGAAGTAGAAAGTGAGGAAGAGAAATGTTCTCAAGAGAAGATAAAGCAAATAGAAACACATACATGAAAGCTGTAAGAGAGAAAGCTGTGCTGATACACGACAGACTCACAGCTGTCCAGGAACTGATGATGGATGATAACTATTTAGACATATCTTATAGCTGTGATAAGATACCAGTTTCAATATCAGATGAATCGATCAATCAGATTAAATGCAAATTAATGTTCATTTTGTCTGACAACTGGGAAAAAGAATACAATGAGATATTCGACGCTCTCGATGAATCAAAGATTGAATATCGCATCGATTCAGATGAGGAAGAGTTGATCAGATTTACAATAATTCTCATACATGACGAATATCATTTATTAGTTGATATTGGGATAAGGGGTGATCATTTGGATATCATGGATTACTATATAAATACCGAAGAGGATATCAATGATATTCCAAATACTCTTCCATTAGAAAGGAAAGACTGTGGAAGCTGGAGAGATATTGTTTCTATCTGGATATCGGAGTTAAAACGCATAGCCGATGAAGGCTGGGAATTGTTCAGTTAAAAGGAGGAAGAGTCAGATGGATACTGGAGAAAACAAATTGAATGCAGAAATGATGAAGAAACTGTATGAATCTTATAAACTTCATCAGAAAGAAGATTATGAAAAGTTTGTTGAAGATTGCAAGAAGATTATCTATATGAGTGATAGGGGATGTTCCGATACCGAAGATATTCTAAAAATGGTTAAGGGTGAACTAATCACCGACAATCATGAAAGAAGAATACACGATCCTTCTGGAAAACAGGTTCTTAATGTGTTTTTCGATGAACCGTACCCTGTAATGATGCCAGAAGATGATAAAATGATGAGAGGGATGTCCAACGAGATCAGGAAGAAGTTCCAGGATTATGTTGAATCTGAAACTGGGATACCCCGTGAGACAATAACGATTGATTCCATCCCCGAAAATGTCAGAGAGAAAGCAGAACATGATGCTATTCTGTATGGGGATTCATTTGTTCCGGTTTACAGAGCCCCAAGATGGGTCGAAAGGTATTTAGAAAGACAACGCTGGATTGATGGCATCAAAGACCCTGAAATCGATATACTTACAGGAGCCACCAAGAATTTCAAACCACAGCAAACATATGATCAGCTGGAAGCTCTGTGTGATATTACAGACACTGAAGCTCCTGACAGAAATGGTCGGATTTTGAAAAGAGAATTCCTGAAAAGATTCTCAAAAACAAGATTCCAACTCATAACTTCAAGGGGACATAAGTCTTGGCTGTGGTTGAATATGATGGATCTTCAGAAATCATATGAGATAAATCTTATGCAGACTTTAGAAACCATTCAATCAACAAAGGTTGATCTAAAATCAGTAATCCATATGAAATGGCCAAAACCTGAAATATCTGATATGAAAGCACATAATTTCAGATACGGTAAAATGTGGCAGGACCAGGCGTTAATTAACTATGCGGCTGAGGATGTTTCTCATATTGACACGATCATTCTTGACTCATTGGCTACATTTGGTTCTGATATTAATTCTGAATACGGTCTATCAACACCAAATCTTAATGATATTGATAAAAAGAAACTCGAAAGAGTTATTAAGAAAGGTAAGAGGAAGAAATGAATAATCGTCAAAAAGAAGATAAACTTATGAAGAGCCTATCAGATCCTACTGAGAATCATTCTGAAGAAATTGGTGATATTATAAATAAGATTCTCAAAAGTAAACACAAAGTATATCTTGCAACAGACTGGCATCTTTGGAAAAGAAAAGAAAAAGGTAAGAGCGAATGTAATCGTTGTTCCAACTTTGATGAGATATTCAAAGCCGTGAACGGTACTGTCACTGAGGATGATCTTCTAATATACTTGGGGGATCTGGTTGATGGTGAATTCAAGGATAAAGAATCTCTTAAGAGTGTTTTACTTACAATTCCATGTAAGAAAATACTTGTCAAAGGAAATAATGATTTGTTCGATACATCATTCTATAAATCATGTGGATTCGAATATGTTGTTCAATCCTTTGTATGGAGCAACATTCTGTTCTGTCATGTTCCTGCAAAGAATGATAATCAACTTAATATCCACGGACATATTCATTCATCACCAGATCCGAAACCAGGTTATTCATATCCTCCAGTATACTGGATTGATTATACAAATCAAATTGATGTAGCATGGTGTGGTGGAAGAGTGAAACCTGTCGAATTAAGAAAGGTTATCAGTGAACAAAGACCATATTCCAAACATATCAAGGTTGATTACAAACATATGCAGGAAGGATATAATATCAAGAATCCGTCATTCTTTGATTCAATATTCGAAGAGTATGTACCAGATCCGTTTGAAGAATAAAAAACAAGTATGGGGGCCAATGGCCCCCATCATTATTTGCTTACTTTTTTGCATTCCGTTTATTCTGACTTTTCGTATATATATTATTAATATGAATAGAAAGAAATAATTTCTAACTATTCGGAATAAAATAAATTAATTAAATAAAGTCCCGCTGTCAACGGGCCATGCTTTTAAGCATGCTGGCTAAGGAGGCCAAAATTATGTTATACAAATTTGAAAATATAGAGTCCATCCCTCATATAAAAATATATGAGGATAAGTGGTCAGTTGACTACTTAACCGTATATAAAAATGAATTTGAAGAAAATGTGTTCGCTATAAAGCGAATCAGAAAAAAGGATTCGATGGTATTCTTACCATGGAACTCATCCAATACTAAAATTAACAATATAAACGACAACACAAATATATTATATGATGCCATAGCTCATCTCTTATTGGCATCAGAAAATTTCGATGCCGCAAAAACATTTGTGGCAGAAGAAAAATATAATGAATCTGGGGATGGTGAAGACCCTGAATCAGAATTTTACACGTTCATTGATGAGGTTGAAAATTATTTAAAGTAAGCATAAAAATTAAAAGTAGGAACGGGGGCAACAGCCCCCGTGTCCGAAATAATTTTTTCTTTTAAGCTGCATTCTGAATGTCAGTTGCTCCGTCGAGATCAATGATTGTTGCATTGATATCAAACGGATTGATTGTACCAGCTGTATCATCAGCACGGGAGATGAATTTCTCAAGCTCTTCTTTTGCTGCAAGCATGAATGTTTTGAAGGTTTCCTTATCCTTCTCAAAGTCTTCGTAGATATGCTTCCATGAGAAGTTCTTGGAGATTACTTCTCCGTTAGCATCACATACCTTGTAGTTAGCCTTGTTACCTTTGAGACGTCCCTTAGCAACCAGCAACTGTACAAGTGTTCTGAGATTGTCAACACCATTCTTTCTCTTGTCAATGATAATCTCAAATCCAAGACCACTCTTGGCGTTACCAGATTCATTAGTTGATACCTTAAGCGGCTCGAAGAGAATTGTGTTTCCTTCGAAGCCATCTGAATCCATGTGATAACGTGATGATTCAGAACCGAAGTTTGTGAAGTTCATGAGTGCAGAAGCGCCGTACTCAAGAGCCTTACCACCGGAAATTTTCTCATCCTGTTTGCCGTACTGGAACTGCTTAGGCTGAGGAGTTACACCTGCAGAGATGTTTGTACCCTTATGAGCGATTGTAATGATGATAATATTTGCTTCTTTCATAAGAGGGTTAAGATCTGTGAGAACACCTCTTAATGTTTTAGCATTTCTCATACCATCTGCATTACCACGAATCTCACCCATATCATTCATGAAATCCTTGCTATCAACATTGTACTCTTTAGCGATTACATTGGAGATAGAATCAAGGAATATAACTGTAGGAGGCATGAGATAGATCGGTTTGTTATTACCGTCAACTACACCTGTATCTTTCAACAGAAGATTCTTATATTTTATCTTGTTCATAGCAATCTCTGTGATATCATGCTGAAGAGTATCAAAACCGATTGCACCACCACGTATCTGATAACGTGGAGCATCGCCCGAAAACCATGATTCTGGAAGCTTTGTCAAATTCTTAACACGCTGAACAACGAGCCTGTTCTCAGCATCATAGTGGATGACATTACCGTTATTAGCATAAGCTATGTTTGCACACATCTGTATTCCGAGTGTGGTTTTGAAAGACTGGGTGGATCCGGTGATAACGTTGAATGTGCCAGCCTGAATACCGAAGCATACACGCTTGCCTATCTTCTCACCCTTCTCATTTACGATATTTATTTCGTATGCAAGAGGATAATCGATAACACTGATGCCTGTTGGATATGAGTAATCAATGATATCGTTCTTTTTGAAGACTGATGAGTTCCCGCCACCAGAGAGTATACTCATAAGATCAGCATCTTTAAGCTCTGATTCAAGAAGTGACTGTTTCTTCACAGCCATCGCAATAGAAGCGAATCTCACAATCTGAATTTTTGGTTCATTCTTATTAGGTTCATCTCCGGTCAAGATACATGAAACTTTTTCATGATCTTTTAACATTGTAGGCATATGATCATTCCTTTCGAAATTTTTGGTATACTACAGTATCTGCTCGAATTCGATTTTATCGAACATCTCACGGAAGTTATCTCTCATCAATGTCATGAATATTGAACTCTTGCTTTTATTTCCCGTTATGATTATTGCATCGGGTGCGACTTTGATGTATTTGGAATTAACATTAAATTGAACCATCGAGTTACCCTTAACAAGTTTAACTCTGACACGACCAGAACCAATGGTGAGTCCTTTGAAAGGCTCTTGGTCAAAATCTCCTTCAGAATCAAGAATTGAAAACGATTTACTCATACCTGAAAAGGAATCGGTTAATAATATAGCATAATTCTTTTTCTCTTCTTCGGCAAGTTTCATGATATCGTCATTTTTTGTATGCTGCTGTGGGTTTTCTTTATTTGGAAACTTATACGCATTGATACCAAATAAAGTTGTGAACTGAGATAGATCACCATTGTATTTGTCAGCGAGTACTGGCTTTTCATTACTCGGATCTGGTATAATGTTCTTTGCACATTCCTTTGATATTGCATTTGTCAAGTATACTACAGCCTCTGTTTCTGTCATTAAACGCTCGATCTCGATTTGTCTTTTGATTATATCATCAATAGTTAAGCTCATACTTCCAACGTAATAAGTACTGAATAAGTCTCCAGTCTTGAGATCATGATTCATTACCAAAACTTTGAACTTTAATTCGTGTTCATGCGCCTCAGTTAACTGTGCAACAGTTTTATCCTGAACAGATAGATAGTTCGGATCTTTCTGGTTGATAACATACAGCTCACCGACTTTGTATTTGTTGATATCGAAATGCACATCACGAATGATGTGCATTTGTTCGTCAAAAGATTTCTGTGGTATCTTATTTTCCATATTATTTTACCTCAATCTTTCTGTATTTAGCATTTTTACATGGCCAATCAAAACCAAAATCTGAACGTTTGATTTTGCAACGAGGAACATCATCTTTCCAGAATACTATTCCTTCTATTGGAGTATTCTTAAGAAATTCCTTAATACCTTCGAATGTTCTTGGAAGATTTTCGATTATTAAAGCACCGCAACCATGCTCGAATAATGTATCCTTTTCAAGATTATATGGATTACCCTGAAAATGAGGACCGATTGCTTCATATGTACGATTATCACGATAGCCATAACCAGCAGCAATCATTTCATTATATGCAGCGACAAACCATTTATCAGACGGGTTGTCTTCCGAACACTTTACCCAACATGGGAGATGACCTGTAACAGGATCAGCTTCATCCTGGCATTTGATAGCTCCATCTGGTATAGGTTTACCTTTCTTGGCATCATATCTTTTATAGAGGACACCATCAATTATCGCACAGCAAGAACCGTCAACCTTAACTGTTGCAATGCCTTCGTCATTGAGTACCCATTCCATACCTGGTGTTACTTTATCTGATATACCCACAACTCTGTGGTTTTCGAATTTACGTTCAAACAATGTTGGAATCTTTTTCATTTTACTTTTCCTCCTTATTTTCTTCTTTATTTTCTTCTTTGAGTATTTGATGTAGAGAACGATAACAATGTTCTTTCGGATCCCATTCAGCATCATCGTCTCTTGGTATATTGTATTTTCGATATAATCTCATCAATTCATCTTTTGATATATTCGGACAATATATCATAAATTCTCGTTTTGTTTGCATGAGACTTCCGAGATTTATATGATGGATAAATCTGAAGAGTTGTTCACGATATACTTCAACAAATCTAATGAATAATGAATTTGAATAGTATTCTTCAGAACACTCCTTAGGAATTGTATATATCGGAGTGATATTCAATAATTCATCACTCTTTATTATTGCACCTGCCAATGAGAATCGATGGGTGGAACTATTAGATGCTCTCATAATCAGATGCAGAAAGTTTGGATGTTTCCAGTTCCATATGAAGCATGATTCTTTTTTGAGTTCATTGAATTTGTTGTTAAGTGATTCAACCTTGAGAAACATGTCATACAGAATCCATGGTTTTTCGATTATATCTGATACATCTGCAGATTCAACGAGTATATCCTGAATCTTTTTATCCTCCGGCACTTCTATAGTATCATCTCCAATTGGTACATCATCTACTTCCCATTCTTTTATAACCTCTTCAGCAGTGTATATTCCGAAATACTCATCCCATATGCTTTCGTTTATTCCGTTATCACAGTAACCATCATGCATCATAACGAATAAACAAACTCTCTGTTCATATGTGAGCTGTAACATTAACTCACAAATCATTGAACTGAGTTCCTTGTCGACACGATCTGCATTTTCTGGTTCTTTACAATAATTAATCACGA
>Ga0247609_10001034_pt1 | contig 34984 bp, 27 predicted proteins | sample 172DNAGHGlowgp2_FD_193487 | JGI IMG/M metagenome (GOLD analysis project Ga0247609, IMG submission 193487) | Sheep rumen microbial communities from Palmerston North, Manawatu-Wanganui, New Zealand - 1728 DNA GHGlow gp2 | ecosystem: Host-associated > Mammals > Digestive system > Stomach > Rumen ... | reverse complement strand
TGCGACTTAGAATTTGAGGAAGCCTTCAAGAAACACATGAATTGGAATCCTCAGTTGTGCGCTCCATACGTTATTGACAACAACAAAGAACTAATTGATCGTATATATGACCCTTCACTAGGTATGGTCAAGGGAGTGACAATAGCCTGTGGCGGTTTCTTCGGTCCACAGGGTCGTGAATTGCGTATTCCCCTAGCCGATCCTGATCAGAATTCAAAGGTAGAGAGTTTTGAATATAAAGGCCATAAGATCACAAATTTTGAAATGGAGTCGAGTGCTATAGCCGGCTTATCCGCCTTACTTGGCCACAGAGCTATGACAGTATGCATGGTGATTGCAAACCGTGTGGCAAAAGTAGCAAACACAGGATACAAGAATCAGATAGATGATTTGATTAAAATTGTGCTAGATAAAATATGATATTTACTTCGGAATGAAGAATGAAGAATTATTTTAGTTGACGAGTAAACGAGTTGACGAGTTGGCTCTATTTGAAAATGATATTATAGAAATATGATGAGTACGATTTGTGCCATATCAACAGCCCCAGGAGGAGCAATAGGAGTAATACGTGTTTCTGGCGACCAATCGTTTGATATATGCGACAAGATATTCAAACCTGTCAATGGTGGAAAGAGATTGTCGGAGTCAGAGATTCGCTATGCTCGTTATGGCATGATTATTGATTCTGAAAATGGAGATGATATTATAGATGAGGTCGTTGTGATATGTTATCGTGGTCCGCATAGCTATACAGGTGAGGACAGTGTTGAGATAATGTGTCATGGTTCATCATATATTCTTCATAAGGTTGTGTCACTGCTGATTTCCAATGGTTGCATATTAGCCCGTCCTGGAGAGTACACACAACGCGCTTTTCTCAATGGCAAAATGGACTTGAGTCAAGCTGAGGCCGTTGCCGATTTGATTGCTTCAACCAGTGCTGCAACTCACCGTTTAGCTATGAATCAGATGCGTGGTGGTTTTAGCGAAGAGCTTCGTCAGCTCCGTGACAAATTGGTTCACCTGACAAGTTTGATGGAATTGGAGTTGGACTTCATTGAGGAAGATGTTGAGTTTGCTGACCGCAGCGAGATGTTATCACTATTTGGTTCTATCGACACAACCCTATCATATCTTCTTGATTCGTTTAAAGTGGGCAATGCTTTAAAAAACGGTGTTCCTGTAGCAATTATAGGTGAAACAAATGTCGGAAAGAGCACGTTACTTAATCAACTACTTCATGACGATAAGGCAATAGTCAGTGATATTCATGGTACGACTCGTGACACCATAGAAGACACGATAATAATTGATGGCACACTATTTCGTTTTATTGATACAGCAGGAATTCGCGAGACCAAAGATTCAATAGAGCATATAGGGATAGAACGCACATTCAAGAAGATAGATGATGCCCAGATAGTATTATGGCTTATTGATGCAACTAATTTAAGCAGAACCTTTACAAATATACGTGACCGTCTCTTGCCACATATAGCAGACAAATCCCTTATCGTTGTAGTTAACAAATGCGATTTAGTTGATGAAACGGACTTATATACAGCTTTCAACGATGTTTATGAGCATTCTGGCATCAATCCGGACGAAACCATATTCATTAGCGCGAAAACAGGCAATAATATCAGCGCATTGGAATCGAAGCTGAATGACTACACGCTTCAGGATCAGTATGGTAAAAGCGATGTTATAGTAACAAATCTTCGTCATGCCGAAGCTCTCTCACAAGCGTTGGTCTCACTTCGGCGCGCCAATGAAGCGATGAAGAACGGGCTGTCCACGGACTTGGTTGCCGAAGATTTACGACTATGTCTCAATTCGTTAGGAGAGATTGTGGGCGAAGTTACAAACGACGAGGTCTTGGGCAACATATTCAGTCATTTCTGCATCGGAAAGTAAAACATAAACCAGAAACAATGTCAACACGTGCAAATGTATTCATTCGTAATGATTACGATGATAGAGAGAAAGAAGTGATTTACCATCATTGTGATGGTTATCCAAATCATTTGGGTAAAATATTGACAAATATTCTTCAACAATTTTCTTTAGAAAAAGGTTCATCAAAAGTATCAAAAAAAGAACTGGCTCAATTCATATGCGACAAAGACAACGACTTTCGTATCACAACTCCATATGAGGCAGGTGACGCCGAATACAACTATGAAATTAATTTATCAGAACGCCGTGCATATTGGGAAGAGGTATATAGCGGCAATGAAGACTGGCTGTGTGACATTTAATCCCAAATCACATTTTGCATTTACAAGTATTTAGCTGTAATACTGTTTTTGCATAGCCTTAAATCTTCAGGAGTGCCAGTAAAGATTATTTTACCGCCTTTTTCTCCAGCCCCAGGACCAAGTTCCACAACATGGTCAGCAGCATTAATGAAATCAATATTGTGCTCAATAACAAAAAGCGAATCTCCCTCTTCAACCATTTGTTTGAAAAGCAGAATCAGTCGTTTCACATCCTTCATATGTAAACCATCAGTAGGTTCATCTATAATAAAAATTCTACTTTTGTTGTATTCAATACTACCTTCATCAATGACAGATGATATTTTATTAATCTTTGTCATTTGATTCACTCCCAAAAACGAAGCCAGTTTCATCCTTTGAATTTCTCCTCCACTAAGTGTAGAGAGTGCCTGGTTAAGGTGTAAGTAACCTAAGCCCACTTTCATTAAAGGTGCTAATTTTTCCTCAATGGTAGTTCCCTTAAAGAATTTACTGGCAAGCCTAATACTAAGGTCGAAAACCTGTGCTATATTCATAGTCTGTTTTGTTTCGTCACTAGTGATAGTATAATTCAAAGTGTCTTTAGAATATCTCAAACCGCCACAAGCTTCACAAGTGGTTTCTATATTATCCATGAATGCCATTTCGCTAATGACAACACCTTTACCAGCACACACAGGACAAGCCCCTTTTCCGTTGAAAGCAAAATCAGTTTCTTTCATCTTATGCTTCTTTGCAAAGATCTTTCTAATGTCACCTGCGACATCAATATATGTAGCAGGAGTAGAGCGTAAGCTAACTCCAATATTTTTCTGACTAATATAAATGCCCTTTTGCCCTATTTTATTTTGTACACATTGCATGAGTGAACTTTTTCCACTTCCAGCCACTCCGCAAATAACACAAAGCCTCTTCAAAGGAAGTTCAACATCTACATTTTTCAAATTGTGCAGAGAAGCATTTTTCAAAGAAATGTAATCCACATGTTTATTATAATCAGCACGGCTGTCATATAAAACCTTATTATTGTTAATCCGGTCTCTTTCTGATGGCTTTACAGATATTTTTGAATGTCCGCAAGACTCACTAAGGCAGATTCCAGTATCAGTAGCACTATTTAATAGTTGATTATATGAACCTTGAAAGACGATACGTCCTCCATCTATTCCAGGTCCAGGTCCCATGTCCACAATATGATCGGCCATTTTTATCATCTCTTTATGATGTTCCACAAGAATTACAGTATTTCCAGCGTCTCTCAACTTTTTTACAGAGTGCCTCATCAACTCAATATCATGATTATGCAACCCAACACTTGGTTCATCAAGAATATATAAAACATCAGAAAGCGAAGAATTAATATATTTAGCAATTTTGCATCTTTGAGCTTCCCCTCCACTAAGTGTTCCCACAGCCCTATCCAATGAAAGATAACCAAGTCCGATATCTTCTAATGCAGTAAGTCTTGCAGAAATTGCCATTTTAAGATCTACAGCAATAGGGTTCTCGATACTTTTAATCCATTCATTGATTCTGGAAATTGATAATGAGCACACTTCTGCAATATTACGTCCCTCGATCTTGCATTTTAATTTTTCTTGATTTAATCTTGTGCCTTTACAATCAGGACAAATTCCCATGTTCAGCATCGGATTAAGCACAGCCGCATGAAGGAGTCCCTCTTCACTATTGATTATGCTTCTATACATACGTGGGATAATACCTTCGTATTTAGCACTTTTAGGCCAATTTGACGGAGGATTTTTGAGACGAATCTGCGGACTATTAAGAAACAAATCAAGTTCTTCAGGAGAGTAATCCTTAATTTTCTTATCCAAATCAAACAATCCGCTGTTAGCATAACGGATCCATCTCCATCCCCCTTTCCCAAAAGCGATGTAATGAATAGTATCCTCATCATTCAGGCTTTTATCAAAATCTACAAGTTTGTGAATGTCCAACTCTCTGATTTCACCCAATCCATTACATCTTCTGCATGATCCATCAGGATGATTAAAAGAAAACGATTCAGCATATCCAACAAACGGTTTACCAATCCTTGAAAAAAGCAATCTGATAAGAGCAGCAATATCAGTATATGTACCAACCGTGGACCTGGAGTTTTGTGTAGGTTTCTTTTGGTCAATTACAATAGCTATAGGAAGGTTTTCAATGCTCTCCACATGTGGTCTTCCATACTTTGGCAAATACTGTTGTACAAAAGATGGAAATGTGTCGTTCAATTCCCTTCTTGATTTAGCTGCAATAGTATCCATGACAAGCGAACTTTTACCACTTCCACTAACACCAGTAAATACAGTAATCTTGTGTTTTGGTATTTCAAGAGAAATGTTTTGCAGGTTATTCTCACTAGCACCCTTAATAATTATTTTATCATATTTGACCATAGAATACACTATTAAGATAAAACAAAAAAATCCAAACAGTAGAAATAATCTGCTTGGATTTCGTGTGGAGTATACAGGACTCGAACCTGCCACCTTTTGACTGCCAGTCAAACGCTCTAGCCAGATGAGCTAATACCCCTTTGTTTTGCAAAGATAAAAATAACCTTTTAAAAAACCAAATATTAAGTATGTTTTTTATTAGACATTATAAAAATCATAAGAACAAAGAAATGAAATCATCTTTAGTTAAGTTCAATATATAATCAGATAACTTATCCGGTATAGCTTCACTTAAATCCTTATGGTTTAATTTTATTCCCTTCAATTTATTAACCAAATCATTTAAATCTCCAACAACGAAGAAGTCACCCATTAAATTCACATCTTTCAATATTTTGTTTTTTATTTCACATCTAAGTTCAATTTCCCCTACTCCTTCAAATCGTCTTCTTGTGACTTTTGTATATTTCGGATTATTTCCAAAGATAAATTTATCAGATAAATATTCTTTTTCAATATTATTAATGCATTCTATATCGTAATCATTCAGAATATATTTATCCTGGCATAGTTCATACCGAAAGAAATGTTTTAATTCTTCAATATCCAAATTAATATAATCTTTCAGCAGAGTAATATGTTGTCTAACACTATCCACTCCTTTAGATTCAAGTTTATCAGAATTCGGCGTGATAGCTCCAATCATATTATTCATGTCTGTGTCAAAAAGCATTGTACCATGAACAATACTACGTTTATTAAGATGATAAAACGCATTTCCAGAAACCTTTCTGCCATCAATAAGGATATCGTTTCTTGAACTGGCTTTGGCATTAATTCCAAGTTTGTTAAGAGCAAGAATAATTCGATTAATATATTTATAGAAAGTAAAAGCAACAATATCTGCAGAGGTGATATATGAAAACATGATATTATTCATGTCAGCATATACACACCCACCTCCACTTTTACGACGAAACATGTTGATTCCATGAGTCTTACAATAATCGATATTCACCTCGTTTTCAATCAATTGATTTCTTCCGAAAATTACAGATGGTTCCACTTGCCACATAAAAAAACATTCATTCTCATTAGTCAATTGACGAGCCACAAACTCTTCCATAGCCAAATAGAATGAAAGCAGTCTGTTTTGATTATTAGGGAGCTCAATATATATCATTGTATTTCATTGATAAGATGTATAGATAATTGAAATGAATAATAAATATGCAATTCTAATTATTGTTGTTATTATAATTATAATCAATATCGTTTTCGGCAGCAAAAGCTAAATCATTTTGTTCGAGATTATATGATTTTTTGTGGTTGATTAAAAAAATTTTATTTAAAGTGAGTTCAAGTGAATTAAGTGTTATATCACGTATGTCAGATTTAAGTTGGCATTCCCAAACTGTGATGGTATTCCATCCCATTTGAGTCAACTTGTCAATTGTTTGTTTGTCTCTACTTTTGTTTCTATTGATTTTGTTTATCCAAAACATTGTATTAGATTTAGGAGTAGACGCAAATCTGCAATCGTGTCCATGCCAAAAACATCCATTAACGAAGACCACAGTTTTATATTTCCTTAAAACAATATCAGGATGTCCTGGCAATCTAGGATGGTTGAGTCTATATCTAAATCCACGTTTGAACAAAAACCTCCTAACAACCAATTCCGGTTTAGTGTTTTTGCTCTTTATAGCCGCCATGCATCTATGTCTCTGCTCCTTAGTCAGTTTATCCATAACAGGCCAAATAAATATCGACTTTGCTCATTTAGTTGAAATGAATTCGCCATCAGCATTAAATCCTTCAGCAGAAAAAAACATTTGCTTACATGAAGAATTATTGTAGAACTCAATTTGAGCATTTCCATTTTCATCAGCAATGACATCAGGTGCCCAATATAAAGTTCTTCTATAATCGTCGAATACCGGCGGCATAATAGAATAGTCTTCCATTTGGAATTTCGTAGGCACGTCATACCCCTGGAAATATGTTCGTCTTCTTCCCTTCCTACTTGCAGTGCTAATATAAGGGAAGGAGTAGACATAAACAACCACCGCGCTTTCAGGTGAATCCTGATCAGACCAAATATAAATAGACTTAACGTCATTCATAAACATAGGAATAATTAACATCATTTTATCCCTAGTGTAAATATCATCGTTAAAAGAATATTTCCACGGTTCAAACATTTGTGTATACATTGCACCATATTTTCCTGTAAAACCAATGAAATGATTATCAACAACCCAAATAACATCTCTTCTATTATATGTGGCATCTCCAGAAATAGTGTTGGTTTCATAGTCCACAAACACTAGTCCCTCCATTCCTTTTATATGTTCAATAACCCAATCAAATACAGGCGGTTCAGATTTACCCAAATCCCTGTATTCCTCTGTAATTTTTGTTCCATCGTAAAAAATGTTCGCATGCAATCTCCCATTATATTCATCATACCAAGTAGATTTAGTATAACGCCAATTATTTTTTGGTCGTATAGTAGCAGGAGTAGTCATATATTCCCTGTCAGCAATTCTCATCATCTCCATTTTTTGTTCCTCAACACGTGAGAAAGCTTCTTCATCAGCCTCAAATTTAGTAAAATCCTCAGGAATGTCAATCCTTTGTGTTTCGTCTTGGAAAATAAATCTAGGCGTAGGATTAAACTGTCTATCCACTAACACCTCATAAGATTTCAATTTATTCTTTATAGTAGTTATAATCTGCATATTCCATTTTCCATATATATCAGGAATTTTGAAGGCATAAAATCCCAAGCTATCTGTAACAGTCTGTCCATAAAGCGAAACACCTTCTGAATTGAAAATATACATTGACATATCCACCCCTTCTATAGGATTTTTCTTTTTCCATTTACTTAATGATGGTTTCAGAAATCCATAAACATACAATTGGTCTTCAACAGGTTGTAGTGCTCCATTCCAAGGCTGCATGTCAGCCATAACCCTCCAATCATATCGTCTCCATCCATTAAATAGCATTAGAGAGTCAGCAGCCATTCTATGTTGTTGGTCATCCGCTTCAAAATAATACTCTGGATGAGGCACGTATCCCTGAATATCCGACGCAAGTAACATATATGTATATATATTTCCAGATTTCCCATTTACTAAAGAATTAGCATCCATAGCAGAGAAAGAGAAATGAGCGCCAGGTGATGTTTTGATGTTAAGTGTAACCTTATCACATGGTTTAATTAGGTCATTGTCATTTTTAACCACAATAGAATCTACAGAATTAATATCAGGACAGATAAAAAAGAGCCTTTCAGCATGAATATGGCCTTTAGCGTCGAAAAAAGTCAGTTGATTAACACCAGGTTTAAGTTGTTCCCTTTTAAATGCTAACATTTGAGATTTTTTTAGAGAGAGAGTATCAGAATAATATATATTACCCTCATTCATTAAAGTATATGCCATAAATTTCCCATTCATCTCCTTAGTTGCAAATAAAGCCGCAACAACAGCCTCATCATTTGTAGCATCTACGGATAGAACAACTCCTTCTTCAAGCACCTCTGGCATATCGAATCTAAGTAATTTTTTATCATTGGTAGTTAAATTTAAAGTCAAGTTAGTAGAAGTAGGAATAATACTAAAAATACCTTTGCCATTATCGTTACTTTCAAGAACACAAAGAGAATTGCCACTCTCATCTACAACCTCTCCCAACAAAGCAACCGGCTTATCATAATTGTCAGTAACAGTAAATGCCACCTTACTTTCAATATTCTTAACTAAATTCCCCCCTTCCGGATAAATGTTAACATGATATCCCCTTGAATTTTTTCTTTTCTGCAACACAGGGTCCAAGGTCGTTAATGTATCGAGTTCAAGTTCTCTTTCAGGCAGTCTCTGATGATAGGCTAAAATATCCAAAGTGGGTTCAGAGTAATCGCCCGGTATTTCTGGTTTATTAAATATGGGGAAAACCCTGGAGAACGCAGATTGATCTCCGAAATTAAGCATATATCTTGTGTATGCTCTTACTTCAAAAAAGCCATTTCCATATATGCTGTCAAGCGGTATTTCTCCATTAGCTTGCCCATTTTCCAACTTTAGTTTACACTTATGTATTACATCTCCACTTGGGTTTAATAAATCCACATATAAAACAGAACTCAGATCAGTGAATTGTCCCTTATCAGTTCTGACGACATAAGCCTTGAAATAGATATGTTCTCCTTTAAAATAAGCCGTATTATCAAAATGCAAATACGCTTTTTCTTGGGGGTAAGTCATTTGAAACACTTTCATGTGTTTCATCAAGGCGATGACATGATTAAAATCCGAAATACTGTCATTCGTTTGAGCTATAGATAAATTGGCTTTTGCTATAAGTAATATAAACAGCAAAGCTCTTAAAAAAAGTTCTTTTTTCATACAAAGTATTAATTTAAGTTAAAAATGGTTGTAAAAAAAATATCATCTAATGAATGCAAATATACAAAAATTAAGTCATCATCAAACATAAAGAAAGAAAAAAGATAAGAATGTTGATTAATTATCATCTAAAAGAGATATTTTATTGTGTTAATGTTAGAAAATTGGGATAAAATTCGTAAATTTGCAAGTAAATATGCACCTATCCAAATGGCAAAAGTAACAATAATAAAATATAATGCCGGCAATATATGCAGTGTAGTTAATGCATTTAAGCGTTTAGGAATAGTCCCAACAGTTAGCGATGACCCTAACACAATACTCAGTTCAAGTCATATAGTTTTTCCTGGCCAGGGAGAGGCCCGCACAACAATGTCCTACCTTCAATCTCATGGTTTAGACAAATTGTTACTGTCATTACGTCAGCCGGTGTTAGGTATATGTATAGGAATGCAGTTAATGTGTCGCCATTCCGAAGAAGATTCTACGGATTGTTTGGGCATATTTGATATAGACGTTAAACGTTTTGTGCCACAAGTTCAATCAGAGAAAGTCCCTCAAATGGGTTGGAACAGCTTAGAAAAATTAGTAACACCCTTGTTTCGTGGCATATCAGAGAACAGTTACGCTTATTTCATTCATAGTTATTATGTGCCAATATGCCCTCACACCATCTCTACAACCCAATATATCCAGCCCTATTCCTCAGCTCTTCATAAAGACAATTATTATGCGACACAATTTCATCCGGAAAAGAGCGGCAAAGTAGGTGAACAAATATTAAAGAATTTCTTAGACTTATGATAGAGTTAATCCCAGCAATAGATATAATAGACGGAAAATGTGTTCGTTTGACTCAAGGAGACTATAATCAATCCACAAAATATTCAGATAATCCATTAGACATTGCCAAATCGTTTGAAGAAGCAGGTATAAACCGTCTTCATTTAGTTGACTTAGATGGTGCTAAAGCCTCTCATGTAGTAAATCTAAAAGTATTAGACAGTATAGCTTCGTCTACAGAGATGATAATAGACTTTGGAGGTGGTATAAAAAGCGATGATGACATACAGTCAGTATTTGACCATGGCGCCTCTATGGTAACCATAGGCTCTCTTGCAGTTACAGATTTCTCAAAGTTGAGAGAATGGTTTTCAAAGTACAAGAGTGACAAATTTATAATAGGGGCAGATGTAAAAAACGGAGAAATAAGTATACATGGCTGGCTCGAAAGCGGTGGTATAGATTTATTTACTTTTATAGACCGATATATTGCTTGTGGCATTACAAAAATATTGTGTACAGACATTTCCAGAGATGGAATGTTGTCGGGTCCTTCAATAAAGTTATACAAAGAAATACTTCAACGTCATCCAGATATAGAATTGATAGCAAGCGGTGGCGTTAGAAACATTGACGACATAAGAACTTTGGAGTCTTCAGGAGTTCCATCGGTTGTATTTGGTAAAGCATTTTATGAAGGATTCCTTAGCTTAGAAGAGATATCATCCTATAATAAATAACAAAACTTATTTATGTTAGCAAAACGCATCATCCCATGTTTAGACATAAAAGACGGCATGACCGTTAAAGGCACCAATTTTGTGAATCTACGCGAAGCTGGCGACCCTGTTGAACTGGGTAAATGTTATAGCGATGCAGGAGCAGACGAATTAGTATATTTAGATATAACAGCCAGTCATGAAGGTCGAAAGACCTTCACCTCTTTAGTTAGACGAATATCAGAAGAGATAAACATTCCCTTTACTGTAGGCGGTGGGATTCATGAGTTGTCAGATGTTGAACGCTTATTAAATGCCGGAGCAGATAAGATAAGCATCAATTCCGCAGCCTTACGAACACCAGATTTGATAGACTCGATAGCCAATCATTTCGGTTCTCAAGTATGTGTAGTTGCCATTGATGCCAAGGAAATCTTTCCAGGCGAATGGATATGTTATCTAAATGGAGGTCGTATTGCAACAGGTCGTACATTATACGAATGGGCCCATGAGGCCAATGAACGAGGAGCCGGTGAGATATTGTTCACAAGCATGGACCATGATGGAGTTAAAAACGGATTTGCAAATACAGCCTTGAGCCATTTGTCATCACTCCTCACTATACCAGTAATAGCCTCTGGTGGTGCCGGCAAAAAAGAGCATTTTCTTGACACATTTAAAGAAGGTCATAGTGATGCCGCATTAGCAGCTTCCGTTTTTCATTTCGGTGAGATACCAATACCAGAATTAAAATCATACTTGTTTTCAAATGGTGTAACTATTAGGTTATAATAAAAAAACAGAACAATATATATGACAATAGATTTCAATAAGATGAACGGTCTGGTTCCGGCTATAATTCAGGATTCCAAGACATTAAAAGTATTAATGTTGGGCTTCATGAATGAAGAAGCGTATAATAAGACAAAGGAAACCGGCAAGGTCACATTTTTCAGTCGCAGCCGCAATACATTATGGACAAAAGGTGAAACAAGCGGTAATTATCTAAACGTAGTAGATATTCTTTTAGATTGTGACCAAGACACATTGTTAATTAAGGCAGATCCATGTGGTCCAGTATGCCACACAGGTTCAGACACCTGTTGGAATGAGAAGAACGAGAATCCCATCATGTTTCTTTCAGAGTTACAGCGTTTTATAGAAAAGCGTCACAAAGAGTTGCCAGAAGGTTCATACACAACCAGTTTATTTAAAGACGGTTGTCATCGTATGGCACAAAAAGTAGGAGAAGAAGCTTTAGAATCAGTTATTGAAGCGGTAGCCAATAATAACGAGCGCTTGATATATGAATCATCAGATATGCTATATCACTTGATAGTACTTTTAACATCCAAAGGTTTAAGCATAGAAGATTTGGCCCAAGAGCTTCAAGAAAGACATGATCCCAATTGGCACAAGCATTAATTTATTATATTTTACGAGTTGGATATTTAACAAATAAATTTTTTAACACTCATAAAATAAGATTGATATTAATAAAAAGCAAAAATATACCATTATGCTGATAGACTATAAAAATGTAAACGTATACCAAGAGACATTAGAGGTATTACGCAAAGTCAACCTTCAAATAGATAAAGGTGAATTTGTTTATATAATAGGTAAAGTAGGGTCAGGTAAGAGCTCTCTTTTAAAAACAATGTATGGAGAATTAGACATAAAAGAAGGTGAGGCCAGTGTGCTGGGGTTCAACCTCAAAAAAATGCGCAAGAAACGTCTTCCTAAACTCCGCAAGAAATTAGGAATTATATTCCAAGATTTCCAATTATTGACAGACCGTACAGTTGAAGCCAATCTTCGTTTTGTTCTTCAAGCAACTGGTTGGAAGAATAAGCATGACATACGCATGCGTATAGAGGAGGTGCTAGATATGGTTGAAATGAGTACAAAGGGTTATAAATATCCCAATGAATTATCAGGCGGCGAACAACAGCGTATTTCCATAGCCCGCGCAATACTTAACAATCCAGATATCATACTTGCAGACGAACCAACAGGAAACTTGGACGTAGAAACCGGCAACAAAATATGTGAACTGTTGCATAAAATATGTGAAAAAGGTTCAACTGTTGTAATGGTGACTCACAATATCCGTCTTTTAGATCTTTATCCAGGCCGTGTTTTCCAATGTTTGGATCATGATTTTTCAGAAATTACTCGTACAACCTCATCAGTAAAGACTCCTGTAATAAATGAAGAAGATGAAGACACTGAAATTGAAGATAATGAAGAACCTAAAGGAGACTCAAAAGAAGATATTACAAACGAGACCACCGTTGTAGAAGAACCTGAAATTGCAGATAAAAAAAATGATGTCAAAGAAGATGAAGAAGAGGCATTAAATAAAGTCTCGGATGAAAACACGCCAGAAAAGAATGAAATACAAGAGGATGAAGAATCAGATTCATTTTCAGAGGATTTAATAGATGAAGATGAAGAAGATTCTGTGGAGGTATGTGATGAAGAAGATGAAGATTCATCACTTGAAGATAAAGTAGAAAAATTATTAAAATAATCAAATCAATAATGAAAGTATTAAAGTTTGGAGGCACCTCTGTAGGCACTCCGCAACGCATGAAAGACGTTGTTAAACTCATTACAGACGGTGAACAAAAGATTGTAGTTTTATCAGCTATGTCAGGTACAACCAACACATTGGTTGAGATATCCGATTACTTATACAAAAAGAACCCTGAAGGAGCTCATGAAACCATAAACCAATTAGAGGAGACCTATAGGCGTCATGTTGATGAATTGTTTACAAGTTCTGAGTATAAATCATCCACTTGGATAATCTTAAAGGAAATATTTGATTATATCCGTTCTTTCACAAAAGGCATCTTCACAATGTATGAAGAAAAGATTATAGTAGGTCAAGGTGAATTGCTATCTACCAATATGGTAGCTAATTATCTTCTTGAATGCGGTTATAACTCATGTTTGTTGTCTGCCTTAGACTTTATGCGTACAGACAAGAACGGTGAGCCCGATTTAGAATATATAAGTGACCGTTTATCTTCCACGCTTTCTTCTCATCCAGACAAAGACATATACATAACCCAGGGTTTTATATGCCGCAATGCCTATGGTGAGATGGATAATTTGCAGCGTGGTGGTTCAGACTATACAGCTTCGTTATTAGGTGCAGCAGTTCATGCTAGTGAAATACAGATTTGGACAGACATTGACGGAATGCACAATAACGACCCTCGTATAGTGGACAACACAACACCAGTTAGCCATCTTCATTTTGAAGAAGCAGCAGAGTTGGCCTACTTCGGAGCAAAGATCCTCCATCCGACATGTATACAGCCAGCCAAATTTGCAGGTATTCCAGTTAAGTTGTTGAACACGATGGATCCAACAGCTCCAGGCACGGTTATAAGTACAAAAACAGAGCGTAAAAAATTCAAAGCGGTAGCCGCAAAAGATAATATCACCGCTATAAATATCATATCAAGCCGTATGCTTTTAGCGCATGGTTTTCTTCGTAAGATATTTGAGATATTTGAAACATACAAGACCAGTATTGATATGATATGCACATCAGAAGTCGGTGTGTCATTAACAATAGACAATACAACCCATTTGTCGTCTATCGTAAATGAATTAAAGAAATTCGGTACAGTTAGAATAGATGACAACATGTGCATTATATGCGTTGTAGGTGACTTGGACTGGCACAATGTTGGCTTTGAAACCACAGCAACCGATGCAATGAAAAACATTCCTGTTAGAATGATTTCATACGGTGGAAGCAGCCATAACATTTCATTTCTCATATCAGCTCAAGACAAAAAACGAGCTTTGCAGTCGCTGTCAGACACATTATTTGCTGAATAAAACTGTTTTATAAGAATAATAGAACAGAATCATATTGAATATTTAATCAATTATATATTATATTAATTAATTTAATAAGTATTATCGTTTTTTTGGTAATTAGGGAGAAATGGATATACAAAAATTATCATCAATACGAACCCCGTATTATTTATACGACATCGAATTATTAGAAAAGACTCTAGAATCAATCAATGAGTCAATCAAAGAATGTGACAATTACCATGTTCATTATGCCATAAAAGCGAATTCTAATCCCCTGATATTAAAAAGTATAAAAAAATACGGTTTAGGAATTGATTGTGTTAGTGGCGGTGAGATTAATGCATGTTTGTCAGCAGGTTTTTCTGGTGATTCCATTGTTTTTGCAGGTGTAGGTAAAAGTGATAGTGAAATATTATTGGGTTTAGATAATGACATCTTCAGTTTCAATGTAGAAAGTCAAGCCGAACTTGATGTAATTAACAGTATAGCATCTTCCGTTGGCAAAATTGCCAATGTTTGCCTTCGCATCAATCCAGATGTTGGTGCACATACCCATACTAATATAACCACCGGTTTGGCAGAAAACAAATTTGGAATTGCACATAGCTCTATGTTAGAAGCCATTCTTTACACACAATCCCTTAAAAACATCCGTTTTCGCGGTCTTCATTTTCATATAGGCAGTCAGATTCTTGACATGTCAGATTTTAAATCATTATGTATCCGTATCAATGAAATACAGGACACATTAGACGCCAATCATCTTCGTGCAGACATTATAAATGTCGGCGGTGGATTAGGTATTGACTACATGAACCCTAACGCTCATCCAATTCCCAATTTTAATGAATATTTCAGCACTTTCAAAAAATACTTGATATTACGCGACAATCAAGAATTACATTTTGAATTAGGCCGTTCTATAGTTGGTCAATGTGGTAGTCTGATAACAAAAACATTATACATTAAAGAGACTTCCGTTAAGAAATTTGTGATATTGGATGCAGGCATGACAGAGTTGATTCGTCCAGCCCTTTATAATGCATATCATAAGATTGAAAATTTGAGCAAAGGATTTAATGTACGATTGACCGATGCCATTACACCATCCTCCTTGACAGCAACATACGACGTAGTAGGTCCAATATGCGAATCAAGTGACATTTTTGCGAGTGATTTTACATTGCCATTAACAAGTCGTAATGATATAATTGCAATACGCAGTGCCGGTGCTTATGGCGAATCTATGTCATCGACCTATAACTGCCGTCCATTACCAAAGAGTTACACATTAGAAGAATTGTCATAAACTGTCACAGCAATGACATCCTGTCAGTCATTGATCTAAAATGAAAAAGTGGCACAAATCTTGCAGATAAAGTTAAAAAAATTTAATAATCATGGAAACAGAAAATAAAGAAGAAAAGATTGTTTTAGAAGAGGAATCTACCGAATCAATGAACACAGATTCCACCCCGTCGGATTCAGTTTCAGATGAATTAGATGGCAATGAACCTTCATTATATGAGAATGAAAATGAAGACGAATCAGACCATTCTGAGGATGAAGCCCCAACTTTAGATGAACTTATTAATCAATATCAATTAGAAAAGGAAGAATACCAAAATAAGTATCTCCGGACATTAGCAGAATTTGACAACTATCGTAAACGAGTATTGAGAGAGAAGTCCGACTTGATATTAAACGGTGGCGAAAGAGTAATCACAGAGATTCTTCCAGTACTTGATGACATAGAACGAGCAGAAGAGACCATGCGCTCCTCCAATAATGAGGATTCATTGAATGAAGGTGTACTATTAATTTTTGAAAAGCTGAAAAGTACGTTATCCAGGCAAGGTTTGACAAAAATTGAATCAGTAGGAGAAACATTCAATACTGATTACCACGAAGCCGTTGCCATGGTACCCGGTCAGCCAGATGACCTACGAGGCAAGGTAATAGATTGCATTCAAGATGGTTACAAGTTGAATGATAAGGTGATACGTCATTGTAAAGTGGCAGTAGCCGAATAAATTTCAAAGAGTTATGGCAAAACGCGATTATTACGAAGTACTCGGCGTTGACAAAAGCGCGAGTGCCGATGAGATAAAGAGAGCCTATCGTAAGATGGCTTTAAAATATCATCCTGACAAAAACCCTGACAATAAAGATGCTGAGGCTAAGTTTAAGGAAGCCGCTGAAGCATATAATGTATTACGAGATCCCGACAAGCGCAAACGTTATGACCAATTTGGCCATGCCGGTGTTGATGGCGCAGAAGGTTTCGGTGGAGCAGGTATGAGTATGGATGACATATTCAGTGCCTTTGGCGACATTTTCGGTGGAGGTTTTGGAGGTTTCGGAGGTGGCTTTAGTAGCGGTTTCGGAGGTTTCGGAGGTGGACGCCGTAGTAGCAAACCAGTCTTTCGTGGCCGTGACCAGCGATTAAAAGTAGAACTGACCTTATCAGAAATATTGAGTGGTACGACAAAAAAGTTCAAGGTAAAGACAGATGTAACCTGTCCTTATTGCCATGGTACCGGCAGTTCAGACGGTCAAGTAAGTACTTGCCCTAATTGTAATGGTAGTGGTGTTGAAATTCGTCAACAACGTACCATTTTAGGCATGATGCAATCTCAAACAACCTGTAGTCAATGCCATGGTGAAGGCAGTATAATAAAGAACAAATGTCCACACTGCAATGGAGAAGGGATTATAGCTGGTGAAAATATTGTTGAAGTGCATTTTCCTGCAGGTTTAGAAGACGGAATGATGCTCCAATTAGACGGCAAAGGCGGCGCAGGTCGTCATAATGGTGTATCTGGCGACCTTCACGTAGTAGTTAAAGAAATAAAAGACGACCGTTTTATCCGTCAAGGTTCCAATATAGTATATAACCTGATATTAACTATACCTCAAGCCATGTTAGGTGGAGCTGTAGAAGTACCGACCATTGACGGCCGTGCAAAAATAAACATTGCCCCTGGTACTCAGCCAGGAACAACCCTTCGTCTTCGAGGTAAAGGTCTTCCAGAAGTACAGGGATACAGTCGTGGTAAAGGGGACGAGATTATTAACATTAGCGTATATATTCCAGAAAATGCATCAAGTGTATTAAAGAATGGAATAGAATCTGTAAAGAATGACCCTTCATTCACTCCAAGCGCAGACAGCAGAAGTCGTATAGACAAGAAGCTTCGCTCATATTTTGAATGATTATATATATTCAAATTGGGAATTAGGAATTGGGAATTAGGAATGAGGGATGAGGAATTGGAAGTGAGAATAATATTATTAGATAACTCAAATAAATGGAGTACGAATAATGACAATATATTGTTAGTCTGATTGACCTTTTATTATTTTTTTAACACCTTAAATCTATGACCTACAAAGAAGCAATAGACTATTTGTATAATAGTGCACCAATGTTTCAGAATATTGGTAAGGGAGCATACAAGCCAGGTTTGTCAACGACATATGCTTTAGATGAGCATTTCAATCATCCCCACAAGAAATTTAAAAGCATTCATATAGGCGGCACCAACGGCAAGGGCTCCTGCTCTCATTTTATTGCCTCCATCTTTCAGGAATCTGGTTATAAAGTAGGTTTATACACTTCACCTCACCTACTCGATTTCCGTGAACGAATTCGTGTAAATGGTGAGATGATAAGTGAAGAATATGTGACATCATTTATAGAAAACGAGCGAAATTTCTTCGAACCATTACATCCTTCATTTTTTGAAATAGCCACCTCGCTAGCCTTCAAATATTTTGCGGATCAACATGTTGATATTGCCGTTATAGAAGTAGGATTAGGCGGCAGATTAGACTGCACCAATATTATTACTCCCGAACTAAGTATAATAACAAATATCAGCAAGGATCACACCAATCTTTTAGGTAATAGTAAACGATCAATAGCATACGAAAAAGCCGGTATCATCAAACGTAAAAGGCCAGTAGTAATAGGTGAATACAACACCATCACTCATCAAGTATTTGACAATATAGCAAAACAATTGGAATCACCAATAACATATTCAGAAAAGCAAGTTCAATTGAAAGACTATACATTATATCCAGATGGTAAATTAGGCATAGTGATGCCATGGTTCAAGGTTTTATACAGTCCATTAGGTGGCATTTATCAATTAAAGAACCTATCAACTGTATTGTGTTCAATGGAAATCTTAAGTAAAAAATATAAGATAAGCGAAAAAAGCATAGAATCCGGTATAAAGAACGTTATAACCAACACGGGTTTGCAAGGAAGATGGCAATGTGTAAACAAAAAGCCTCGTGTGTTTTGCGATACAGGTCATAACATTGGATGTTTTGAGCAAATAGTTCTCCAACTGAAATCACAGAAATACAAGCAATTACGAATTGTGATTGGTATGGTTAACGACAAAGACATAAACGGTGTTTTATCGCTTCTTCCTAAGAACGCAAAATATTATTTCTGTGAAGCATCAGTTAAACGTGCAATGCCTCACGAAGAGATAAAATCTCTTGGCGCTAATCATGATTTGCATGGTGATTCTTTCAACAGTGTTTCAGAGGCATATTGTCGGGCATTGAAAGATTCATCATCAGATGATTTTATATTTGTAGGTGGCAGTACATTTGTAGTAGCAGATTTACTAAGATATCTAAAGGATTTAACTTGAGGCGACGAGATAAGTAATAGCATACAAGAAGATGAAAATACAGGCCAAAAAATTAAAATATGTTACTGTAAATTCTTAATATTCTTTAATGTCAATATATCATATAAAGACAATATGAAAATTCCTCTTCTCAAAAAGTAAATTTTTTAGAAGAAAAAATATTTTTTTAAAAAATATTGCCGATATATTAGTTTTGTTCAAAAAATTTTGTTTTATTTGCATAATAATTGTGTTTATTTCAAAAATGCGATAATTCTAATACATAGATAATCAAATAACACAAAATAACAAATCACTAATAGTATGAACACAAAAGACATTTTATGCGGCATGAAAGCCGCAGATTTCCAGAAGGTTGTTGATGGAAAATCGACAGACCTATTCATTTTGAAAAATACCCAAGGCTATGAAGTAGCAGTAACCAATTATGGTGGTGCCGTAGTAGCAATCATGGTTCCCGACAAAGATGGCAAAATAGCAAACGTGATTCAAGGTCACGACAATATCGATGAAGTCATCAGTAGTCCGGAACCATATTTGTCTACATTAATCGGTCGTTACGGCAATCGTATATGCAAAGGAAAATTCACTTTGGATGGTAAAGAATATGACTTAGCCATCAATAATGGCCCTAACGCCCTTCACGGTGGCCCAACAGGTTTTCACAAACGCGTCTGGGATGCAAAAGTGCTTGGAGAGAATTCGCTTCAATTGACTTATGTAGCAGAAGATATGGAAGAGGGTTTCCCTGGCAAGTTTGAGATTGTGGTGGTTTACACTTGGACAGACGATTGTGAACTGGTTATAGACTACAAAGGCTGCACAGACAAGAAAACCATTGTGAATATGACCCATCATGGTTATTTTTCTATTGCCGGTATAGCTAACCCAACTCCAACTATTGAAGATTTAATTTGTGAAATCAATGCAGACTATTACATTCCGATTGACGAAACCTCTATCCCACTTGGTTCTATAGATCCTGTTGATGGTACTCCATTTGATTTCCGTGCACCAAAGCCAGTAGGTAGAGACATAGACGCCGATGATGTTCAGACAAAGAACGGTGCAGGTTATGACCATTGCTTCGTGTTGAATAAGAAAGAAGTTGGTGAGTTGAGTTTTGCTGCTCGTATAACCGAACCAAAGAGCGGGCGCACGATGGAAGTATATACAACAGAGCCAGGTGTACAGGTTTATACAGACAACTGGGCAACAGGCTATCCAGGTCAGCATGGCGCCACCTTCCCTCGGCGTTCAGCCATTTGCTTTGAGGCTCAACATTTCCCAGACAGTCCAAACCGTCCATACTTCCCTTCAGTGGTATTGAATCCAGGTGAAGAATATACCCAGAAGACCATATATAAATTTGGCGTGGTAAAATAATTGATAATTTATAAATTTTAATACAATATTTACAATGAGTCAACAAAAACAGACACCGAACTATACGTTCGCATTAATAGTAATGTTCATTGTATGTTTCCTTATAGGATTTATTACAACAATGAACAACTCAATGATAGACTTCTGTACTAAAGCATTTAACTTAAATGCTCAACAGGGTCAGTATGTTAATACAGCCTTTTATGGAGCTTACTTACTGTCCATACCTTTTGCGATGTTGATGAGTAAGATAGGTTACAAGAAAACACTTCTATTAGGTTTGGCAGTAGCCGGTATAGGTTTTGTGGTTAATTCATTCGGTATTAATTCTGCTTTAGATAGCAGTCAGTCAACCATATATGCCATATTCCTTGGTTCTATGTGTTTAGTAGCAATGGGTGTAGTAATGCTTCAGAATGTAGCCAATCCATATGTAATGGTATTAGGAAAGCCAGAAAAGGGCGCTTTCCGCATGACCTTATCTCAGGCCCTAAACTCAGTAGCAACAACCGTAGCACCATTGTTTATCATCGCCGTTATAATAGGAGAGAAATCTCCTACTCCAGACGCAGTTCCAGCCCCATATCTTGGAATAGGCATTTTCACGTTGGTTCTTTGTGGCATACTGTTCTTCTTGAAGTTACCAGAGATTAAAGAAGAAGAGCAAGAGACCAGTGATGGTGAAGTAAAAGAATATAAGAGCAGTGTTTTCAAATATCCACATGTATGGTTAGGCGCTTTAGGTATATTCTTCTATATGGGATTGGAAATCGGTGTTCCTTCCATGTTGCCTTACAAGATAGAAAACGCAACCAGTTTCTTATGGTTATACTGGGGAGGCATGATGGTAGGCCGTTTCATAGGTGCCGGTATCTTAACAAAATTCAAACCACGTCATCTATTGACAGGCTGCTTATTATTAGGCGCATTATGCGTAGGCCTGTCCTTCTTGTTCAGTGGTATGGCAAGTGCATATTGCTTGTTAGCAGCAGGTTTGTTCCACTCAGTGATGTGGCCTCTCATATTTAATTTGGGCCTTCAAGAACTAGGTCCTCATACCAAAACTGCTTCAGGTGTGATAAACACAGGTGTAATAGGCGCAGCTCTTCTTACCCCACTTATGGGCTGGGTTGTAGACCATTCTACAGTAGCAATAGCATTGTGTTTGATGTTCGTATATTATTTATACGAGATATGGTTCTGCTGGCGCGGCTCCCGTATTGGTTTAAAGAAGAATTAATTTAACAAATATTTTTAATCAAATAAAAATCAGTTTATTATGAATTTAACAATTGATGATGTAAAAACCCGCTTTATTAAGCACTTAGGTGGAGAACATGGTTCAGTTTATGCATCTCCAGGTCGTATTAATCTTATAGGCGAACACACAGACTATAATGGAGGTTTTGTATTCCCTGGCGCAGTTACTCAAGGCATGATAGCAGAAGTTCGACCAAACGGCACTCGTACAATTAAGGCATACTCCATTGACATGAAGGATTATGACGAATTCTCAATAGATGACGAGAAGGGTCCAAATGCAAGTCACTTCCGTTATATATTCGGTGTAGTTCGTGAGATGATGGCTTTGGGTGTTCCAGTAGAAGGCTTTGATACAGCATTCGCGGGCGACGTGCCAAATGGAGCCGGTATGTCCTCTTCAGCCGCATTGGAAAGTTGCTATGCTTTTGCAATCAACGACCTGTTTGGCGAGAACAAGATAGACAAGATGACCCTAGCAAAAGTTGGCCAGGCTACGGAACACAAATACATCGGTGTTAAGTGCGGTATTATGGACCAGTTCGCATCTGTTCATGGTAAGAAAGGCAACCTGATGCGTCTGGATTGCCGTAGTGGTGAATTTGAATATTTCCCATGGAATCCACAGGGTTACAAGTTAGTACTCATCAATTCATGCGTAAAACACGAGTTGGTAGGTTCTCCATACAATGACCGTCGTAACTCATGCGAGAATGTAGCCAAGCACGTAGCAGCAAAACACCCAGACCGCAAGATAGAAACCCTTCGTGACTGTACTTGGGAAGATCTAGAAGAGGTAAAGGCAGAGGTAGGCGAAGTAGATTACAAGCGTGCAAAATACGTATTGGGTGAGAAAGACCGCGTATTGGCTGTCTGCGATGCCTTGGAAGCCGGAGACTACGAAAAGGTAGGTGAAATGATGTACCAGACTCATGAAGGTTTGAGCAAAGATTATGAAGTTAGCTGTGAAGAATTAGACTTCTTAAATGATATTGCTCGTGATTGCGGTGTAACCGGTTCCCGTATTATGGGCGGTGGCTTTGGTGGTTGTACTATCAACCTGGTAGCCGAAGAGCTGTATCCGAATTTCGTAGAAACCGCCAAGAAGAAATTCGCGGAGAAATATGGCAAGCAGCCAATCGTAATCGATGTAGTTATCGGTGACGGTTCCCGTAAGCTCGAATAAATGAAATAACACTTTTAAAAAGAGTGCTTCGGCACTCTTTTTTGTTATTACCTAGACAAAATTTCAATATAGAATCCAACTTTTTATGACAAAATCGAATACAAACAAAAATTTGGTAGCAATCATAACAATGTGCTTTATTTTTGCCATGATTAGTTTTGTTACCAATATGGGTGCCCCATTCGGCAATGTATGGGGCCAGCACTATCCTTTTGCCAAGGCATGGGGAAATTTGATGAACTTTGTTGCCTATTTATTTATGGGGATTCCAGCCGGTAAGATGCTGATAAAATACGGTTACAAGAAGACAGCTCTGATAGCATTATTGGTAGGTATCGTAGGATTAGTATTCCAGTACTTATCAAGTTTGTTCGGAGATTCCACCGAAGTATTTGTATATAGCAACTACGAGATAAGTGAATGGGTAAATGGTATCAAAGAGACAAGAACCGAAGATATTCATGTGATGCTCAACTTGTTTATATACCTTCTCGGCGCCTTTATATGCGGTTTCTGCGTATGCATGCTCAACACAGTTGTCAACCCAATGCTCAACCTCCTTGGCGGTGGTGGTAATAAAGGCAACCAATACATACAGATAGGTGGCACTCTAAATTCCCTAACAGCCACACTGACTCCCCTACTCTCAGGATTATTAGTAGGTGAAGTAACAAAAGACACAAGCATGAGCGACGTGTCCCCTCTTCTTTTCATAGGAATCGGAGTGTTTGCCATATCGTTCTTTATAGTAAAGAATGTAAATATTCCAGAGCCTAATTTAGGTAAAGCTCAAGTAAAATACGAACGCAGTCCATTAGCCTTCCGTCATTGTCTTTTAGGTGTAATCGCCATCTTTTTCTATGTAGGTATAGAGATTGGCATCCCGATGGAGCTTAATTTCTACATTACCGATTTCACAAAAGGTTCAGCTGCGATAGGTGGTACAATGGCCGCTTCGTATTGGATTATGATGTTAGTAGGTCGTGCCGGTTCCAGTGCATTATCCGGCAAGATATCAACTCGCACCCAAATTATCTCCGTATCAAGCTTAGCCATAGTATTACTATTGATAAGTATCTTCATGCCAGAATCGTCCACATTTACAATAAGTGAAAAAGAGATTCCTGTAAAATGTATCTTTATAGCCGCATGCGGTCTATGTACCTCCTTAATGTGGGGCGGTATATTCAACTTGTCGGTTGAAGGATTAGGTAAATATACAGAAGCAGCTTCCGGAATCTTCATGACTTTCGTAGTTGGTGGAGGTATAATGCCATTGATTCAGGAATCTATAGCGACATCAGCAGGCGTAATAAATAGTTATTGGCTTGTGATAGGCATGTTAGCATACATTTTGTATTTTGGTTTAATTGGCTGTAAGAATGTAAATAAAGACATACCAGTAGAATAGTTTTCATAAAATCAAATACAATCAAAAAGAGATGGTTTGACCATCTCTTTTTGATTTTGGTAGAACAAAAACACAATTAAATTTATCAAAAGGTGTACGTATTACACTTTTATGTTATACAACATAAAATAAAAGATGATTATTTCTTAATAATAAAGTATCTTTGAGAAAATTTTGAATTAATCGTTGAAAATACACTATTTTCGTAAAAAAGGCGTTAAAATAATACAGAAAACACAATTTTTCAGACAGATTATTCTAACTAAATATTTATAAACTAGCTAGTGTTATGAAAATTTTCAATTATTTATTTATTGGTACTCTTATGGCAGGTGCCATGATGAGTTCGTGCGGTGAAAAAAATAAAGACGCCGCAGAAGGATTGGTATCAGGCTTGAAAGCAGAAGACTTCAAGACTGTATACGAAGATAGTCAGAAGGGCAAGAAGGAAGTAGCCCTATACACACTGAAGAATGCTTCCGGCATGGAAGTAGATATCACTAATTTCGGTGGTCGTATTGTAAGTATTATGGTACCAGACAAAGATGGCAAGATGCAGGATGTAGTTTTAGGCTTTGATAAAGCAGAGAAGTATTTCCCACAGAACAACTCCACTGATTATGGTGCTTCAATCGGTCGTTATGCAAACCGTATCGCTGGCGGTAAGATTACTGTAGATGGCAATGAAATTCAATTACCTCAAAACAATTTCGGTCATTGTCTCCATGGCGGTCCAACCGGCTGGCAATATCAGGTATATGACGCCAATCAGGTAGATGATCAAACACTTGAATTAAGTATTGAATCTCCTGATGGAGACAATAATTTCCCAGGCACAGTGAAAGCAACTGTAACATATAAGTTGACAGATGACAATGCTATAGAAATCAGTTACAATGCAACAACAGACAAGAAGACCGTTATTAACATGACCAACCACTCCTATTTCAACTTGAGCGGTGATCCAAATAACACAATTGCCGATGAACTTATAACAGTAAATGCTGATAACTATACCCCAACCGACACGACTTACATGACCTTAGGCGATGTAAAGCCAGTAGAAGGCACAGTGTTTGACCTTCGCAAGGAAACTAAGCTTGGCGCCAATTTCGGTGATGCAGACCCAGAGATAAAAGCAGCAGGTGGCGGTTTTGACCACAACTGGTGCTTAAATACAAAGGGTGACAAGAACGCAGTAGCTGTTAAGTTGGTAGACCCACGCTCAGGTATCGTTCTTGAGGTGTACACAAACGAGCCAGGTATTCAGATATATACAGGCAATTTCCAAGACGGAAGTTGTACAGGCAAGAAAGGTATAGTATACAATAAACAATGTGCAGTATGTCTGGAGACTCAGAAATATCCAGATTCTCCAAACAAGTACACACTTCCAGGCTGGGAGCAGAGCAACTGCTGGTTAGAGCCAGGGCAGACCTACGAAAGCTATTGTAAGTTTAAGTTCTCAGTGGCAAAATAAGATAAATTTTAATCAAATATAAACAACAAAAATTACAAAGACAATGAATTGGATGTCAAAAAACTTTGAATGGCTAGACTGGACCATCCTTGGTGTTGGTATAATAGCCATCATATGGGCGGTTTACCGTGCCATTAAGAAAGACAAAGAGAAGATGAAAGGTGCTGATAGCCAAGACTACCTTTTTGGCAAAGGCGAACCTTGGTATATAATCGGTGCTGCAATTTTTGCTGCGAACATCGGTTCAGAGCACTTAGTTGGCTTGGCAGGTACAGGAGCGAAAGATGGTGTTGGAATGGCCCACTGGGAGATGCAGGGCTGGATGATCTTGATTCTCGGTTGGTTGTTCGTTCCATTCTACCAGTTGCTAAACAACAAGATGGGTAAGATAATCACCATGCCAGACTTCTTAAAATTCCGTTATACCAAGAAGACAGGTTCATGGTTGTCTATCATCACCTTGATAGCCTATGTATTCACTAAGGTCAGTGTAACAGCGTTTACCGGTGGTATATTCTTTGAATTCCTGTTAGGTTTGCCATTCTGGTGGGGTGCATTAGGTCTAATTTTCATTACCGCTATCTTTACAGTGTTTGGAGGCATGAAGGGTGTAATGACCTTGTCCGCCATTCAGACTCCAATTCTCATAATTGGTTCATTCCTTGTATTGTTCTTAGGTTTGTATATACTTGGAGATGGAAGTATCACTTCTGGGTGGTCCAATATGATGAATGCATGTAACGCAGCTCATGACGGTTTCGGAACAACTCACATGTTCCATACAGATCCTCAAGACCCAATGTATCCACAGTTCCCAGGATATGTTGTATTTCTTGGTGCATCCATTATTGGTTTCTGGTATTGGTGTACAGACCAACATATCGTTCAGCGTGTTCTTGGTCAGACAAAGGGCGAAGACAACTCGGTAGTTATGAAACGTGCACGTCGTGGTACTATCGCCGCCGGTTTCTTCAAACTGCTCCCATGTTTCATGTTCTTGATTCCAGGTATGGTAGCTTACGCACTATCACTCAAGAATGGCAGTGGAATAGAAATGGATATAACTGACCACACACAAACCGACGGTGCTTTTGCCATGATGGTTAAGAACATCTTGCCTATGGGTGTAAAAGGTATTGTAACAATCGGTTTTGTATGTGCTTTAGTTGCCTCATTAGCGGCATTCTTCAACTCATGTGCAACACTCTTTACAGAGGACTTCTATAAGCCAATGAAGCAAGGCAGAAGTGAAGAGCACTACGTATTAGTTGGTAGAATTGCCACAGTAGTAGTAGTTCTTTTAGGTTTAGCCTGGATGCCAGTAATGATGAGTATGGGTAATTTATACTCATATCTCCAAGACATACAATCCTTAATTGCTCCAGCAATGGTAGCGGTCTTCACACTAGGTATATTCTCCAAGAAGATTACTCCAAAAGCAGGTGAATGGGGTTTGATTGGCGGTTTCCTTATCGGTATGTTACGATTAGTAACCAATGTAATCACTGAAAGTGGTAAAGCCGACATGCAAGGTTGGTTCTGGGAGAATACCACATGGTTCTGGCAGACCAACTGGCTTATCTTCGAATGTTGGTTGCTTGTATTTATCATAGTGATGATGGTAATTATCTCCTTTATAACTCCAGCACCATCCAAAGCCCAGGTAGAGGCCATTACCTTCACTCCAGAATACAAGAAGCAGATTGCACAAAGTTGGGGTGTTTGGGATATAGTAGGCACTCTTGGTGTGATTGCTTGTTGCGCATTATTCTATTGGTACTTCTTCTAAAAAATCATTGGAATGGGATGTTAATTCATCCCATTCCAATATACAATTAAGTTGTTTTTAAGACGCAAAGTCTAAATCCTACATGATAACGACAAACACATATTATCAAGAATATCCCAAGTTTACAGTAGCCGTAGACTGTGCCATATTTGGTTTCAGTGGAGGTACATTAAAGTTGTTGATACATAAGCGTCCCTATAATCCTGGCAAAGGCGAATCATCGTTGATTGGCGGTTTTGTTGAGCGTGATGAAAGTATCAACGATGCAGCTCGTCGTGTATTAACAGAATTTACTGGCATCACCAATATCTTTATGCGTCAGTTAGGAGCATTTGGAGATGTAGACCGTGATCCAGGAGAACGCGTAATTTCCGTAGCCTTTTATGCATTGGTAAATGTAGAGAAATACAAACGTGAAAATGCCATGAAAGAGGCCGAATGGGTAGATATAGATCAACTCCCACATTTATGTTTTGACCATGATGACATGGTAAGTCATTCGTTAGCTAAGATTCGTCGTAATTTATATGTTGAGCCAATAGGCTATAACCTGTTACCAGAATATTTTACCTTGACCCAGTTACAAGTGTTGTATGAATCCGTTTTAGGCCACACGATAGACAAACGAAATTTCCGTCGTAACATATTAGAGCGCAACATATTAATCAAGACAGACAAGATAGACAAGAAGACCTCCAAGCGAGGTGCAGTATTGTATAAGTTTTCATAATTTTCAGTTTACAAATAGACAAGTATAATAGTTGACTAGTTGTTTGAAAACAATATAAAAAGAGAATCAATATAATTACAAAATATATTTCATTATAATATTCAATAAAATGTTAGAAGAATTAAAACAAAAAGTATTTAAAGCCAATTTGGACTTAGTGAAACAAGGTTTGGTGATATTCACATGGGGCAATGTAAGCGGTATAGACCGTGAGAAAGGCCTGGTAGTGATAAAGCCGAGCGGTGTAAGCTATGATGAGATGAAAGCCAGTGACATGGTAGTAGTAGATTTAGAAACCGGCAAGGTTGTAGAAGGTGATTTGAATCCGTCATCCGACACCCCAACCCACCTTGTATTGTATAAGGCATTCCCAAATATTCAGGGCGTAGTTCATACCCATTCCACTTATGCCACCGCTTTTGCTCAGGCAGGGAAGGACATACCAAACATAGGTACGACTCACGCCGATTATTTCTATAAAGCCATTCCATGTACACGTGACATGACCAAAGAAGAAGTAGAAGGCCAATATGAGTTAGAAACCGGTAATGTGATAGTTGATGAGATATTGAATATCCGAAAGATCAATCCGGATCACACTCCTGCCGTGTTAGTAAAGAATCATGGTCCTTTCTCATGGGGCACAAGTCCAGACAATGCCGTATATAATGCAAAAGTGATGGAGCAATGTGCAAAAATGGCGTTTATAGCCTATTCCGTAAATCCAGGTTTAACAATGAATCCGTTGTTAATAGAAAAGCATTACAATCGTAAGCATGGTCCAAACGCCTATTATGGTCAACCAGGCCAAAAACATTAAAGCGGAAGACTTAAACATAAATTATTCATTATAAACATATTATTAACACTTTAAAACTAATTAAAATGAAAGCATTTGAAAATTTAGAGATTTGGTGGGTCACAGGTGCCCAGTTGTTGTATGGTGGTGATGCAGTGATTGCAGTAGACGCACATTCAAAAGAGATGGTAGAAGGCTTGAATGCCAGTGGTAATATTCCAATCAAGATTGTTTACAAAGGCACAGCCAACTCATCCAAAGAAGTAGAAGATGTGATGAAGGCCGCAAATAACGAAGACAAGTGTGCAGGTATCATCACATGGATGCACACCTTCTCTCCAGCCAAGATGTGGATTAAGGGTTTGCAGGATCTTCAGAAACCATTGCTTCACTTCCACACTCAGTATAATGCAGAGATTCCATGGGATACAATCGACATGGACTTCATGAACCTGAACCAGAGTGCTCACGGAGACATCGAGTTCGGTCATATCTGCACCCGTATGCGTGTACCTCGCAAGGTAGTATGCGGTTACTGGAAGAGCGAAGAAGCTCAGAAGAAGATTGCCGTATGGGCTCGTGTAGCAGCCGGTGTGGCAGATGCTAAGAACGTACGTTGTCTGATGTTTGGTATGAACATGAACAATGTAGCCGTAACCGACGGTGACCGTGTAGAATTCGAGCAGCGTTTAGGATATCATGTAGACTACTATCCAGTATCCAGCTTAATGGAATATTATAAGAAGGTGACAGATGCAGAAGCAGATGAATTGGTAGAAGAATATAAAAAGCTCTATACAATCAAGATAGACGAAAGCGGTGAAGAAGTATACTGGGAGAAAGTAAAGAACTCAGCAAAGGCAGAAATAGCTCTTCGCAGAGTATTGAAGGATGAAGGTGCAACCGCATTCACAACCAACTTTGACGACCTTGGAGACGCAGACATCGAAGATCCAAACTTTGTAGGTTTCGATCAGATTCCAGGCCTTGCTTCACAACGTTTGATGCAAGAAGGTTATGGCTTCGGTGCTGAAGGTGACTGGAAGACCGCATGTCTATACCGCACCCTTTGGGTAATCCAGCAAGGCATGCCAACCGGTTGTTCATTCCTTGAGGACTACACATTGAACTTTGCCGGTGACCAGAGTTCATGTCTCCAGAGCCATATGCTCGAGATTTGTCCATTGATTGCAAGCGACAAGCCAAAGCTTGAAGTACACTTCCTTGGTATCGGTATCCGCAAGCAGCAGACCGCCCGCTTGGTATTCACGTCCAAGACAGGTCCTGGTATCAAAGCAACAATCGTAGACCTTGGCAACCGTTTCCGTCTGATTTCTCAGGAAGTAGAATGTATAGAGCCAAAGCCAATGCCACATCTTCCAGTAGCATCCGCTCTTTGGGTACCACAGCCAACATTTGAAATCGGTGCAGGAGCATGGATATTGGCAGGTGGTACACACCACAGTGCATTCTCTTACGACATCAATGAAGAATATTGGGAAGACTTCGCAGAAATGGTAGGAATCGAGTATGTAAAGATCAACAAGAAGACCACTATCAGCGAGTTTAAGCATGAACTTCAAGTAAACGAAGTATATTACATGTTGAACAAAGCTCTTCGTTAAATCATTTAATTAAAAGACGCAGAGGCACAAATTATAAAATTTTGGACCTTTGCGTCTTTCATTTCAAACACCTTAAATAATATGGACGCAAAACAAACAATATTATCAGGCAAAGCCGTCTTAGGAATAGAATTTGGTTCCACCCGAATCAAAGCCGTCTTGATAGATGAAGAGAACAAGCCCATAGCTCAAGGAAGTCACACATGGGAAAACCAGTTAGTAGATGGTTTGTGGACTTACAGCACCGAAGCGATCTGGTATGGCTTACAAGACTGTTATGCAGATTTACGCAATGACGTTCAAAAGAAATATGAGATAGAGATAGAGACATTGGCCGCCATTGGTTTCAGTGCCATGATGCACGGCTATCTTCCATTCAAGGGTAATGACATATTGGTGCCATTCCGTACATGGCGTAATACCAATACAGGTCAAGCCGCCGCTGAGTTGTCAGAATTATTTAACTACAACATCCCACTTCGATGGAGTATCAGCCACTTATATCAGGCCATACTTAACAATGAAGAGCATGTAAAAGACATAGAATTCTTGACGACATTGGCTGGCTATGTACATTGGCAGGTAACAGGCAAGAAAGTGTTAGGTGTAGGAGATGCATCAGGTATGATTCCTGTTGACCCAACAACTAAGACATACGATGCCACAATGGTAGAGAAGTTCGACAAGCTGATAGAACCAAAAGGATTCAGCTGGAAACTGTTAGACATACTTCCAAAATCGTTGAATGCCGGTGAGAATGCCGGTTTCCTGACTCCAGAAGGCGCATTAAAGTTAGACGTATCCGGTCACTTGAAGCCTGGAATTCCATTATGCCCTCCAGAAGGTGACGCCGGCACCGGAATGGTAGCCACTAATGCAGTACGTCAGCGCACAGGAAACGTAAGTGCAGGTACCTCCTCATTCTCAATGATTGTATTGGAGAAAGAGTTATCAAAACCATACGAAAGCCTTGACATGGTAACCACTCCAGACGGTTCGTTGGTAGCAATGGTTCACTGCAACAACTGTACTTCAGACATCAATGCGTGGGTTAAATTGTTTAAAGAATATCAAGAAATTTTAGGAGTAGAAGTAGATACATACCAATTGTATTGCAACCTATTTAATGCAGCGCTGAAAGGAGATGCAGACTGTGGTGGCATATTGTCATATAACTACATATCCGGAGAGCCGGTAACCGGCTTAATGGACGGTCGTCCACTATTCGTACGCAGTGCAAATGACAAGTTCAACCTCGCCAACTTCATGCGCGCTCATCTTTATGGTGCAATCGGCGTATTGAAATTAGGTAATGACATCTTATTCAATGAAGAGCATGTAGAAGTAGACCGCATTATGGGTCATGGTGGTTATTTCACCACTCCGATTGTTGGTCAGAAGATGCTAGCCGCTGCCTTGAACACTCCAATCAGCGTGATGGAAACCGCAGGAGAAGGTGGTGCCTGGGGAATCGCATTGTTGGCAAGTTATGTAGTTAACAACCCATCCAAGTTGAATTTGGCAGACTATCTTGACCAGGTGGTATTCGCTGGCAATACAGGAACAGAGGTAGCACCAGATCCAGAGGATGTAGCAGGTTTCAACCGTTATATAGAGAACTACAAGGCAGCTCTTCCAATTGAAGAATCCGCAGTAAAATATAAAAAACAAGACTAATGAACGATATAAAATTATTAAACAAAGCGGCTGACAATATCCGTATATTGGCAGCCTCAGCCGTAGAAAAGGCGAAATCCGGTCATCCTGGCGGTGCAATGGGTGGTGCCGACTTTATAAACGTGCTCTATTCAGAATATTTGGAATATGACCCAAAGAACCCTTGTTGGGTTGGTCGTGACCGTTTCTTCTTGGATCCTGGTCACATGGCTCCGATGCTCTATTCACAATTATGCTTAAGCGGCAAATTCAGTTTAGAGGAGTTGGCCAACCTTCGCCAATGGGGTTCTCCAACAACCGGACACCCAGAGTTTGAGATAGAACGAGGAATTGAGAACACATCCGGTCCGTTGGGACAAGGTCATGTTTACGCAATAGGTGCAGCCATCGCTGCAAAATTCCTTGCAGCCCATACAGGCAACCCAACCTTTGCCAAAGAGACCATATATGCATATATCTCAGACGGTGGCGTTCAAGAAGAAATCAGTCAAGGCGGTGCACGCATAGCTTCGATTTTAGGTTTGGACAACCTGATTATGTTCTATGACTCCAACGACATCCAGTTGTCCACAGAGACAAAAGACGTGATGGATGAAGACACAGCAGCCAAATATCGTGCCTTAGGATGGGAAGTAATAGAAATAGTAGGTAACGATGCAGCTCAGATTCGCAGTGCTCTTGACAAAGCCAAGAAAGTTGAAGGTAAACCGACATTGATTATCGGTAAATGTATAATGGGAAAAGGTGCCCTAAAGGCAGACGGCAGTTCATACGAAGCAAACTGCAAAACCCATGGTGCACCATTAGGTGGAGATGCCTATGTAAATACCATCAAGAATCTCGGTGGTGATCCAGAAAATCCATTCCAGATATTCCCAGAAGTTCAGGAACTCTATGCCAACCGTGCTAAGGAATTGGAAAGTATCTGCGCAGCCCGTTATGCAGAAGAAGAGGCATGGGCAGCAGCAAATCCAGACAAAGCCGCTCAGCAGGCCGACTGGTTCAGTGGCAAGGCGCCAAAGATTGACTGGAGCAAAGTAGTGCAGAAAGATAATGATGCAACCCGTTCAGCATCAGCTGCTTGTTTAGGCGCATTGGCAGAGCAAGTTCCAAACATGATTTGCGCATCAGCCGACTTATCAAACTCCGATAAGACAGATGGTTTCCTGAAGAAGACCCACGCCTTGACAAAAGGAGATTTCAGTGGAGCGTTCTTCCAGGCCGGCGTAGCCGAATTGACCATGGCATGCTGCTGCATCGGTATGGCCCTTCATGGAGGTGTTATCCCAGCTTGCGGCACATTCTTTGTGTTCAGCGACTATATGAAACCAGCAGTTAGAATGGCAGCATTAATGGAACTTCCAGTTAAATTCATCTGGACACATGACGCATTCCGTGTAGGCGAAGATGGTCCTACCCATGAGCCAGTAGAACAAGAAGCCCAGATTCGTTTGATGGAGAAACTGAAGAACCACAGCGGCAAACCATCAATGCTCGTATTACGTCCAGCAGATGCAAAGGAAACAACTGAAGCCTGGGCATTGGCAATGGAAAATGTATGCACTCCTACCGCTTTAATTCTGAGCCGTCAGAATATCAACAACCTACCTGAAGGTAATGACTATAGTAGCGTAGCTAAGGGAGGATATGTAGTAGCTGGTTCTGATGAAAATCCAGATATAATATTGGTTGCTACCGGTTCAGAGGTAAGCACACTTGTTGCAGGTGCTGAATTGCTTCGCAAAGACGGTATTAAAATCCGTATAGTAAGCGTTCCTTCAGAAGGTCTGTTCCGTTCACAGAGTAAAGAATACCAACAAAGCGTACTTCCAACAGGAGTTAAGAAATTTGGTATGACAGCCGGTCTGCCTGTAAACCTGCTTGGACTTGTTCCAGAAGCAGAGGGCAAGATATGGGGACTTGAATCATTCGGATTCTCTGCTCCATACAAAGTGCTTGATGAGAAACTTGGTTATACAGCAGAGAATGTTTATAACCAGGTTAAAGCAATGCTATAACCATAATTCTATAACATATTGTCCCAGCGGGTAATGGTGCCTGCTGGGACATTTTTTTAACGTGGATTAAACCTGTAACCACGAATTGACACGAATATAAACGAATTAATAAACGTGGATTAAACCTATAACCACGAATTGACACGAATATAAACGAATTAATAAACGTGGATTAAACCTGTAACCACGAATTGACACGAATATAAACGAATTAATAAACGTGGATTAAACCTGTAACCACGAATTGACACGAATATAAACGAATTAATAAACGTGGATTAAACCTATAACCACGAATTGACACGAATATAAACGAATTAATAAACGTGGATTAAACCTGTAACCACGAATTGACACGAATATAAACGAATTAATAAACGTGGATTAAACCTATAACCACGAATTGACACAAATATAAACGAATTAATAAACGTGGATTAAACCTGTAATCACTAATTGACACGAATATAAATGAATTAATAAACGAGGATTAACAGGATTTTAAG
>Ga0247609_10001033_pt1 | contig 35015 bp, 34 predicted proteins | sample 172DNAGHGlowgp2_FD_193487 | JGI IMG/M metagenome (GOLD analysis project Ga0247609, IMG submission 193487) | Sheep rumen microbial communities from Palmerston North, Manawatu-Wanganui, New Zealand - 1728 DNA GHGlow gp2 | ecosystem: Host-associated > Mammals > Digestive system > Stomach > Rumen ... | reverse complement strand
ATCTCTTAAAATATCTATTATTGAAATTACTTTATTACCTTTAGTACCTGTTTTTTCCATAGGAATAGTACACATTCTTACTTCTAATAGCATTTGAGATTCTTCAGATAATAACTTTATTAATCTATCTAAATCATGACCATTCATTTTAATTTTAGAACCTCTGTTATTTAGATTATATATATTATTTTGGTCATCAGTATATATTTCATTACCATTTGAATCAAGCATTACATTATTATTAGCATCATATTTAGGATAAGTAATAATACCATTACTAGTTCTATAAATTAATCTACCATTTTCATCAGTCTTATATTCCGGAGTTTTAAGTTTATTCCATATATCTTCTATTGATAAATTACTATTTTTATTTTCATAAATATATAATGCTTTTAAATACATTTCACAACATTCAGCTAAACCAGAGGCTGATGCATGAACTTCATCATATATATCTTCCACTAATCTTAATTCTCCAGTTTCAAGTCTTCTTTGTATGTCATTTAAGTATAACTCTTCTTTTCTAAAAAAGCATTTTGCTTCACCATAAGTTCTTTTTGCAGATTCTTCTATATCAGTTAAATCTGGCTGATATGTATTTCTCATATCAATACTATGAGCATCAATCATATTATACCCCCCCTAATTGATTTTATATTATATCACATTTGATACATTTAGTCAAAAAATTAATATAGTTTTCAAATTAAAAAATGTGTTATTCACACATCTTTCAAATCAATTATCATTAATTGCTTTTAATAACATATCGATAATTCTGGATATATATCGTTAAATAATTTTATATTAAATCCATTTTTATACCACCTTGTTACTTTAGGTATTAGATCACTATTATCATTTGGTACATTACTAGGCCTTGATGGATATAAATTAGTTTATTACTAACTATTGCATAAATTTTATGATATAGATAAAGAAATTTCTATCAAAAGTAGAAGTTATCTAACATTTTTATCCTTAATCTAGTATTTCAGTTAAATTCATTTTTTCATGTAATATTCTAACAATGGTTATTATTTTTTTATGTTCATCTATATTATAAAAAATCAAATAATTATGGACTTTTATTTTTCTATATTCATATTTCATTTTTTTACAGGTATTATATATACTATTGCCATATGGAAAAATTAAAATTTTATCTATTTCACTCATAATAGTATTAACAATTTTTTTACCATAAGTTGTCACTTTAGTTTTTTGATAAATATAATTAATAATATTATTTAAATCACTATTTACAATAGGTAAAAATTCCAATTTATACATATGACCTCCATTATTATTTATACTTTAGATTTTTTAATATTTCTTCCTTTGAATATCTTTTACTTGATAATTCCATTTCAACTTCTGCTTCCTTTAATTTTTCATATATCATCTCTTCATTAGATTTACTAGTAACTTCAAATGGTAATTTTTTATCTCTAATTACTGCCTTAATAAACATATTTATAGCAGTTGATACGTTCATACCAACACTATTACAAAATTCTTCTAGTTCTTTTTTATCATTCGCATTTACTCTAACATTTAACATTAATGATTCCATTATAACCTCTCCTATCAATAATAATTATAAATATTTTGTATTACATTGTCAATACATTGTAATTACTTTTTTATAATTAAATATTTCCCTCAACATTCAATATTATTCCTATACTAATCATACTTACAAGTAAACTACTACCACCATAACTAATAAATGGTAGTGTTACCCCTGTTATTGGTACTAACCCTACTACAACAGATAAATTTAATAATGTTTGAAATAACATTAAAAATACAAATCCAAATATTAAATATTTTCCAAATAAATCTTCTGTTCTTATAGCTTTTTTAATAATGTTATAATATAAATAAACAAACAAACTTAATAATATAACTGCTCCTAAAAAACCAAATTCTTCTGTAATAATAGAAAATATAAAATCAGTTTGAGGTTCTGGTAAATAAAAATGTTTTTGTCTTGAACCTAAAAATCCAAATCCTAAAAGTCCTCCTGGTCCAATTGCATATAAACTTTGTATCATTTGAAAGCCACTTCCAAGTGGATCACTCCATGGATTTAAAAATGATGTAATTCTACTAAGTCTATAAGGTGCGATTAATATAAGAACTACTATTCCAATAACACCTAAAATACCAAGCTTTACAAATATTGATACATCACAACCTGATATAAAAATAATACCAATTAAGGAACATACTATTACCATGCCACTACCAAAATCAGGTTCTAACATAATAAGTCCAAAAAATAACATTATTATTAAAAGTATTGGCATCATAAACTTAAACGTATTTCTTTTTAATTTATCATTTTTAGATAAATATTTAGATGTAAAAATAATTAGTGATATTTTCGCAAGTTCACTTGGTTGAAATCCAAGACCAAAAAGTCCAAACCAACTTCTACTTCCATTTCTAACACTACCAAGACCTGGTATTAAAACTAAAATAAGTAATAAAAAACATACAAATAAAAATTTATTAGAGTATTTCTTATATATTTTATAATCTATTTTAGAAAATATTATCATCATAAATATTCCAATAATTAAAAATACTCCTTGTGATATTACATATTTATATGGATTATTATATTTAAAAGAAGCCCATATATATGAACTTGAATATATCATAATAGTACCAAATAAAGATAATATTATAGTTGTTATAAATATTTTTTTATTTGTATTCATATTAAAATATATTTATTTAAAAAGAAATAATGAATTAAAAAAGAAAACTCTATAGTAAAGTTTTCACTTTTTATTTATTTTATAAAATTCTTTAAATTACATCCAAACGCCATAGTAAATAGCTATCATACCAAGCATAAATCCAACTATTAAGAATAATTTTACTATATCAGTCTCTTCCCATCCAAGTTTTTCAAAATGATGATGAATTGGTGCCATTAAGAATACTTTTTTATGAAATTTTTTAATCGCAGTAAGTTGTATTATTGAAGAAAGTGCTTCTACTACAAATACACCACCTATTACTGCTAGTGAAAGTTCATGTTTTGAAAGTATTGCAATCGCAGCAAGTGAAGCACCTAGTGCCATTGATCCAGTATCACCCATAAATACTTTAGCAGGATGTGTATTATAAACAAGAAATCCAAGTAATGCACCAACTAATATGAAACAAAATATTGCCATTTCTTGATTACCTGAAATCCATGTACTTCCCCAACAAAGAATTCCAAAGCTTAAAAATGCAACAACAGATAAGCTACCGGCAAGTCCATCTAAACCATCTGTTAAATTAACTGCATTAGAACTTCCTACTAATAAGAATAAAATAAATATTCCATAAAACCATTTTAAATCAATATTAATATGTAATGATGTTATTTTTAAGTATGTATCTCCTCCACCCTTCATATAAATAAAGAAGAATATAAGAGCAATTAATACTTGAATAACTAACTTTTGTGTAATTGAAAGTCCTTCATTATTATGTGCTTTAATCTTTAAATAATCATCTACAAATCCAAGTAAGGCATAAGATATAAATACAAATATAACTATTAATAAACTTGAACTTATTTCTAAACTTCCTCTTAAATATAACAGTAACATAGTAATCAAAGTTGGTATTATAAATATAAGTCCCCCAATTGTAGGAGTTCCCTGCTTACTAGCATGCCTAAATGCAGTAAATACACTTATTGTTTGACCACACTTTAATTTTCTTAAAACTGGTATTAAAAAGTATCCAAATATTACTGATACAAAAAAACTTAACATTAATCCTAAAATACTTTTAGCAAGAATTAACATAACATCACTTCCTAACTTTAATTATACAATACTCTAATATTTTTACATAATAATTTTACTTAATTTATGTAAAGTTTATGTTTAAATATTCAAAAAAAACATCTCAAGTAATTTATCTTTATCTAAACTATTTACTTTTATATCAATATCCATATCACTTAATTTATATATTATATTAATTATTTCATCTTCTTTATAATTATTCATTACTTCATACATTTTTTTTACTATAAATGGATTAACTGAAATATCTTTAGCTATTAAATCAGGATTTTTACTTTTAGAAAGTATTTTAACTTGATATAAAGTTCTAAATTGTTTTGATAAAAAATCTATTATTGCTATACTATCTATTCCACTACTTAAAAGTATTTTATAGCTTTCAAATGTTTTAGCAATATTTCTATTCATAACTGCATCATTTAATTTAAACATTTCTTTTTCATTACTTCCACTTACAACTTTATCTATTATTTCATCAGTTAATTTTTTATCATCAATATACATAAGTATTTTATTTACTTCCAAAAGTGTTGAATCAGTATTGTTTTCAGTTAAACTTAGTATTTTTTTTACTTGATTATATGTTACATCAATACCATTTTCTTTAAATATTTTAGTTACATATTCATGCAATGATTTATAATCCATTTTTTTAAGTTCTTCTACTTTGCATTTTTCTTTTAATAATTCAATAATATTCTTTTTATTATCTAAATTTTCATCTTTACACTTCAAAATAAGTATATTATCATTCATATTATTAATATACTTTATAAATTCTTTTTCTTCTTTATCTTTAAGTCCTTTGAAAGTAAAATTATTTACAATAATTAATTTTTGTTCATTAAATAAATCTATATAATTAATTTCATTTAATATATCTATTATACTAGTTTCATCATAATCATATTTAATTATATTTTTTATATCTAATTTATTTATAAGTTCATCTATTTTTTTCTTTAAAATACTTATTTCATTACCTGTAAAAACATATATCATTATTTTCTATTCCTTACTACTACACTTCTAACTGATCCATCTATAACAAAATCTTTTATATCATTTACTTCTTTACCATCAACATAAATTAATTTATTACTATAAGATATTTTTAAAGCTTTTAGTAATTCATAAAGAGAAGTATATAATTTAACTTTAACAATAGTGGTATCACCTGAATTAATTGTTATTATTGTATTATCATACATATAATCTAAGCACATAGCTTTATGTATTGCTAGTATATTTTCTATATTATAAAATGCTACATTTTTATTATTTCTAAATTTTTTATCAGAGTGAACCATACATATATTTAAAAAAGCATTTATATATTTCTCATAAGCACTTATTGAATATAAATCATTTTTATCAATACAAATATAACAATTTTTAATATTAAAAACATTCATAAACTCATCTATTGCTTCTAATATTTCTTCATAACTTTCATAATTTATAACCATATCTTTTAAATCATATTTTTTATCATACAAAGAATTAACTACTAAAGTAGTTTTGCTGTTAATATTTTTACCTAATCCATATTTATTTAATGATTCAATTATTTCACTCTTTTTTAATTTACTTACATTTCTAAGTGGATTTAATTTTTCTTTTTTATCAATAAAATCATTTTCAACAACTAAAGAATTACATCTGTTATTTTTATAATCCATTTCTTTAATTCCAATTATTCTTCCACTTACTGGACTAAATATGGTTGTTCCATCATTTCTAGTACCAAGTGACATATTATGGTAAACAGTTTTACTTCTTTTAATTCTTAAAGTTTCCATATTATCAAATGGAATATATATAAATTCTGGTGATAAATATGTTATATATTCTTGTATTTTCTTTTGCATAAATTACACTTCCTATTAATAATTATATATTATATTTTAATATTTTAAAAGTAAAAGTTTTGTGATAAAATATAATTATAATAAAAGGAGTTAAAAATATGAGTAAAAAGAAAAAAATTATTGTGATTATTTTATTTGTAGCTGTAATTTTATGTGCAGTACTTGCAAGTATTGGTATGAACTATAAAAAGCCTACAAATTCAAAAAAAGATGAAGAAATTGAAGAAATTAAACCTAAGATTATAGAAGAATATACAACAGTTGAATTAAACACTTTAAAAAAATATGATGAATACTTAGATTTTGAAGATAATAAAATTCAATATTATGATTCTGGTGATACTTATGTAGTATATAAAAATGGTGTATTATTAAATACTCCTGAAATTATTAAAAATACTAATATATATAATGAATTTGTATCATTTAAAAAATATGATTTTTATATAGAAGATGGATATGAAAAATTTTGTATTAAAAATAAAACAAATAATGAAATAGAATGTTATGATTCAATTCAAAAAGTATCTAATCTTCAAGATTCAACAGATTATTTAATACTTACTAAAACAGATAATGATAATAAATATGTATATTTGTTAAATCCTAATACTGATACTTTAGTAGACTTAAGTAAAATAAATGTAGATGTTATATATTCTGGATCTATGGCCAATGATGAAAGTGGAGATATTTATACTTATGAATATGATTATTTAGCAGCTTGTAGTACATTTGACAAATGTGGACTTATTAATTATGAAGGTAAAATAATAATTGATTATATATATGATATGGTTGATTATATTGATAAAAATACAATTATTGTTACAAAAAATGATAAGCAAGGAATAATAAATTATAAAAATGAAGTTAAATTACCACTTGAATATGATAGTATAGAAGTTCTTTCTAATCATATAATAACTATAAAAGATTTTAAATTAAATGTATTAAATAGAAAAATGAAAACTTTAGTTAGTAATATTGAAATAGATGCTAGTGAAAGTGAAACAGGATATAACTATTATTTAAATATCAATGATGATAATTTATATATTTATATAGATGAAAATACCAATAAAAAAATGTATTTAATTAATTCTAAGTTTCAAAGAAAAATTGAATCTATTGGTGAACTTGAATATGTATATGATAATAATGAAGATATGAATTTAAAATATATAACATTTAGTTATGTAGATAATAATAAATTAAATATTGTATTTTATGATTTAGATTTATATGAATATTATACATTCACAAAAGATATTAAAAACAAAATAGATTTCTATACTTCAATTGATGTAAGTTATAAAAATAAAAATTATTTTGTTATTTCACTTAATTATGAATTATCAAAATTTAATGAATACTATTATGTAGATTTATTAAATTCAAAAGAAATAGATGAAATAACTGCATTAGGTAAACATTTCAGTAATGGTTACACTTATACAATTGTTGATAATAAATTAAATATTTATAAAGAAAAAGAATTATTAAATTCATTTAATGGATATTTTACTCATATAAATGAATATACATTCTTAAAAACTGTTAATGGTACTTCTGAAATATTAACACTGGAATTTAAAAAAGAAGCAAGAGAAGTTGAATAAATTATTTGCATAATAAAAACATTTAGATTTAATTTTCTAAATGTTTTATTTTAATTACTTAATTTGACTCATTACTTCAGCAGCAAAGTCATCATTTCTTTTTTCCATTCCTTCGCCAACTTCATATTTAACAAGTTTAACTAATTTAGAATCATTTTTTTCTAAATAAGCTTTAACAGTAAGTTCAGAATCTTTAATAAATGCTTGTTCTTCTAAAACTGTTTCTTCATAGAATTTTCTAATTCTACCTTCAACAATTTTATCAGCAAATTCAGGTTTCTTTCCTTCATTAATAACTTGTTCTCTTATAACTGATTTTTCATGTTCTAAATCTTCTTCAGGAACACTTTCAATATTAACATAAAGTGGTCTCATTGCTGCTGCTTGCATTGCTACATCACGAGCAACTTCTTCATTATTTCCATTAACAACTGTTAATGATGAAATTCTTCCACCCTGATGTAAATAAGCTCCAAATACTTGTGAATCATCTTTAGAAACTTTTTCAAATCTTCTTAAACTGATTTTTTCACCAATTTTAGCAGTGGCATTTACAATTAAATCATTAATTGTATCTTCACCTACTTTAACATTTAAAGCATCTTCCATAGAACTTACTTCACTGTTTAATAAAGCTTCACCTATTTTATCTAATAATTCTTTAAATTCAGCATTTTTAGCAACGAAATCAGTTTCAGAGTTAAGTTCTACAACTACAGCATTATTTCCATTAACATAGATATTTGAAAGTCCTTCAGCAGCTATTCTTTCTGCTTTTTTAGCAGCTTTGGAAATACCTTTTTCACGTAAATAATCTATAGCAGCATCCATATCTCCATTACTTTCAACTAAAGCTTTCTTGCAATCCATCATTCCAGCTCCAGTTCTTTCTCTTAGGTCTTTAACCATACTTGCACTAATTTCCATATGTTCCTCCTAATTTAATGATGAAATTAATTCATCTTTTTTCATTGTTGAATATCCACTAATTCCTTTTTCTTTAGCTAACTTCTTAAGTTCACTAACTGTCATAGCAGAATAATCAGTTTTTTCTTCTTTTTTAGTTTCTTTCTTAGGTTTTTCTTCTTTAACTTCTTTTGTTTCTTCAACTTCTTCTTTTTCACTAAAGTCATCAAGTTCAACTACTTTAGTTTCTACTTTAATTTCTTTAGCAGCAGACTTCATATTTTCAAGTCCTTCTTCAGAAACATAATCAACTGTTGGAAGACCATTTGCTTCACAAACAGCATTAGCTAAAACTCCTAAAACAACTTTAACGCTTCTAACAGCATCATCATTAGCAGGAATAACAAAGTCAACATCATCTGGATCACAGTTAGTATCTACAATTCCAAATACTGGAATATGTAATTTTCTAGCTTCATGAATAGCATTAATTTCTACTCTAGGATCTACAACAATGATTGCTTTTGGTAATTTGTCCATCTCTCTAATACCACCAAGTAATTTGTTAAGTCTTTCATATTCTTTTTGAATCTTAGCAACTTCCTTCTTAGGTAATAGTTCAAATTTACCATCACTTTCCATTTTTTCGATTTCAACTAGTCTTTTAATTCTTTCTCTAATAGTTCTGAAGTTTGTTAAAATACCTCCTAACCATCTTTCTGTTACATAATAACTATTGCATCTTGCAGCTTCTTCGATACTAGCTTCTTTAGCTTGTTTCTTAGTACCTACAAAAAGAACCTTACCACCATTTTCACATGCTTTAAGAAGTTCAGCGTAAGCTTCTTCTATTTTATCAACAGTTTTTTGTAAATCAATAATATGAATATCATCTCTAGTTGTAAAAATGTATTCCTTCATTTTAGGATTCCATCTTTTTGCTTGATGTCCAAAATGAACACCTGCTTCTAATAAATAACTTTTTGCAATAACTGCCATTTTTCTTCTCTCCTTTCGTTTTTTCTTCTGCCTATCTTTAAATTAATATTCACCTAAATCTAATTTAAGCACTAGAATATTAAATCAATAGACATGTCTTTTTTCTTAAAGCCACTTTATTTTAACACATTTTTTAATAAAAAAAAAGAGTTTTTTTAAACTCTATAAAATGCATGAAATATCCCAATCAAATATTGTACCAATTAATTTAACCACACTTGGAAATACTCCTATAATAGCAAGTACTATTGCCATATTTACACAAGTCCTTGATGCTTTTTTTAATCCCTCTGCATCTTTAGATACTACAGCAGGAATTAATTTAATCATTGCATTAACTATAGCGAATATTGCACCACCTATTCTAAGTATGTTTATAAGACCTTTTACTATTTTCACACCATTATTTCCAAGCACACTAGCACAATTACCACTAGAACCACCAAAGCTACGTCCACTCTCTGACATATCAGGAACGTTACTTTTTAACAACTTAGTACTCGCTAATGAAACTGTATTATAACTATATTTAATAATTCTATTTTCACTTGCATTTAAATGAGAAGAAAATACAAAAAATAAACAAAGTATTATCAAAATATAAATTTTTTTCATTACATCACGTCCTCTATATAAATTAATTATAATATATTTTCTAAATTAAAAAAAGTCTTTTTTTAAAATATACATTTTTTAAACATAATTCATTGTTAAAATAGTTTATATTTACTTTACACTATATCCTTATAAATATAGAAAAAATATTATAAATATAGTATAATTAATATGGTGATTTATGTGGGAAATATTTCATATAAAAATAGAGGTATGTTTTTAGAAAATATATTGAATGATTCTAATACATATTATAATAGTATAGAAAAATGTTTAATATATAAGAAACCTACTCCTATTAAAGTATTAAATGTATCTTATCCTACTGATAAATCACATTTAATAGATAAAGCAGTTTATTCAAATATATCAACACTTGATTACAATGGAATATATAGAGAAAAATATATTGAATTTGATGCTAAAGAATGTCATAGTAAAACATCATTTCCACTTGAAAACTTAAAAGAGCATCAATATTTACATATTAAAAGAGTTATAAAACAAAAAGGAATTGCATTCTTAATTATATTTATGAATAATAAATTTTATTTATTAAAAGGAGAAGATATTATTGATTATATAAATAATAATACAAGAAAATCTATTGAATATAAATATATTGAAGAAAAAGGTATAGAAATACATGAAAGTTATACACCAAGACTTAAATATTTAGATGCCGTAGATATTGCTTATTTTAATGGAAATAAATAAAAAGGAAGAAGTGAAAATATGAAAAAAAGAGAACCAAAAGTTAAAAAAATAAAAGAAAAAAATAAAAAGAAAAGACATTTTAGATTCGGATACTGGTTGCTAGTTCTAATTGTAGCGATGGGAATTTGTGTATTTGTTGCTGGAGTCGGATTTTGTTATTACATTGTAACAAGTGCACCTGAATTCAATTCAGATAAAATGTTTGAAAAAGAAGCTACACGAGTATTTGATTCAAAAGGAGAATTAATCGCAACCCTAGGAAGTGAAGTTCGTGAAAAAATAACATATGATGAAATACCACAAGTACTTGTAGATGCCATTATCGCAACAGAAGATTCAAGATTTTTTCAACATAATGGATTTGATGCTCCAAGATTTATTAAAGCTTCTATTTCTCAAGTAATGGGGCGTGGTGGTGGTGGAGCCTCTACTCTAACAATGCAACTTTCAAAACTTGCATTTACATCAACTAAAGATACTGGTATAGAAGGTATTATTCGTAAATTTACAGATATATATATGGCAGTATTTAAAATGGAAAAATATTATACTAAAAATGAAATACTTGAATATTATGTAAATACACCATGTATGGGTGGAAATATATATGGAGTACAACAAGCTAGTCAATATTACTTTGGAAAAGATGCAAAAGATTTAAATTTAGTTGAAGCTGCATTAATTGCTGGACTTTTCCAATCACCTAACGGATATAATCCTTATAATAATCCAATTGATGGAAATGCTCGTAAAAATACAGTACTTTATTTAATGAAAAGACACGGTTATATAACAGATGCTGAATACCAAGCAGGTATAAGTGTTCAAATTAAAGATTTATTAAAAACTGGTACAACTTCTACTTCAGAATATCAAGGATTCATAGATACAGTTGTAGAAGAAATAATGGAAGAAACTGGAAACAATCCTTATGAAGTGCCTATGCTTGTATATACAACAATGGATAGAGAAAGACAGGATGTAATAAATAAATTTTATAAAACACATAAGTTTAGAGATGAAAAAATTCAAGTTGGGGTTGGTCTTGTAGATGGTAAAACTGGTGCTTTAGTAGCAGTAGGTGCTGGACGTAATAAAACAACTGCCCTATCATTAAACGTAGCAACATTCAAGCATCAAATTAAAAGACAACCAGGCTCAACAATCAAACCTATAATGGATTATGGTCCTGCTATTGAATATCAAAATTTAAGTACATATGGACCATTTGTTGATGATAAAACCCCTTATGGTGGTGGATACATGAAAAACTTTGGTAAAATTACTGAAAAAGTAAGAACAACAAAAGATTGTTTAAGCCATTCTGTTAACACTTGTGCATTACAAGCATTTAATATGACAACTAATGAACAAAAAATGGAATTTGTAACTAATTTGGGATTAGAGTTTAGTAGTGATTTAACAGCATTTCCACCATCCTATTCAATCGGAGCATTTAATGGAACTACTCCTGTTGAAATTGCTGCTGCTTATGCTACTTTTGGAAATGGTGGATATTACACAAAACCATACACAGTTACTAAAATAATATATACTGAAAATGATGATGTATATGAACCTCAAATAATAAGAAAAAGAGTTATGAAACCTCAAACTGCTTATATGATAGCTAATATTCTTCAAGCTGCTACTCCAGGAAGCGTTAATGTTTCAGGAACTCAAGTTGCTACTAAAACAGGAACTACATCATATGATTCAAAACAATTAAAACAATATGGACTTAGTAGTAATATAATCCCAGACTCTTGGATATCTAGTTTCTCTGCTGACTATGGAATTTCAATTTGGATTGGATATACTGACTCATTAAGCAAGGAAACTGTTAAGAATAAATGGTACTTACCTAACTCAGGATATGCTCAACCAGAAAGAAAGAAAATACTTGGAGAACTAGTAAATAAATTATTTAAAAAGAATTCTAAATTTAAAAACCCAGGAGGATTTGTAACTGCTGAAGTTGAACTTGAAACAATACCTGCACAAAAGCCAAGTGCATATACGCCAAAAGAATTAAAAGGATCATTTATGTTTATCGCAGGTACAGAACCAAATGAAGTATCAACAAGATTTGCTAAATTAACAGAACCAACAAATGTTACATATAATCAAAGTGGAAACACATTAACACTATCTTGGGGAGCAGCTGCTACTCCTGAAGCTATAAATACAGAATATTTAACTAACTACTTTAAAGAAGGATATACAATTTGGGCAGATAAATATTTACAAAAAAGAATTACTTATAACAATACTAAACTTGGAGATTTTGGATATGATATATATCTTACAAGTGGAACAAATTCTACATATTTAGGTTTCACAACTGATTTAAATTATACAGTTAATTTAAGTAGTTATAGTGGTATATATGATGGATTTATAGTTAAAACAGCATATAAAATATTTAAATCAAATGCATCTGATGGTGTAAAAATATTATTTACTATTCCAGTAAATGAAACATATGATGTATCACTAAATAATTTAAATCAAACATTATCAGTTGGAAATAATTATACAATATTGAATGAATCAAATGTTACATCAATTACATTAAATGGTAATGATATTAAATCAGAAGTAACTTCCCTATCAGTCACACTAAAAAGTGTTACAAAAGATGGTAATAATATTGAAATAACTAATTTAACTACTGAAGCAGGAACATATAAAGTAAATTATTCTGTATCATTTGAATATAATGGTAAAACAACAACAAAGAATTTCACTGGAACAATTACTGTAAACTAAAACGTTAGATTAATTTCTAACGTTTTTCTTATAGTATTTACAAATACTTTTTAAATTACAATTTTTACATTCAGGTTTAATACTCTTACATACATATCTACCAAATAATACTAACTGAGAATTAACTCTATTCCATTCTTTTTTATCAAAATATTTTTTTAATTTAACTTCAGTTTTTAATACATCATCTTTTTCAGTTGTAATTTTAAGTCTTTTTGATACTCTATAAACATGAGTATCTACTGCAAAATTAGGTGTATTAAATAAATGTCCCATTACAACACTTGCTGTTTTTCTACCAACACCAGGTAAACTTTCTAAATATTCTCTATCATTAGGTACATATCCTATTTCTTTAATTTTACTAACAATTTCCTTAAAATTTTTGGATTTTGTTTTATGAAATCCAATTCTTCTTATATAGTTTTCTATTTCTTCTATACTTAATGTATCTAACTTTTCTAAACTATCATATTTTTTATATAAATCTTTAGTTACTTCATTTACACTTTTATCAGTTGTTTGAGCAGATAACATTACTGAAAGTAATAATTCATAATCTTTGGTATACAAAAGTTCACATCTTGCATCTGGAAATAATCTATCAAGTTCATTTATTATAAGATTTTTATTAGTCATCTAACCAATCACCATCATACATTTCTTCTTGTTCTTTCTCTTCACGTACTTTATTTTTAATACCTTTTTTATTCCATTCATAAACAATTTTGTCAATGTATTTAAAATTCCTTACATCATTTAAAATTGCTTCTTTAAGTGCTCCTTTAATAATATCATCAGATATTCCATCTTCCATCCACTTATTTATCATTTCATATTCAAATGATGATAATGTACGTCCAAGTTCACGCTCGAATAAAGCATAAATATCTGTATCATTATTTTCTACTTTTTTATTAAGAGCTAGTCTATCATATAATGGTTCTAAACTTATTTTTTCTTTTATTTCACCATTTTTATTAATCACATTCATTTCAATATATTTTTTATCAAGTAAACTACCAAATGTATTTACAGCTTTTTCTTCATCAAATCCAAGTTTTTCTTTAATATCATTTGTATTTACTACATCACTTATATTAATAAAATATAATATTAATAAAAATTCATCTAAAGATAAATCTAAATTGCTAATACACTTAACAATATTTGAATTAATTACAAAATCCTTACTGGTAAACAATTTTCTTAAATCATTCATAACGTCCTCTCCTTAAAAAGTCTTCTATATCATTTTTATTGTTATTTAGTTTACCCGCTAATATATTCTTTTCTATTATTTTATAAACTTTTCTTATATCTTTAACTTTCACATATTTAGATAGTACATCCATACTCACATTAATATCTATTATACTATGTAAATTCTTAAATTCAAAGAATTCTTTTAATTCACTATCTAAATTTAATATAGCTGCTGCATTTTTAATAGTAATTTCATCATATAAATACATATTTGATAATGTTAAATTATTATTTTTTATTAAATATTTAATATTATTTATTGTTTCTTTTTCTTTATTACTAAATGGTAAAGTTGTTTCTATTTGAGCCCAAATTCCATATTTATTATAACTAGGTAATATTTTATCAAATTTAATATTTAAATATTTATCTAATTTATAATATTCAACTATTTTAAAGAATTTATTATATTTATCTGTATCAAATATCTTATCTAATTCTTTTCTAACATATTCTTTAGGTATCTCATTTAGTAATTTTCCATTATCTTTTAAAAATTCTTTAATTTTATTATCAAGTTCAAAATCAAGAACACTACAAAAACGTAATGCTCTTAAAATTCTTGTTTTATCTTCAGTTAGTTTTAAGTTTGTATCACCTACTACTTTAATAATTTTATTATTTAAATCATTTTTAGCATTTAATAAATCTACAAATTTACCATCAGGATCAATAGCAAAAGTATTTATTGTAAAATCTCTTCTAAGTAAATCGCTTTTTAAATCATGAGCATATTCTAATTTTATAGGTTTATTTTTTTTATATAATAATTCTTTACGGTAACATGTAATATCATAATTATATTTGTCATTTTTAATATGATAGGATAAATACTCTTTATTACAAGTCCCTAAATCACCAAATATTTTAACTAAATCATCTATTTTAGCATTAGTGCATATGTCTACATCATAAGATGAAAAACCAAGTAGATAATCACGAACATATCCACCAACTATATATGCTTCAAAGCCACTTAAAACTATTTTATCTACTATTTCATTCATAACATAATTTTATCAAATAAAAACAATTTTTTCAATTTAAAAAAACCCTTTCGGGTTTCTTTATTAATTTAAAGCATCTTTTAATTTGCTTCCAGCTTTAAATGATGCAACTACTTTTGCAGGAATCTTAATAGCTTCTTTAGTTAAAGGATTGATTCCTTCTCTAGCAGGTCTTTTTTTAGCAGCAAAAGTTCCAAATCCTACTAATGCAACTTTTCCTTCTTTTTTAAGACCAGTAGTAACACCTTCAATAGCAGCATCTAATGCTCTAAGAGCATCAGCTTTAGTTAATCCGGCTTTAGCAGCAACGAATTCTACTAATTCAGTTTTACTCATCGTAATTACCTCCCATTGTAATCTATAAGCACTCTTGATTTTCACATACGATGCTTACATATTAATTGTAGCATAACTACTCTAAATTGCAAGTAATTTCAATGATTTTTTACAAAAAGTATGCATTTTTTAATTATTTATCACATTCTGGGCAATAAGTACTATTTTTTTTCTCTACAATTAGCCCACCACATGTTTTACACACTTCACCAGTTGGTTTATCCCAAAGTGCATATTTACATTTTGGAAAATTATTACATCCGTAAAATATTTTACCTTTTTTAGTTTTCTTCTCTATTATTTTATGACCACATTTAGGACAATCACATATTTCATTTACTTGTTTTTCTTCTTTTTGAATATATTTACATTCGGGGTAATTAGAACAAGCAATAAAAGAACCAAATTTACCTTTTCTTACCACCAAAGGATTTCCACAGTTTGGACAATTTTCTCCTGTTTCTTCTGGTTTATCCTTTTCCATTTCTTTAAATGCAGTATTTAAAAGTGGTTCAAAATCCTTATAAAATTTATCTAATACTTCATACCATATTAATTTGTTTTCAGCTATTTGGTCAAGCTCACTTTCCATATTAGCTGTATAATTTACATTTATAATAGAAGAAAAGAATTCTTGAAGTTTATCTGTTACATTAATTCCAACTTCAGTTGGATAGAATTTTTTATCTTTAATACTTACATATTCTCTTTCTTTTAATACACTTATTATTTTAGCGTATGTACTTGGTCTTCCTATTCCTAACTTTTCAAGTTCAGCAATTAACTTAGCTTCTGTAAATCTAGGCTTAGGTTCAGTAAAATGCTGTATTTTATCTACTTTACTTGCCACAATTACTTTAGATTTATAATTTGCAAAATTAGGAAGTATTACATCATCACTTTCTTCATAATCTTTATAAATTTTTAAATAACCGTCAAACACACATACTTGTCCATTAGCTCTAAAAATATATCCATTATTTTCTAAATCAACACTTGTGGCTTCAACTTTAGCATCTGCCATTAAAGATGCTAATGTTCTTATATAAATAAGATTATATAATTTATATTCCTCTGGTTTTAAATATTTTTTAATACTCTCAGGTGTTCTTAAAATACTAGTTGGTCTAATTGCCTCATGTGCATCTTGAACATTATCAGTTTTTTTACTTGTTTTAGCATATCCAATATATTCTTTTCCATAATTATCTGAAATATATTTTTTAGTATCATTCACAAATATATCAGAAAGTCTAATTGAATCTGTTCTCATGTATGAAATTAAACCAACGCTTTCCTCTCCAAGACTTATTCCTTCATAAAGTTTTTGCGCAATAGACATAGTTTTAGATGCAGGAAATCCTAATCTATTAGATGCCATTTGTGTTAATGTACTAGTTGTAAATGGAAGCTTGCTTTGCTTATTTTTAAGTTTAGTTTCAACATTATCAATATTATAAGCATTAGATAATTTTGAAAGTATTTCATCTGCTTCTATACTAGAATGTATTTCAATATCTTTTCCTCTATATTTTTTTAGTTCTGCTTTAAAATCTTTAAAATCTGCCTCTATTGTATAATATTCAACTGGAATAAAGGCTTCAATTTCTCTTTCCCTATCAACAATTAATTTTAAAGCAACGCTTTGTACCCTACCAGCACTTTTACCATCTGTTTTAGATTGCATTAATTTACTTAATCTAAACCCAATAATTCTATCTAATATTCTTCTTGATTCTTGACTATGAACTAAATCATCATCTATTTTTCTAGGGTGTTTAAATGCCTCTTCTATTGCTGGTTTAGTTATTTCATTAAATACTACCCTTCCATAATTATTATCTTTAAGACCTAAAGTTTCTTTTAAATGCCAACTTATTGCTTCCCCTTCACGGTCTGGATCGGTAGCAAGTATAACATTATCAACAGCTTTAGCTTCTTTTTTTAAATCACTTACTAATTTAGATTTACCCTTCATTAAAATATAATTAGGTTTAAAATTATCATCTAAATCAACTCCTAAACCATATTTTCCTGTAGTAGCAAGATCACGAATATGACCTTTAGATGATAATACTTTATAATCTTTACCTAAGTATTTTTCAATTGTTTTACTTTTACTTGGACTTTCCACTATTACTAGATTTTTCATTTTCTCTCCTTTAATGTCTTTCCCATTACTTAATATTAACTATTAAAAATATATTTGTCAAGAATGAATTAAATGATTTTACATATTTAAAAATCCTAGTTTATAAGTTTACTAGGATTTATATTGGTTAGTATATCAAATTCTTTTTCTGAAACATATTTAAGTGCTATTTCATGAGCAGTCTTCCAAACATTATAATCATGCTTTTTATGATGAATATCTGTTGCTAAAAAAGATATTTTCTTTTCTTTTAATAATCTTCTAATAGTTGCTTCAGCATCTGCTCCATATCTACCAATTAAACTGTCTATATTACTTTGAAAATAAACACCTAATTTTTCAAGTTCATATATTTTATTAAAATCTTTTTGAAATGCTATATATCTTTCAGGATGTGCAAGGATTACATTACATCCATTACTTATTAAATATGAAAATATCTCTTCATAATTTTCATATTCTCCACTAATTGGAAGTTCTATTAACAAAAAGTTAGTTCCATTAAGTGGATAAATTTCCTTTTTCAGAAGTAAATTAATTATATCATCATCAATATATATTTCATTTCCTAAATATAAATTTAAATCTATATTATTTTCCTTTAATGCTTCTTTTAAAATTTTCAATCTTTTATAATTTTCAGAAGCAGAACTACTATAATTACTATCTTTAATATAGTGTGGTGTTAAGATAATACTTTTATATCCAAATTTAGCCATATCTCTAAGTATATCTATAGATTCATCTATTGTTTTGGCACCATCATCTATTCCAAATAACAAGTGATTATGTATATCTATCATATGTTATTTTTTCTCAACTTTCTTGCTCTTTTTATCACCATATCCATAATAGTAATAATAGTCACCATAACTACGCTTTTTAGCAGTTGCATTATTAATTACACAACCAGCTAAATTTGCACCTACTGCCTCTAATGCTTTTTTCATATTCTTAAGTTCAGTTTTAGGAGTATGACCAAATGATCCTACTAATAATACTTTATCTACTAAAGATGAAAGAATTAATGAATCACTTATTCCCATTAAAGGTGCTCCATCAAGAATTATAATATCAAAATGTTTCTTTAATTCATCTAATAATGAAATCATTTTCTTTGAGTTTAAAAGTTCACTTGGATTTGGTGGAAATACACCACGAGGAATAATTGATAAGTTATCTATTTTTGTTGATACTACATATTCCATATAACTATTAATATTACTTATAAGTAAATTAGAAAGACCATACCTACTAGTAATTTTAAATATTTTATGTTGTCTACCTTTTCTTAAGTCACAATCTATTATCAAAACTTTTTTACCAGTTTGTGCAAAAGATGTTGCTAAATTTGCTGATATAAAACTTTTTCCTTCACTAGGTAGTGTACTTGTTATTAACAATGTTTGTACTTTAGAATCAACTTCAGAAAATTGTAAATTTGTTCTAAGGGTTCTAATACATTCAGATGTTGCAGCATTAGGTTTTGCATCAACAATTAAATCATTATCATTATAGTCCTTATATATTTTAGCAACTACTGGCATTTCAAGTTCTGTTTCAATATTTTCATTATCAGTTAAACTATCATCAAAATAGAACACTACAAATATAATTGCACTTGACCCTACAAAAGCAACCATAATTGCTAAAACTATATCTCTTACTGTATGATAATTAGAAGGATATGTTGGAACTTGTGCAGCATCTAATACACTAACATTATTTATATTATAAATTTGAATTACTTCTTTTGAGAATGTATCTGCAACACCATTTGCTATTTTAACTGCAAGTTCTGGATCTTCATCAGTAACAGTTATTTTTAATATTTCAGTGTCCTCAACAGAAGTAACATTAACCCTATTATTTATATCATTATATGAATATTTAAGTTTTAAATCACTTATTACTTGTTCTAAAACAAGTCTACTTTTAATAATATGCCTATAAGTAGAAACCAATTTTTGGTTTAAGTTAATATCTGTTTGATCAATAGTATCACTACTATCTTTATTTTCATTCTTAACTAATACTATACTAGTTGATGTAGAATATTTTTCAGTCTTAAATGCCATATAATATATAAGTGTACCTAAAGCAGCCACTAAACATACTATAATAACACCTAACATATATCTTTTATAATAATCTATAAATTCCTTAATATTTATCTCTTCCATAACCAAACTCCTTTTCTTCGACCTATTTAATTATATATGTTTACACTTCTTTTTTCAAGCATTATTCTTACGTTTACAATAAAAATAGACAATAATTGTAACAAATAATCCTGCAATTATGAATACTATACTATAATTCAATATAACATTTCCTATTTTTATTAAAATACTTTTTAATATCTTAGAAAAATTATCACTTATAATTAAAATGTTTTCTACATCTATTTTTTCATAAATCAAGAATCTTATAAACATAAGTATTATACCAACTGCAATTAATATAGAATTTACATACTTAACTTTACACAATAATATAGTTATAATTATTGATATAAATAAAGTAATTCCCACTATTAAAATAGCTTTATTTAATATATTATTTGCTTTACTAACCATTCCTACAAAACTATCAATTGTTTTATATAAGCATACTTGATTAGTATATATTTTTATCATTTCATTTTCAAATGATTCAAGATCTGTATCATTTGTTACTTCTACATTATTACTTTTTAAATATTCATCAATTTTATTTGTAAGTCTTTGTTTAATATAGCTTGTATCTAATGTGGTTTTCTTACCTAAATAAATATTTTTAACAAAAGTGTTTATATCTTTTTTTACTTCTCTTTCAGTAATTACACCATCTAATATTTCATCAGGTAATCCGGAAGAAACCATATAATCTTGCATATCATCTAAAATATCGTTATATACACTTGAATAATAATTATTTTTACTAAGTATATTATCTAAGTATGATTTTTGAAATATTGTATATTTAAATATTAATAATAAACAAATAACTACTAATAACACAGTAGATAAAAATGAAAATAAATAACCAAATATAACTCTTAATTTATTTTTCATCTACTTCACCTACTTTATATGCATATACAACATATCTTTTCTTTCTTCTACCAACTACACTATGATTCATTGGATAGCATGTATACATAATTAACATTTCTTTATCATGTTGAATAGGAAATGCTTCTAAATTAGTTTCTTTAACAACTTTAGAACTATCTACTTCATATGTAAATGTTCCATAACTCGTTTCAATTACAACTTTATCGCCTTTTTTTAGCACATCAAGTTTTTTAAAAAACTGTGCTGTATTATGGCCAGCCAATAAAATAGTTCCATTTTCTCCTGGAAAGAATCCACCAGCATATTGACCAATTCCATATCTTAATATTTTTAGTGTATCACCAAAATATATAGGAAGTTTTAAATTCATTTTTTCAATTTTTAGTGTTGCATATTTTTTACCAAATTTAGGATAATTAATTAATCTTCTTTGCTCAAAATTATATTCTACTTCACTAGCTCTTTCATCACTTACTTTTTTAATTGCTGCGGTATTAATTAAACTTATATAGGAAGACGTTTTTTCCTCTAATAAATAATAATAAATAAGTACAAAAATAGCTGAAAAGAAAAAGGCAATTGCCACATTAGTAACAACTGTCTTTAAAAAAGTTTTCTTTTCCATTAATTTGTATGTTTTACTTGTCTTCCAACTAATAAAGCACCAGCAGCAACAATAACTAATGAGATTGAAGCAAGAATTGCAGTTGTAGTAACACTTGAACCAGTTTGTTTAACTAGTCTAGTTACTTCTACAAATACATCACCATTTCCATCATAAACAACTAATGCACCAGAAGTTACTGTAGCATTTACTGAAGTATGTTCACGAATTTCAGTAACCATATCTTTAATTTGTCTTTTAGCATCTGCAGATAATTCACTACCTACAACAGTACCTTCATTCTTTAAAATGTTGATTAATTTTTTAACTCTTACATTAATATAATCAGCATCAGCAGAACTTACTTCAAATTGATTTAAATATGTTCTAACGTGATTTTTAATTCCTTCTTCTACAGAATATTTTTCTCCTTTAACTGTAATAGTTTGAGTTAATACATCATATAACTCATCTTCAGTCATTGCTTTAACATTAGTTGCTACAAAAAACATTGCTAACACTAATACTACACTAAATAATTTTTTCATTAATATTTCCTCCTATATGAAAATTATACAACATAATTATATGAAAAACAAGTACTAAAAATCACTTTTTTCGTATCTTTGACTAATAAAACTAGATATTTTAAGAGCACAATATACAAATAATAAAATAATGAATAAAATAACACAAATCACTATAATAAAAATAGTTTTCATAATAACACACCTACTATTATAATTATGTGTTAATTTATGAAAACTATTCTACTTTACTTCACTTACTATTTTAGTTTTATTTACATTATAATAAAGAAAATAATAGAAAAAACATCCTAGTGATGAACCAGTTGTATCAATTATAATATCTTTTATTTCACAACTTCTTCCATCCACAAATAATTGATGTATTTCATCACTAACTGCATAAATCAAACAAAACAATATACACAAAAGTACTCTTTTGAAACTTAAAGTCTTATAATCTTTAAGTAAATTAACAACTAAAAAGCCTAATAAGAAAAATTCAAAAAAGTGCGCACATTTACGAATAACACCAAAAGTTATAGAATGTTCACCTTCCTTATTTACATCAACTACACTAATAGTATTTTCATTTCCAGAAACATTTATAACATCGTTTATAAAATTTTCTGTCCTTTCAGTACTTTTTTCTGCATTCTCACATGAAAATAAGAATATTGTTAACATACATAACAATACTAAAAATATATTAAAATAATGTATCAATTTATTCTTATCTTTCATATAAACTCCTTTATTTATTATAACACAAATTGTAAAAATTATTATTTTTAAAATAAAAAAGTAAGCTATTAATAATAACTTACTTTTAGAAAGGTTTGCGTGTATGAGAAATAACACAAAATTTTCACCAGCAACAATTATATTTTAATATAAGTAATTTATAAACAATACATTTTTAGAAAATTTACAATATTTTACATTAATCTCTTGAAAATAAATCTCTTGTGTATATTTTATCCTTTTCATCTTCAATTTCAGCATCTAGTCTATTAGCTATTATTACATCTGAGGTGTTTTTAAAATCATCTAAATTATGTATAATTTTATATCCTTCAAATGAATCTACTTTTAATGTTGGTTCATATATTTGAATTTCTACTCCTTTAGATCTGATTTTTTCCATAACGCCTTGTATTGCACTTGCTCTAAAGTTATCACTTCCACTTTTCATGGTAAGTCTATATACACCAACAATTTTAGGCTTTCTAGATAAAACCATATCTGCAATATGTTGTTTTCTAGTATCATTAGATTTAACAATTGCTTCTATTAAATTTTCAGGAACATCTTTATAATTTGCAAGTAATTGTTTAGTATCTTTAGGAAGACAATATCCACCATATCCAAATGATGGATTATTATAATGTGCACCAATTCTAGGATCAGAACATACTCCTTCAATAATATCTTTTGTATTAAGACCTTTCATTTCTGCATAAGTATCAAGTTCATTAAAATAACTTACTCTCAATGCTAAATATGTATTTGCAAATAACTTAACTGCTTCTGCTTCCGTACTTTCCATATATTTAATATCAATGTCTTCTTTAATAGCGCATTCACTTAATAAATGTGCAAATTCTTCTGCTCTTTTACTTTTTTCACCAACAATTATTCTTGAAGGATATAAATTATCATATAAAGCTTTACCTTCTCTTAAAAATTCAGGACTAAAAAATATATTATCTATAACATACTTTTCCTTCATACTTTCAATAAATCCAACAGGTACAGTTGACTTAACAACCATTATTGTATTTGGATTATTCATACTTATAACTTTTTCAATAATATCTTCTACGCTTGAAGTATCAAAATAATGAGTCTTTTCATCATAATTAGTTGGTGTGCTAATTACAACAAATCTTGCATCTTTAAACGCTTCTTTATAATCTAAAGTTGCTTTTAAATTTAATTCTTTTTCTTTAAAATACGCATCAATATATTCATCCTCTATAGGACTTATTCTATTATTAATTTTCTCTACTTTTTCAGGTATAACATCAAGTGCTACTACCTCATGTTTTGTACTAAGTAATGTTGCTAGAGATAAACCAACATACCCAGTTCCAGCTACTGCTATTTTCATAATTTTAAACCTCTTTCTCTATTCTCAAATATATTACATATTTCTTTATAACTTTCTAAAGTTCCAATATCATATCTATTTCCAGGCATTTCCATAGAATGTATTTTACTCTTTTTACTTAAATATTCTATAAATGAACCAGGAGCATCATATTTACATCCGTCTTTTAATGCACTTTCAACCATTTTAACATCATTTTTACTATAAATATAAAATGGAGGAACACACCAATTAGAAGAAGGATTTTCAGGCTTTTCTCTCATAGATAAAACCATATCTTCACTATTAATTACTACTTCAGCACTCTTTTTAATTTTTTGAATATTTTCTTGATAGAATCTCATAATACAAGTTGTTTTTTTATTTTCAAAATAATCTATAAATTCACATAATGAAAAATCAAGTAAGTTATCTCCAGCAATAACCATCAAGTCATCATTAATATTTAATTTCTTTATAGCAAGTTCTATATCTTTAACTGCTCCAAGTCTTGTTTCATTACTTATAGTACCATCATCTATTATAGTTATTTTAGTATTAATATCTTTATTATTTTTCCATTCATTAAAGAAATCAACAAATTTATGATTAGATACAATTACAAATTCATCAATTTTATTAGAATTATTAATATCATCAACTAAATAATCAAGTATTGTTTTATTATTAACTTTCAAAAGTGGCTTTGGAAAGTTTTCTGTTAAAGGATATAATCTTGTAGCGTATCCTGCTGCTAAAACTAAACATTTCATAATTTCACCCCATCTGCAGTATGACATATATGACTGCTATATTTTCCTTCTAAATTTGGAAATTCTTTTAAGTATTCTTGTTTTACCTTTTCTTCTATTTCAGTGGCATACTTTGGATCTATGATTGCCATACAACAACCCTTAAATCCTGCTCCACTAAAACGAGTACCATATACACCTTTACATGATTTTAATATTTCATATAATTTAATTAGTTCAGGAGAACCTGTTTCCCAATAATTTATTGAACTATATCCAGATTCATTTACAAGTTTACCAAACTTTTCAATATCTCCATTTTCATAAGCTTTAATTCCCTTTAAAACTCTTTCATTTTCTTCATAAAAATGTTTTGCTCTTTTCATAAAGTTAACTGGTAACTTATCTTTATACTTTAAGAATACTTCATATGGAACACTTCTTAAATTAGTTTCATTAAATTTACCATATTCCATATTTGAATATGCCATTAATTCATATGCAGCACTTCTAAGTTCATCAGTTCTCATATTATATTTACTTGATGACAAACTTCTTTCAAGACCTGAAAAGAATATACCAATTACATAAGGTTTCATATTTTTAGGTGTATCTATTAATTTATAACTATTATCAAGCATATCCATATATAATAATTTATTTTTTCTAGAATATACTTCACAAGATTGATCAAGTCTTCCACATGAAACACCAACATATTTATTTTCAGCTTCTTTAGATATATCTATCATTTCAGTTTCAGTTAATTTAATATTATTTAAAAATGCAAGAGCATTTATAAATGTAATAATAACTGCAGCACTTGATGAAAGTCCACCAATTGGTAATTCTCCACCTATAACAGCACTTATGCCATATCTTAAAGGATATCTTTTTGAAAGTGCAATAGTAGCACCTCTTAAATGATCTGCCCAATCATTTTGTTTTTCACTTGGAGTGTCAAGAACATGCCATTGGGCACGTTTTGGAAATTGTAAAGATTCAAGTTCAACAACTCCATTTTGTTTAACATTATATGCAATATGTATACCCTTATCAATTGCAAATCCAGTTATTCTACCTAAGTTATGATCAACATGAGCACCTAATGGACATACTCTATATGGAGTAAATGCTGTATACATAGGTTCTTTATTATATATATTAATAAATGCAGATATTACTTTATCACGACCACTTATTTCATCAAATGAAATAATTTTTTTACTATTTTCAAATTCTTTTGTTCTTTTATCAATAGGTTTAAATGCATCACTTGGTATTAACCATTCATTAGCATCTTTCTTAGCACCACCTATTCTTCCATCTCTACAAAGTCTAGTTATTTGTCTTTCAGTATAACCCCACTTTTCACTTATTTCTTTAACACTTAAATATTCCATTAAAATCACCAACTAGATAATTTTATAACATTATAAAAAGAATGTCAATTTATATTTTGACATTCTACAATTGCTTTACCATTTCTAAATAACATATTTCTGGAAATAAAAAAATTACATAATTTTCTTTACATTATTTTTTTCTTATAATATAATAATTTTCAAGGAGAAAATTATGAAAGGAAAATACGAAAAATTAAAAAAAGATATTATTAATTATGATAGAGGATGCATTCATGATTGGGAAGAACCAATTTATGATCCAGATATATTTGATGGTGATAAGCGCTGGAAATATGTTTGTAAAAATTGTGGAAAAATAGTATATACTTTTGATAAAGTAAATGTTAATACATTAAAAATGAAATCAAAAGGATCAAAAAACAACTAAATTAATCTTTAGTTGTTTTTATAAAACTCTTTATACCATTCAGCAAATTTTCTAAGTCCTTCTCTAAGAGTTGTACTTGGTTTAAATCCAAAATCTTTTTCAAGAGCACTTGTATCAGCATATGTAACCGGTACATCTCCAGGTTGCATAGCTACAAGTTCTTTATGACTTTCAAAATCATAATCTTTTGGAAGTACACCCGCTCTTACAAGTTCTTCCTGTAATATTGTTACAAAATCAAGTAAGTTTTCAGGGTTAGAGTTTCCAATATTATATACAGCATATGGTGGATTTGGAAGACCATCTTCACCAGTGCTTTTATCAGGTGATCCTTGCATCACTCTTATTATTCCTTCAACAATATCATCTACATAAGTAAAATCTCTTTTACAATTTCCATAATTAAATATTTTGATTTTTTCACCTTTAATTAATTTATTTGTAAAACTAAAGTATGCCATATCAGGCCTTCCGGCGGGTCCATATACAGTAAAGAATCTAAGTCCAGTACATGGAATATCATAAAGTTTAGAATATGCATGTGCTAGTAACTCATTACTTTTTTTAGTCGCAGCATATAAACTAACTGGATTATCAACTTTATCATCAGTACTAAATGGTACTTTTTTATTTCCTCCATATACACTACTACTAGATGCATATACTAAATGTTCTACTGGATTATTTCTACATGCTTCAAGAATGTTATAAAATCCAATAATATTACTTTCAATATAACAATCAGGATGATCAATACTATATCTAACTCCTGCTTGTGCAGATAAGTTAACTACTACACTTGGTTTATATTCAAAAAATATTTTGTTTATTAATTCTTTATCAGCAAGATTACCTTTAATAAATTCAAAATTAGAATATTTTTTTAAATCATTAAGTCTATATTCTTTAAGTCTTACATCATAATAATCATTTACTGAATCAAAACCTATTACTTTAACTCCTTCAATTTCTTCTAATAATCTTTTACTTAAATAGTACCCTATAAATCCAGCACTACCAGTAACTAATATTGTTTTGTTTTTTAAATCAATTTTTTTCATTTGCTTTTCTCCTTATTATGAATTAATATCAATTAACATTTTTTATATAATTTTCCCCACTCACAGCATACTTCAAATCCTATTTTTTCATATAGTTTTGAAGATTCGTTGGTATAATTAATTAAATATACATTCTTACCTTCATTAATTAAATCGTAACATAAACTTGAAACTACAGCATATGCAAGACCTCTACCACGATATTTTTCATCAGTAATAACAGATGTAATAATAGCCAAATTATCTAATTCCCCACCAGTAGCAGCATGTGACACAATTTTATTATTAATTCTTATAAAATAATTTCTACTAAATCCCTGATTATTTCTTTCTTTCAATTGTTTTAACAATACATCAAAAGAATAATAACTTCCCATTCCATCATCAGTTAATTGTAATTTTGCAATTTCACGCAAATCGTTTTTGCTTGGTTTTTTAACAATATGAATGTCACTAACATTTAATTTATCAGTAGATAATTTCTTTATCCAACCATATTCAACATCATAATCATCTAATAAATCTATTAGCTTCACTATTATTTCTTTTCTAGCATTAATAGTAGAAGGTGATATTTTTTTTATTAAATCGGTTAGTTCGACATAATTACAATCTAAATTTTTAGAATAAATATGTACTGCAGTGTAATATGAAAGTATTACTGCAACAATATTATTTTGTTCATCAAATTGCTCCCATATTATAATATTTTCACCTTTATACTTGTTATAATCTAAATATAAATATAGACATTTATCATAATCTTTACCAATATATTTTAAAATTTCATTACTATTATCGCTTTTAATCTTTTTAAGCATTTTACACTTCCTTAAACTAATTCTTCTTTTAATGCATTTACCAATTTATCATTATCTTCAGTATTCCTAATTGCAACTCTTATATAATTTTTTCCATTTGTTTTTTTAGTTAAATCTTTAATAAATAAATTGTGTTTAATTAATAAATTTTTTGTTAATTCTTTTGCACATATTTTATTTTTTATTTCTATCATAAAATAGTTTGCTTGACTTTCTATTACTCTTATATTTTTAATTTTATCAAGTTCATTTTTAAATCTATTTCTTTCTTTTCTAAATTCTTCTAATGCTTTTACATAATCTTTATTATATTTTTCAGCTATTTGAAGATAAAATTCTGCAAATGAATTTAAATTCCATATAGATACATCTTTTTTCATTCTATCTATCATATTAGTATCTTTAGATACTAATATTCCAAGCCTTAATCCAGGTACTCCATATGATTTTGATATCGATTTCATGACATATAAATTATCATATTTATTAATTATTTCTTGATTAATTAATGTATTGTTTAATTCATCTGAAAAATCTCCAAATGATTCATCTATAATTAAATTGATATTTTTTCTTTTTGACCAATCACAAAGTTCTAATATGTCACTTTTTGATATATAATTTCCAGACGGATTATCAGGATTAATAATTATTAAATTACTTATATCTTTATCTTCAAAATAATTAATTATATCATCTTTTGTATAGGAATAATTTTCATTATCCGCGTTCATATATACACTATTACTTTTATCATATCTATTTGGATATTCTTCAAATGTTGGTTTTATAAATCCAGTCTTACCAGCTAGATTATTCATTAATGATTTTATAAGTTCTGCAGCACCATTACCAACTACTATATTTTCACTATGAACATTGAATGTTTTTCCTACTAGTAGTGAATTTACTTTCATTCCAGATGGATATTGAGTTAATATTCTTTCAAAACTTGCTTTTATTTCATCCATTAATTTTTGAGATGGATAATAAGGATTTACTAAATAGCAAAAATCTATTAAATTAGGATATCTCCAATAACCTCCATATCTTTCTTGTAATAATTCTAACTTTTTATCATCATCAGGTACAAACATAGATTCTGCTATATTTAAGTCCTGAATATCATCTATTTCATACCATAATTCACCACACAATCTTTTTGCTTTTATTTCAGGATCATCTAACATTGTTATTACTCTTAATACTTGTTCATAATATTCATTTAATCCAAGAGCCTTTTGATATGCATCCAAAAATGGTATATATTTTTTTTCTGAAAAATGTTTACTAAATTTATATATATTTACTGTTTTATAATAGTCTTTTGCTTCTTCAAATTTAAAATGATTCCCAGGTATAAACTCTTTTATAGTATCATCTTCATTTAACTTAACGCATGTTCCATCCATCCAGCTTTCATATTTGTCTACCAATGCCAAAGTTTCTCTATCATCATTTAATAGTTCATCTATTACTGCGTCTTCAAATATTACATCTGACTCAAATAATAATGTATCATCTTCACACAAATAATTTTTAGCAAGTGAAAGAGAATAAATATTATTAGTTTTATCATATATTGGATTATTAACATATATTATTGGTGTTTTTATATTTAGTGTTGATATGTAATCAATTAATTTCTTACCTTCATATCCAACCACTATTACTATTCTATTTGCTTTTCTACTTTCAATTTGATGCAACATTCTATCTATCATTGTTACACCATTTACTTTAACCATACATTTTGTATTGTTGTTTGTTAATTCTTTTAATCTTTTTCCCATTCCTGCTGCCAATATTATTGCTTGCATTATTTTTCACTCCCCTTATTTGTTTTTTTATATAATTCATAATAGTATTTGTGCAAAATATGATAATAATTCATCATTTCTTTCATTCTAACTTTTAATGGCAATATTTCTTCATAGTTTCCATATATTGCTTTTAAAATAGTATCATAATCTTTAGGAATATTAAATTGATGCCCATTATCATCTTTTATTTTTATAATGTCCCACAATTTTTTAGAATCTAATAAAAAATTTCCAGAGATCGTATCAGCAGTAATATTGATTTTAGACTTAAAAACATCATATTTATTACATAAAGAATAGTATTCTTTCATTAATTTTGTCAAATTGCACCTTAAATATTTAATTCTCATTAGCAAAATTTTTACAATTTTTTTTATTTTCCAATCAGAATATTCAAAAATCTTAACTTTTTTATAAAAACGAATATTTGATATTTCTTTAATTCTTTTACTCATTTTTTCAATATCAGCAATATTATTAGGCGTACCTATAGCAAAAAAAATATCTAAATGTAAATGCTCTGATTTAAATTTATTTGGGGCTATTCTCATAATCATATGTCGACAAGCATCATTATTATCAATTGAATAATAATAAAAACTTTTATCCAAATCATTATTTAATGACTTAATCATTTTTTCTTTTTCACAAAATGGAACAATAACATCTATGTCATAATCCCATGGAATTTGACCACCATCTCGTACAATTCCTATTAAAGAACCAAACGCAAGAACATAATTAATACCATTTTTTTCGCATATCCTGTGGAACTCAATTAAAATTTTATATGCTTCATTTTGATAAAAATTAAATTCATTATATATATCACTAAAATTAGCAAAATTATCTGTGCTATTATTAACTTCTTTTTTAAACTCATATTTTTTCATAAATTCATCCTCCAATTTTATAAATTTTATTTGCTAAATTTTCTTTTTTTTAACATATTTTTTAAAATAGTAAAGCTTTTTATTAATTCATTTCGATAAAAAATGTATCCCATTAAATATGTTATAGAAAAACATTCAGCAAATACAATACCAGCATATATAATCCACGTAATCCAAGAATTAATATTTTCTAAAGATATAAATTGTTTAATAAACAAGCATAATATAAAGCATAAAATTAGCCATACTATTCTTTTAAAAAAAATAAATCGAGTTCTATTAATTATATTCATTGATATGTATTTTTCATATTTGATAGTTCTATATAAGTTGGCAATTAATGTACCAATTGTAACTCCAATTAAACCATATTTAAAAACTAAAATGAATGATGAAAATAAGTTAATCATTGCTTCAAATATTGCATATTTTTTAGTTTCTTTATATTTACCAACTGACTGCACTGCAATTACATATGGAGTTCGTAAACATACGGTTGCTGTTGCTAAAACAGATAAATAAGCAAAAATGGGAACTATATAATTAACATCTTTAACTCCACTAGTATATATTTTAATAAATGGAATAATTAAAAAGGCAGTACAAGTAAATAAAATAGAAACTAGAGAGAAAATCAAAAATTCGAAGGTGTTAAAATTATCACTATATTTTTTTTTGTTACCCTGTGCCCATATTTCTCCAAATGCTCCTTCTAAGCCATTTGTAAAAATTGACTCAATTTTTTTGACACCATTTAGCACAATATTATATACTGAATATATAGAAATTATTTTAACATTTGTAAATAATGACAATAAAAATATATCAGTATATTCATGTACACAATTGGCTAAGGAATGTGCCATTACATCTTTTTTTTGTTGAAGTGCAGTTGTATCAGGATCAATATTTTTAATTAGATTAAATTTTTTATTTGCAATTATATTTAAACATATTGGTCCTAAACCCAAGCATATGGAACCAACAATTTTGACACAAATAATATTTTTACTATATATAATTAAAATAACAGATAATACTGTACTTATAATTTTTAATACTATCAAAATAATGTTGTATAAATACTTACTTTGAAGTGCAGAAATTAAAGCCGAATATGTAACACCAAAAGAATACTCAAACAAAGTGCCAACTCCAATTATTATAATTAAAATTGATATTTCAAAATTTGGAATAGAAGAGTTTATAATGTAAGGATAAAAAATCATCATAAATATAACATATATAACAAAGATAATAGTAATCTTTTTCATATAATTTTGTGTTGCTTTAACAACTTTACTAATTTTAACATTATCTCCTTTTGATCTATAAATAGCAACACGTGCAGAACCACTAATTCCTAAAGTCAAAAATGAAATGTAAGATAAAAATTGAGTTATTGATAAAATAATGCCATTATATTCTGAGCCGAAAGTGTCCAAAATTAATTTAGGCAAAATAAATGAACATACAATTGTCACCAATTGTAAAATGGTTTCAGTTAAAATGTTATATAATGCTTTTTTACTTCTCATTTTTTATCCTTTCATAATTTTATCTATAATTTATTGTTTTTTTAAATTATAAAATTTCAAGTAAGTAAGAGTCAGTTCTCTCCATGCCTCACAATCGATTGCATTTTCTATTTCATATGACTTTTTTTTCAAATATATTTTATTAAAATAAAACTTCCCAAATTTTTTCTTAGTAATTTTATTTAATATTCTAAATAAAAAACTACTCCCAATTAAATCAAATTTTCTAAATATGTCATATACTTTCGACATGGCAAATTCAGAATATTTTTCTTGTATAAAATTGCTTTTTAAAATTGCTTTGCTTCTATCAAAATAATCATTTAATAATTTATTTGATATTTCCTTTTCTGACAATAACACACCATTATTTTTCCTAGTTAAAACAATGTAGTTAATATTTATTAATTTATGTTTATTAATCTCTATATCTAATAATAAACCATTTTGCCATTCATCATTTTTAGTTCCATCATCAAACAAAACATTTCCTTGACCATACACAATTTTTTTATTATCATACGTTTCCTCACAACCAATACAATGACTATGTTGACAGACAACAAAATCTGCACCACAATCAATAAATCTTCTACAATATTTTTGCAAATCTGGAGAAGGATACGGATAAAATTCTTTACCGCCATGATATAAAACAATTACAAAATCACATTTGTTAGACAATTCTTCAACATGTTTATATGATTCAAAGATATCAAACGGATTAGCACCCCAGTTACCTTCACTGGCTACTGAAAATTCATGTTCTACACAAGAATATATACCAATTGAAAAACCATTTACTATTTTAATAAAACTATGTTTCATACTATTACTATAATAAACACCACTATAAGAAATATTATTCTCATTTAATACCTTTATAGTACTAAGTAATCCTTCATTTCCATGATCCATAATATGATTATTTGCTAAATTTAAAAATCCTGGATTGATTTTTTTTATACCATTAATCACATTATATTTTATTCCAATGTTTGGCCCCCATTTTTTGATAGGAGTGCTTTTATCTATTAGTGGCGTTTCTAAATTAAATATTGAAAAATCACTATTATTAAATATTTTCAATAACTTATCATCAAAAATTTCATTTATTTTACCCTGACAAAATAAATCATAATTTGATTTAGTAGGTACTAAATCGGCTCCTATTAAAACATTTATATTTTTCATACACTCACCTATTTAATTTTTAACATATCCCCCATTTTTTCATTCCAACACTCAGGATCAAATTCTTCATATCCATCTGCAGAATAAAATGTTAATTCGCCAAAATACATTTTACCATTTATTTCATATAAATCAACTCTTAAAAATTTAAAACCTTTAGATAATTTCTTACTTACTTCCAACATTTTCTGCAAATTTTTAGGTTTAGGAAAGTCAGGAATGCAGGCATGCCCAACAGTTTTGAAACCCATAAAATTCCAGTCTGGATCCATATAAGTTTCTCCCATTTCATTTTTTGAGTACCTTTTTGTACACACATCAACTACTTTAGGTTCACCATCAAAACAATAAAATTTATAATCAACCAATTCCTTGTATTTCTCATCTTCCAAGTATTCTTCAACTAAAATTCTTGGTTCAACATCCTTATATACCCATTCTCTTCCATACCAAAACCAATTCATTTTTAACCATTTATTTAATTCAGAATTTGCCTTCTTTATATTTAGATTGCTTTTATCTTTGCATATAATACTACAGTGTGACCCATGTGAACATTTTATAACAAATTGATTTGGCAAAGAATCATATGGTATATCTTCTGGCTTATTTCCTATCCACAAGTTTTTAATTATATATTGATCTCCAATTTTTTTAGAAACAATATCTTTAACTTTTATTTTATCAACTAATTCACCATATATACTTTTATGATCATTCAACTTCAACCATTGGGTCTTTTCATTAAAAGATTTTGGATTATTTAG
>Ga0247609_10001031_pt1 | contig 35028 bp, 31 predicted proteins | sample 172DNAGHGlowgp2_FD_193487 | JGI IMG/M metagenome (GOLD analysis project Ga0247609, IMG submission 193487) | Sheep rumen microbial communities from Palmerston North, Manawatu-Wanganui, New Zealand - 1728 DNA GHGlow gp2 | ecosystem: Host-associated > Mammals > Digestive system > Stomach > Rumen ... | reverse complement strand
ATTCAAACATTGACATCATTGCTATCAAAAACATCAACACGCACACCTGGTAAAATCGGATCATGTTCGGAACATGCCGAAACCACCAACAGACACGATAAAATCGTAAATATTTTTTTCATATCTTATCTTAATGTTTGGGCAGTACCAGAAATACTGGCTGGGGCATCTTTGTCGTTTATGATAACATCCAATACTTTGTTTGCATTATCAACATCGCCATTTGCCAAATATTTTTGTGCAACCATCAAACGCGATGTATAATAATAAGGTGATTTTTTTGTATCCATACTGGATAAATATTTTACAAATTCCGCTGTTTCCATTTTATCGCCATTAATTGTTGCCAAATGCAATTTTGCCAAATCTTTGAAATCACGTGTATGACCATTTTCTGCCAAATCTTCCAGTTTTTTAACATCTTGATCCATCAAATAAGATTGAAATAATGCCAAATCAGATGTTGCACCGCCACTGTCACGCGCTAAATTAGCCAGCGCACCAGCATCTTTGCCAGAAACAGCGGTTTCATAAACCTGGGCAGTGGCAATTTTTGAAGAACGATACATATTAACACCAATTTGTATTGCAGATACAACCACCATAATTGCCAACGCAGCACCAACAATATATTTCCAATATTTTTTCAAAAATTGTTGTGTTTTTTCATTATTAACGTCTTCCCAAACTTCACGATAAAGTGCATCTTCGGCATGTTCCGCATAAGTTTTTTTGGCTGGCTGTTTAATATTTTTATTTCTTTCCAACATATTTGCCATTTTAACATCTCCTGTGGCTTGATAAATTATATTTTATTGCTATACTATAAAATGTATGAAAAAAGAAATCAAGACAACTTTGCCGTCCACAAAAATATCTCCAATGATGCCAACATATGGTGCCGGGGATGATGTCAGTTTATCAAGATATATCAACGAAATTCAAAAGTTTCCTATTTTATCCGCAGAACAAGAATATGAATATGCAACAAAATGGGTACGCGAACACGATAATGTGGCGGCTGAAAAATTGGTGGCTTCACATTTACGTTTGGTTGTATCGGTGGCATACGATTTCAAAAATTATGGATTGCCAGTATCTGATTTGATTGCCAGTGGTAATATGGGACTGATGCAGGCATTACAAAAATTCGATCCAGAACGTGGATTTCGCTTTTCTACATATGCTATGTTTTGGATCAAAGCAGAAATATATGAAACAATTCTTAATAATTGGTCAATTGTAAAATTGGGCAATTCGGCAAATCAAAAACGCGTGTTCTTTAATTTAACACGTGCAAAACGTGCATTGGGAATTATGGATAATAATTTATCAGATGCACAAACAAAACAAATTGCAGAATATTTATCTGTCCCAGAAAGTGATGTCGAACGCATGGCAACACGCATGTCTGCACGTGATGTGTCTTTGAACGCGCCATTAAATACAGATTCCGATTCCAAAGATATTTTATCAAATATGGCTGATACAAAAATAGATATCGAAAACGGTTTAGAACAATTAGAATTCAAACGACGTGGATATGAATTATTACGTAAACATTTGGCAAAATTGCCTGAACGTGATCGTGAAATATTACGTGCACGCCGTTTATCTGACCCTGTGGCAACATTAGAAACTTTGTCTAAAAAATATAATATTTCCCGCGAACGTGTCCGCCAAATTGAAGAACGTGCATTTAACAAATTAAAATCTGCGATATTATCAGATTCTGATAAATCGCCAAAATTGATAACAGAAGAATAAATATATGGATATAAAAAAAGTATCTTTACTGGTTTTGTTATGCACACCATTTTCAGTTGCGAATGCGATTGAGTATAAAACTGGCAATTGGGATTTGCGATTAAATGCAGACGGTATGGTTGGTTTTTTAGAACCCAGGGATGACAAGATTATTTTCATAAATGATTGGAATATCAAAGGTCAAGTTTTTTACAAATTCAACAACACACAAAGATTTGGTGCAGTGTATTCGATTGATGCAGACAGTGTTGACGATAAAGAATATATTCACGACGCATTTATTTTATTTGAAAATCGTGATTATGGACGTGCTGAATTTGGGTTAACCCATTCTATTGCGCGTAAAATGGGTCTAGGGTTACCAGATGTTGGATATTTACGCATAAATGATAAATCTATATTGCATAAAAAATTAGATTTAAAACGCGTTCTGATATCAGACACTGCTGCAACAACTGGACATAAAATGCCCCATTTAAATTTGGCGACACGTACGACAGAATACGGGCAATACGGGCTTTCGATTTCTGGTATGGGCGATGATTATAATTATGCAATTGATGGTGCAATAAAATTTAAAATACCGACAGGAAAATTAAAATCCGCCTATTCTTTGGCGATATCATATATGGACAAACCCGAAAAATATTCTGAAAATTCTTTTTCGCCTGACGTAACTGCTGATTGGCGTGGTCAAATTGCATTGGGAATAAACCTGCAATACAACAGTTTTATTTGGGGCACATCATTTCGTATGATATATGATGAAAATCCTGTTGTAAAAACAGCTGATGGATTGATTGCCGGCACTGGATTAAGTTATGATTTATTACAAAGCAGTTTATCTTTGTCTTATCTGTATTCAGACACAAATGTTTGGTCACATCATGACAAAATTACACATGAAAAAATGAATGGGAATTATACCCACACAGTATTGGCATCATTTCGATATAAATATGCCGAATATACATCCTTATTTATGTCTGGTGGAATTGCCGACACAACCCCATTTTTCGCGGTCGGCATAAAAACAGGTTTTTAAAAAAACGAATCGAAAACGATTGGTTATTGCGCTTTTTGTCATGCACGTATGGCCAAGAAATAACATTACCAAATAACCCAAACAAACCAGGTTATATGTTTACTGGTTAGACAGTTATGTAACAAACAATTTATCCTAAACACGTTAATGCAGCAGGAATATTTTTCGCCAAAAACCAAACATTGCGATAATCAGACATATACAAACATGCCAATATTACCGCACAAACCATCAACACAAATAAAACACTGACCTTTTTCCCGTGCAAACAATATACCGCAATATTATAAAGCAGGAACAACATATATAAATCGGTCAATACACTTATCATCCATATTGTACGACAATCAAATGCCAATGTGTTCAAAATTAATGCCAACGGATACACAAAAAATATAGACGCAATGCCTTTAACTGCAATTTCCCAATCGCGTTCACCACCTGTGATTTCTGAAACCAACATCATTAACCCCGCACATATAAACAACACAACGATTGCCAAAACAGGGAACATAACCACAGCTTTAAATAATGAAAATATTGTAAATGCATCGCCACGAATCAAATGCAAAATCAAAACAACAATGCCACCTATTAATCCCCAAAAGAATGCTTTTAATATTGCATCTTCCATTTTGCCATCGGCAACAATTTTTGAAAAAAAGTATTTAGGGCGAAAAAATATGTCAGACAATTTAGATAACCAACTTCTTTTTTTAGGTTTCACAACCCGTACGGATTTTTTTAATTTCATTTTTTTGCCCCCTTATAATTTGCTTATTTATATTTTTGCTTTATAATTATAAAAAATCAATGGAAAAAAAATATGAAAAAATTGGTAATTGTCGGACGTCCAAACACTGGTAAATCGACACTTTTTAATGGGTTAACAAATTCACGCGATGCATTGGTTCATGATCGCCCAGGGGTCACACGTGACACCATTTCTGGCGATATACCAAATCGTCCATGGACAGTATTTGATACTGCGGGTCTAGAAAATGCGAAAATTGGCATTGCACATAATTCAACCGATATGGCAATAAACGCAATTGAAAATGCAGATGCAATTTTATTTGTTGTTGATGGACGCGTTGGTTTAAATCCTATGGATATTGAATGGGCAAAAATGGTACATAAAAAAACCAAGGCACCTGCCCTGTTACTTATTAACAAATCCGAATCTACAAAAAGATTATCGGACATTCATGATTTTTATAAATTAGGTTTTGGTGAACCTGTATTAATATCCGCAGAACACAAACGTGGTTTTGACGCAATTTATAATTTCATAGACAATCTGTATACGGCAGATTCTGTCGTACACGATGAAAAAGATAATAAAATAAAAATCGCGGTATTGGGTCAACCAAATGTTGGAAAATCTACTTTTGTAAATCGTGTTTTGGGTGAAACCAGACAAATTGTTATGGATGCACCTGGTATTACACGTGATACTGTTAAAATCCCAACACATTTTTATGGACGTGATATTATTTTAATGGATACCGCAGGTTTACGTCGCAAGGCTGGTGTCACAGATGATGTAGAAACATTATCTGCATTAAAATCACTGGATGCAATTGAAAAATCTGATATTGTGATTTTAATAGTTGATGCAACAAAAAATATTGAAAATCAAGCATTGTCCATCGCTGCACGTGTATATAATGCCGGGAAAATATTATGCGTAGCTTTAAACAAATGGGATTTAGTAGCAGCAGAAGAAAGAGATGAAAAATTATTAAAATTAAAACATCAATTTGTTAATTCTTTTCATCAAATTATAAAGCCTATGATTTTAGCAATTTCAGCAGAAAAAGGTACAGGTGTTCAAAATCTATTTAAACGCATTTATGAACAATGGGATATTTCAAACACTGATACGCCGACCAGTTTAATTAACCGTATCGTTGAAAAATTAGTAAATGATCGACAACCTCCTATGTCACGTTTGAAACGCCCAATGAAAATTAAATTTGCACGTCAAACAGGACATCATCCTGTAAAAATAATGATTAACGTTGGTGGTGCATCTGATATTCCAGAATCTTATACACGTTATCTGCGTCGCGGTATTGCAACCGCACTTCATTTAGAACATTTACCAATTATAATTGAATATCAAAAATCAGAAAATCCATTTGATTAAAAAAACCGCCTGTACGGCGGTTTTTCTATTTTATACAATGTTGTGCAAAATCTATAATGGAACCAAACAGAACCGCAAAAAAGAAACAGACCGATCCACCAATCACAAATAAATGCCACAATGCATGTGCGAATTTAAGACGACGCCACAAATAAAATATTACACCAATTGAATATGATAATCCACCAGCCAACACAAACCACATACCGCGTGCAGAAATTGTATCTAACATTGCGGGTAATATCCACAACAATGCCCAACCCATAATTAGATATAATGCAACCAACCATTTTGGTTGTTTATGCGGGCTTATCAATTTCATAATCGCACCGAATATAACAATCGCCCACAATATTCCGAACATTGCCCATCCCAACGCAGCATGCCCACATTGATTCAAATTAACCAATAAAAACGGTGTATAAGTTCCTGCAATCAACGCATAAATTGCAATTGAATCCCATACTTCAAAAAAGCATTCACATCTGTCACCAATAGTCGCATGACACATTGTTGAACCAAAATAAAGTGTAAACATAGTAAAACCAAATATGGAACACGCAACCATTGCCCACACATTTTGATAAACAGCAGCGAAAGCAACCAACAAAGCTAATCCAGCCATTGCTAAACCAATACCAATACCATGCGTAAGTATATTTACAGCCTCTTCTGCTTTGGTTGATGGACGTTCCCAACGGAATAATCCTGTTGCCTGTAAAACCTTTAACAAACGTGATGCATGTTTATCTTTTTTTACTGCACGTAAATGTTGTTTAATAACTTTTTTGCTTTTTACCATTTTTCCACCCTTTCATAACAATGTAATTAAATAATCATATTGATTCGTTCACGAACGCGTTTATCTCCCAACACATTCATAATAGAATACAAATCAGGTGTATTGGTGCGTCCGGTCATTGCAACACGTAAATTCATCGCAACTTCGCCTGGCTTTAAACCCAGTTTTTCCGCCGTACAGACAATTTTTTGCCACCATGTATCTTTGTCATCATTACCGTCATATGTTGCTAAAAATTCACGCAACGCATCATTGTTATATTCATATTCACGATTTGGTGTAAACAAGAAATCCCAGAAATAAGAAACCTCATTTAAAGTCTGTTTCCAAGTAATGAAATCTTTGCGAATACGTTTTGGATTATCGCGTTCAATAGACAAAACAGATGTTAAATAACCAACATCTGCAATTTGTTTTTTGTTTTCATCACTGCCATATTCTTTGGCCCAATCGACAACAGATTTTACCAAAACATCAACAGGCAAAGTCGCAATATATTCTTTGGCCCACCATTCTAATTTTTTCATATCAAATAATGAACCTGACATAGGTATTTTCTTTGGACGTAATTCATAATCCCAGAAAGATTTAACCTGACCTTTCATTTTTGCATCTTCATATCCAGATGCCAAAATATTTCCAAGATAATCTATGACAGATTCCGTTGGCCATCCTTCGATTAAGAAAAATTCAACATTAGCCTCTGGATCTTTACGTTTTGATAATTTTCTTTGTTTTCCAGTTTCTTCATCAATTTTATCCAATGTGGCTGTATGAATATAATTCGGCAAAGCCCAGCCCATCATGCGAAGTATTTGAACATGCAATGCAACTGTTCCAAAATATTCTTCACCACGTACAACATGGGTTACACGCATAAAATGATCATCACAAAGATGAGCAAAATGATATGTTGGTAATCTGTCCGTAGATTTAATCAAAACAATATCTTCATTGTTTTCTGGCACAGATATAGAACCACGCACAGAATCTTTGATATAAATCCTGTTTTCTGGATTTCCAGTTGAATACAAACGAATCGTTGGGATTTCACCTTTGTCTAAATGTTCAACTATCTCTGCATCAGTTATATCTCTGTCACGTGCAAATTCACCGTAAATACCAGTTGCTAAACCTGCTAATTTTTGTTTTTCACGAATTTTATCCATTTCTTCTTGGGTCAAAAAACACGGATATGCTAAACCTTTTTCCAATAAATATGCCGCCACAGAATGATAAATATCTTTACGTTGTGATTGATAATACGGACCATGCATTTCATCATTATCGTTTTTTATGCCAAATCTTGCCAATGAATTAATTATAATATCCACCGCTTCTTTAACTTCACGTTTAGTATCGGTATCTTCTATGCGTAATAAAAACAAACCATTGGATTGTTGTGCCAATTTATAATCTATCAATGCACTGTACAAACCACCCAAATGCATATATCCAGTAGGACTAGGCGCAAAACGTGTTACAAATGCACCGTCCGGCAATTGACGAGCTGGGAACTTTGCTTCTAATTCATCCAGTGTATATTTCGGTGCACCACCCAACACACGTGCAATCAAATCTTTACTTAATCCGTTACGCATTTTATTTCATCCTTGTTTTTTAACTATTTCATTCTATACTAATTATATGGAAAAACAAGAATTAAAAGATTTTATTCAAAATGAATTACGCACTTTTGGTCGGCGACATGGGAAGAAATTATCAAATCGCAAACAATGGTTAATGGATAATCTGCTGCCACAAATAGCCCCGAAAGACATCATTTTTACCCAAAAAAATGTAATTCTTGAAATTGGTTTTGGAAATGGGGAACATTTACAAGACCTGGCTGTTAATAATCCCGAATCGATTATTATCGGTGCAGAACCTTTTATGAATGGGGTTGCAGCCCTGCTTTCTGCAATAACAAACGAATCGGATAATACATTAATTGAACAATATAAAAATATTCGCGTTTGGGCAGATGATGTTCGTTTATTATTAAAAGATTTTGAAAATGCCAAATTTGATGAAATTTGGGTATTGCACCCTGATCCATGGCCCAAGGCACGACATGAAAAACGTCGTCTGCTGAATCATAATTTTTTAGATTTATTATCAAAACATCTGTCAAAAACCGGCAAAATTATCATCGGCACAGACCATTGGGAATATTATGATTGGATTATTGAACAATTAAAACAAACAAAATTAATTATAAAATCCACAGATTTAGATATTATCCAAACACGATATCAATTAAAGAACAAGGCTGGAACCACTAATCCTAAATACCTGATTTTGTCTAATAATTAAGAAAAAATTTCAATTTATCGTTTAATTCAGGTCTTTCACTTTCAACCAGGCGAATAACTTGATCCATACGGTCATAATCATTATTTAATATAAAATGCAATTCACTGTTCGTATTCCATTGGTGTAACAAAGCATACACACGTCCCACAAAATCAGAACGATTTCCCATATCTTCGTTTAATGTTAAAACCAATGAATCCGGACGAATTTCACGCATTTTTCCAAAAAAATTATCCAAATTATTCATATCTAAATCTGATATATCAATTCCAACGGATAAATCATGTTTAAAAAACAAATCATCACGAACAACAGATATTGAATCAACGAATCGTTCAAAATCACGCATTTTAATAAAAATCTGGATACCACCTGCCCCCTTTTTAAATACCCGAGAGATATTAGCTGCTAAATCATAAATTTCAGAATCTATATTTTTTTGCAACGGATTAAAAATATATCTAGTTAAAATCTTCACCTTTGCCTTTTCTAAATACGGCCATATAAACGGCACTGCCCCCGGTGTCACAGATATTAAATTGATATTTTCTTCAATAATATTATCAGCCATCATAGCCAAATCATTGGTATCTTCAACACTTTCGCACCAAAAAGCCAAACGCGAATCCGAATCAGAAAAAATTTCATTTACTTCTATCATTATAATTCCAGTTTATCATAAAATATGATAGAATAGAAACGAAATGAAAAATAAATTTGAACATTTTTTATTGTCATTGTTATTAGGAACATCCACATTGTTGGGATTGTCGTTTTGGTTGCATATAAATTATGGTTTTAATTTATTTTACCGCGAACACTGGGATATTTTAGCAAAACTGCAGGCAACACAAACACCTATAAATCGTGGTTTTTATGTTTCTATTATTGTTGCAATATTAATATTTGTTATCGGTGTTTATATAATATATCGTCCAAGATTTAAACAAAAACAAAATCCAATTACACCACAAGATATTAAAAATAATACTCAGCCGTCTGTTGCACCATCCATGCCTGTTGCAAAAACAGAAACAATGGAAGTCAATCCTTCTGTTCCAGTTCCAAACACCTTGATTTCCAGACCACCACGTTTAAATTTACCTTCAAATATGGCACAAATTGCTGCCCAACGGCAACAAGATATTATTACCAATAAACCCCCTGTTCAAAATCAACCTGAACAAAACCCTTATACATCCACGATATCCCAAATCTTTTCTGATAATGGGTATGCAATAAAACCAAATCCAAAAATTTCTGGCTTTACACCTAATCTGTTCGCAATTGGCCCGAATGAAGTGTTATGGATTGGCGCAATAGACACAAAACCAGAAGATTTGATACAGGCGGTTGAAAAATTACAATCGGTATTCCAAGAAACTTTGGAAGATATTCAAATCAACGTAACAGCGTTTATTTTAGATACTTTGAATCAATACCAATCAAACGATTCCATTTTAATCTTTAAATCAACGGATGAATTAAAAAACTTTATTTCTGAAAATCCTGCAGATACAATAACAGATGAAGAACGTGACAATTTTGATTCTTATTCAGAATATATTGACACAGTAATACAATATATTAAGAATATATAACACAAGGTATAATAAACGATATGCAATTGAACGAACATTCTGCTTTGGAAAGATTGGCAACATTAGGTATGGAAGACATGCCTGTTATGGCATATACCCCAACCCATTGTTCATTAGATGCAGATTGGTTCAAAAAATATTCTGCTCTGCGCCGTGATTTTTTGGCATCATTGACTGATTCAATGGAAGAAATTGCATTTATGAATCTGCCCCAAGATGAATTTATAAATCTGGTAATGGGACGTTCTGTGCCAGACAACACATCTATTCGTTTCAGAATCCCATTGCTTTTCGGTGGTCAATTAAAGATTGAAAATATGTTTTTATGTTGGACTTTCCCACACTCTTTCAATCTGGACAGATTCATAATGGAACAAAGTGATGCACAAACAATATATTTACCAAACCCAGAAAAAAAGGTTTATCTGACCACACACACTGGCGGTGGCGGCGATGGCGGAAACGCAACATCTGACAGATTAAGTCAATCCGCATTTAATAATTTTGTATCTGGACGTGAATAAAAATGACAATAAATGAATTTTTATCTTTGATGAAATCCAAAGGCGCAAAAATCTTTCCGCCTGTATCATCAATAAATATAAATGTTATAAATACTAATCTGCAAGATATGCGTGTTGCGATGTTACCGGCATTTTTACAAGAATTGTATAAAAACTGTTCCGGCATAACTTTGGGTTCTGCATGTATTTTTGGCATCACAGAAATTGATCGTGGTATAAAATATCCATTACCGTCAATCATTCAAATTAACAAAGATATAAATGGCAATAAAAGTTTATCTGGAAAAACAGTATTTGGCCGTAATGATTTATTTTGGTTTGCATATGATGCATTTGGTAATTGCGAAATGTTGGACAATATAACATTATCTGTATTGCGCAAATACGATGACCCATATCGTGCGATAACCGACTGTTTGATTATTGGGAAAATATAATATGCATAAAATTTCAGTATCTTTATCAGGACACCAAACCAGTATTTCATTAGAATCTGAATTTTTTGAAGTATTAAAAAAAATCGCACACGAACGCAATATTTCTATTGCATCCATAATAAAAAATATTGACGAACACAGGTCTCCAGATACTAATCTTTCTTCTGAAATACGGATATGGATATTGAAACAATTGTTGAAAACAACAAAATAAACATCATCCATAAATTGCGTCCTATTATTCTGTAAGGCGTTTTATGTGCACCCCATACAAAACCGTCCAGACTACCATTTTGCCCCACAGACAACCAAGATTCTACATTACCATCTGGTAAAACAAACGCACTTATACCAGAATAATTTGCACGAATAACGGGCACTCCTGATTCTATGGCATATCTGCGCACCATGTCCAAATGTTGAAACACCCCAGGTGTTCTGCCAAACCAGGTATCATTTGTTATATTTATAACTGCATTTGGATTTGTTCCATATGGAATCAATGAATCAGAAAAAATTATTTCATAACAAATTGCTGGGGCAATAATAAAATCACCCTTATCAGTAGTTATAGAAAATATTTCTGCACCATTACCCGAACTTAATTGCCCAGGCGTTGGTATAACATCGCCCAAAGGCCTGTATTCCCCAAATGGAACGAGATGAGATTTACTGTACAAATGTTTAATTTTTCCACTTTTGTCTGCAAACACCATAGAATTATACATTTTTCCACTATTATAATGATTAACCCCCATAATAACATTTGTATTCAATATATGTGCCAAAGGAAACGAATCGTCAATAACGATATACGGATATGCAGTTTCTGGGAACACTATTATATCTGGGGTTATTTCACTGTTATTTGTTGACCAAACAAATAAATCACGTATCTTTTGATTTGCAATATCGTATGCTTCCTGTTTAGAAGTTGGCATTTTATATTCAGCAGATTTTGCAGGTTGCACTATTCTTATTATAGGATAATCATCAATATTTTCCTTGTCCGATAAATTCATATTATGATATCCCCATACACAACCAAGTAAAAACAACAATACATATAAAACGAACACAAACCATGACGATTTTTTATTACGACATAATTCTATAAAAGATGCGATTAATCCGATAATTATAAAACTTAATCCAATTGATCCCCACAAAGATATCGAATTTATAACCATCGGCATATTCATCGTAATATTTGATATTGGATTCCATGGAAATCCAGTCAAAAACCATTCACGACCCCATAAAATCAAAGCCCATAATGATGCAAATAAAATTGCTCTATACGACGGTTTGCGTCGTATATAACGAATTATTGCAAACGGCAAAGACAAAATTATACCGCACAGTAATCCAATTCCTATTAATGCGGGAACTGTCCATATTGCAAATTGTGCGGTTAATTCTGGAATGACATAAATAGAATTCAAAACCCACCAAAACATCGCTATGCCGTAAAACGCACCAAACGGGAAAGATAATAACCATGATTTAAAGAAACTAACATGATTATTTTGTTTTGTAATTAACCAATACATTCCACCGATACCGACAACAGACATCCACCACAAATAAAAAGGTGCAAAACCAAACGAAGTAATTATACCAAAAACAGATGCCATCAAATACCAAGTAAAACTGTTTTCCCGTATTTTTATCGATTCTAATGCGTTTATGAAATGACCGGGACAACAAGATTTATTATCACATACAAAATTATCTGTTTCTGCATATGGGTTATTATAACCCAATTTTTTTAATATTTTAATTTCCTTGCTTTCCATAACATTTGCTTCTTTGTCATTCAAATGATCATAACCTTGTAAATGTAACATACCATGAACAATCATATGCGCAACATGTTCTTCAAAAGTAATACCTGATTCTTTAGCTTCGCGTTTAACCGTATCTATTGATATAAAAATATCACCCAACAAAATATCATCTCCTAATTCAAAAGATAATACATTTGTCGGTTTATCTATGCCACGATATTGTTTATTTAATTTATGAATTTGTTTATCATTAACCAGATTTATTGAAACTTCTGAATTTTTGTATACGGCAGAAACCGCTGCATTGGCGATTTTTTCAAAATTAATTTTATATTTTTTCCACGCATTTTCTTCATAATTAACATAAACTTGCATGATATATTCCTTTGATATTAACTGTTTCTGACACTGGTATTATTTACCACAAAAACACCTGTTGATTGTTCTTTGTTTTTTATTCTGTTAATTCCTTTATTAAAAGCAATAGTTTTTGTTTGAATTTTATTTGAAAAACTACCTATTTCACATTTACCATCCATACACCCCTGTAAAACTTTATCTGGTAAAAAATCTTTCACTTTTTTTCGTACAATTACACTTTCTTTACCTGTATATTTTTGCTTTGTTCTGGGATTATTCAGCCACAATTTGAAATCTATATATGTTGATTTTTTTGGTGTTAATCCATTTTCACTGTTTTCCCACAAAGCATACTTACATGCTTTTTTACTTTTTTGCCATCCGCCCATATATAAATAAAAATCATACATTCCGCCAATTGGGCATTCTAATAAATCTTCGGGTGTTATGTCGCCAGTAATAAGACCTGCTTCTAACCATCGACGCCAATGCATACCGCCCCCATCTTTCATATAAAAACCAATAGCATTTGCCATATCCATCGGATTACCAGAATCAATCCACGCATGTCCGAATGCACCTTTGCTAACTATTGGATATTGTTCAAATGCTGCCTTAACAATACTATCATTAATACTTTTGCCATATTTTTTATATTCATTTCTTAATAATTCAAAACGATTTTTGTGATTTTTATCATCTTTGTCTTCTATGAATTTAGTAGCAGAATTATACACAATCGAAGCTAACCCAAAAGCTTCGCCTGTATTTCTTGGTAATAAATTATTATCGTATGCACCATAACAAAATAAATCAAAAAAAGTTTCGTGTTCTTCCAAATGCCAACGTGCTAATTCATATGCCTCTTCATCTGTCATATGTGGGGTATTTGCGGTTACAGGCCGTCCATCTTTCAATCTAGTACTGCCATAACCAATTGTCCAAATACCATTACCATCTTTGTATGGTTTGTGTAATCCTTGTTCATCCAATTGCACACCTTCGGCTGCGATTAATTCTGAAACCAACCAAGGTGTAATCGGTGACATTTTTTCTTGGTATTCTGCAAATGTAAAAACTTTTTGGTTTTTTTCTATAAATTCTTTATCATTTTGTTTATCATTGTCACGATTGCTGTGTTGTAAAATTTTAACGCCACCAATCGTCATACCTGTAAATAACGCATACAGCATCCATAATTTTAATCTGGCGGCTGTACGTGGAAAAGATTTTTGTAATTCTTTGAAATTTTTTTGAAATTCAGAATCTGTTTTTTTTAATTTTATTTTCTTATTTTTATCTTCAAAACTATCCAATATTTTATTATCCAAAAACACAGTATTCAAATCTTTTGCTGTATATTTACCCAAACAAAACAAAAACCAAGATAAATCAATTGCACCCAACCCCGCTATGCGTGAAATTTCGCCAGGTACGCCATCTGGTATTTTGTGTTTTAATTTTTGATAGGGCTTTTCTAATTTTCCTTTCTTGCCATGAAAAAACTTATATCGCTCAGATATTTCAGATGTAAATTTTTTCAAACCATCTTGCCAAGACATTTAATTCACCCTATTTCTTACCAAATCCGTGTTTTTTTGCAATTTTCGAACGAACAATAGAATAATTTTTTGCCACAAACGGATAATTCATTGGCAGTCCCCATTTTTCACAATATTGTTTAGGGCTTAAATTAAATTTACGTTTTATATAACGTTTTAACATTATATGCCACGTTCCATCTTCGAAACATAAAATGGCACTATCTGTCACAGAATCTGCAATCTGCTGTTTAGAAATTGATGCACCTGCCAAAGATTCACGTGCCTGTTTAACGGCTTCTTTCATAGATAATTTTGGATTTGCAGAAATCGCAGCGGCTGCTAAATTAGCCACAGCCAATGCAAATTCAGAATTTTTATTTACCAACTTGAAAATCCTTTGGTTATTTAATACAATATATTATACCACAAATAAATATGAAATAAAATAAAAGTAAAATGTCCAGACCACTTGCCGATTTAATGCGTCCAACAACGATTGATGAAATCGTTGGACAATCTGATTTATTGGGTGAAAATGGCATTATTCACAGAATGGTTATAAATGGCAATTTATCAAATTTGCTGTTATGGGGACCACCGGGATGTGGAAAAACAACAATTGCACGTGCACTGGCTAATTCTGTGGATATGGATTTTGTTCCGCTGTCTGCGGTGTTTTCTGGAACTGCTGATATAAAAAAAGTTATGGAAGTTGCACGTACAAATCACGATATTGGGCGAAACACTCTGTTGTTTATTGACGAAATTCACCGTTTTAATAAAACACAACAAGACACATTATTACCATATCTTGAAGATGGCACAGTTACATTTATCGGTGCAACTACTGAAAACCCCAGTTTTAATTTGAATAACGCATTGTTGTCACGATGCCATGTTTGTGTATTAAAACCATTAGAAACATCAGATTTATTAACATTAATAGAACGTGCCGAAAAATATCTGGATAAAAAATTACCATTAACAGCTGATGCTAAAAAGCACTTGGCAGAAATGGCAGATGGCGACGCAAGGTTTTTGTTAAACAGTATTGAATACATTGCATCTGCAAAATTCAAAAAAGATTTAACCCCTGAAAAACTTGACGATACAATCCAAAAACGTGCCCCAATGTCTGACAAAAGTGGTGATGAACATTATAATTTAATTTCAGCAGTCCATAAATCTTTGCGTGCTTCGGATACAGATGCAGCATTATATTGGGTTGCCCGTATGATGACATCGGGTCAAGATGCACGATATATTTTACGCAGATTAACACGATTTGCGATGGAAGATGTCGGATTGGCTGATCCAAATGCAATGCAAATAGCGTTGACTGCGTGGCAAATTTACGAACGTATGGGGTCTCCCGAAGGCGATATTGCATTAACTGAATTGGTTATATATTTGGCAACTGCACCCAAAAGTATTTCTGCATACAAGGCACAAAATGCATCATACAGAACGGCACGCGATACTGGTTCATTAATGCCACCAAAAAACATATTAAATGCACCAACTAAAATGATGAAAAATTTGGGGTATGGCGACGATTATATCTATGATCCAGAAACAGAAACCGGATGCAGCGGTCAAAATTGTTTTCCAGATACAATGGAACGTGTAAGTTTTTATAAACCTGTGGAACGCGGATTTGAACGCGAAATAAAGAAACGTTTTGATTATTGGAATTCTTTCAGAAAGAAAAATTAAAATAATATTTTTACATTTGCACCAACTTGGATTTCACTGGATTCGAATTCATACCCAAAATTTCCAACCCATTGTGTGTTTCCAAATTGTTTTAATAATTTCAAATTCAACCATTCTTGGTTATTCAATAAATGTGGGTTTGTAGATTTACGAAAATCTAAACCGATTCCACCACGCCAATCGTATTTAAATCTGAAATAAGCTTCGGGGATAAAATCGATATAAGATAACCCACGTGCGCTGTCGAATATCCATGTAGATTTAACAGTACCCGCCAATGTCACACCCGTATATTGACGTCCAAAACGCAATCCTGCATAATATGCAGAATCTGCGTATTCTGGTGTTCGCACATGTGATGAACCCCACAATTTCAACCCAAACAAAGCATCAGAAATAATACGCGAAGAACCTTTGCCATGATTCATACGATATACACCACCAAATTCAGTTGATGAAAAACCGTGTTCATCGCGCCCAGATGTATCCAATTGATATAATATATTCGCGTGCAATACCAAATTATTATTTATTCCATAATCCAAATATTGTCCTATGCGAATTTTTTTATCATACGCAGAAATATATGTATCAGATAAAAACTTGTTATCAGACGTCAAAAACAACGGATCAGATGTATCATTTGATAACACATCAGCAAACGCAGGTTGAACCTGTTGTGCCATATAAGAATTTGATTTTGATACATTATATGATTCAGATCTGGGTGCAACAAAAGATTCTTCTGACATAACATCGTCATCTTGCAACGATGTATCAGACAACACGACACCTTCGCCGTACGCACCAAATCCGCAACCAATAATACCTAAAAACAATAAATATCTTTTCATTATGCGATACCGAATCTTGACTAATTATACACTAGAAATACAAGATTGCTTGCACACCGATTTTCCATTCATTGTAATCTTTGATTTTGTATTTACCATCAATAAACAAAGCTTTACTATCAGTATAAGGTAAACCATTTTTATCTAGATCTGCAGGAAATACTGTCGGATTTGTCTCATACTTCATATAAGTTTTCGTTTTATCTCCCGCGGAATCATAAAGTGAAGTTGATGCATACAAATTCAAAGCAAAATTATCACCAGGTTGCCAACCGACCGCACCTTTGATGCTTAATTGATTATGCCAATCATAATGTCCATAAATCAATTCACCATTCAATGTGAAATCTTTATTCATCACTGCAAACGCACCGATACCACCTTCGATTTCAAAAATACCTTTGATATCTGTATTATAAGCCAGCATTAAATAATTACCGGCATTATCTTTTACAAAAGCACCGTATGTATCACCATCAATAATGTCTGAATATCTGATACGCGCCAAACCATACCATGTTGTGCGATTAACTTTGTAACCTGCTTTCAATTCACCCAAAAATATATTGGCGGTATCTTTTTGATGCAAGAAAGAACCTGCAACCATACCAATCCATTCATTGTTATCAACAAAACGATCTTGGATACCAATACCAAAAATATTTAATCCAGAATCAGACATACTATCAGCAGCCTCACCACCAGACCAATCTTTGAAAGAAACTTTGGTATCGTCATATTGTGCCATTAAAATCAAAGCCAACGTATCGGACAAACCAAAACTTACATCTTCTTTGACCAAAAATTGTGAAGATTCTTGTTTTCCATTTACATCCAACGTGTATGGCGCCACAGCCTGTTCATGAAGTGGATTTAACCCTGTAAATCTAGCATCCAACATATCAAACTTATAACTATTTTGTGCATACGCAATATCTGTCACAGAACCAATTCCGCCCTTTAAAGGTTGAAAGAACGGATGTGCCAAGAAGTATTTACGAATTTGTGAAGTATAAGATTCACGAACTTGTGAACGTTGTTGTCTGTTATTTGTTCTATTATCATAATTATTGTATCTTACTGGTCTTTGTACATTGCGTCTTGGCGCACCCATATAAGAACTTTCCTGGGCAGGTTGATATTGTGGATAATAAAAATTATTAGTAATTGTATTACTGTATCCACTGGATTTACGGGTAGTAATATTTTTCTTATATGTACTTGTTCTTGCAGGCCGCGTACTGACATAACTGTCGCTGGTGGCATCAACGTATTCATATTCATACGCACCCGCAGAAACAACCGGTAAAATCGCCATTAAAACCAAAGCCAATGTACATTTTTTCATAAAATACTCCTTTCCATTTCTTTTTATTATACCACAAAAAAACGACAAAACCAAACACAAAAAGACATTTTTTATAAAATATGTCTTTTGCCACCGGCATCAGGTGTACTGATAATACCTTCGGTTTCCATGCGTTCAATCAAAGTTGCAGCCTTGTTATATCCGATACCCAATCTTCTTTGTATATAAGAAATCGTAGGTTTCTTATCGCGCAAGACTATCTCTTTGGCTTGTTCGTATAAATCGTTAGATTTTGCTTCTTTGGACATTGGGGCACCCGGGATATCACCACCAACATCACCACCTTCTTCTGATGTGACACCTTCGGCATATTCTGGTTCGCCCTGTTCTCGTAAGAAATCACCAATTGTTGTTAATTCTTCATCAGAAATAAATGCGGCATGGATTCGCACAGGAACACGCCCTGCTTCACTGAACAACATATCACCCATAGCCAACAATTGTTCGGCCCCCTTTTCGCCCAATGTAGTCATAGAATCGATAACACTGCGTGCCTGGAAAGAAACACGTGTTGGGAAATTCGCTTTGATAACCCCGGTAATAGTTGTTGCATCAGGACGCTGGGTTGCCATCACCAAATGGATACCTGCTGCGCGTGCCTTTTGTGCGATACGTTGAACACATGCTTCGACTTCTTTGCGGGCCAACGACATCAAATCGGCAACTTCGTCAATGATAATAACAATATAAGGCATATCAGATAAATCAACTTCTTGGGTTTCAAATTCCAATGCCCCTGTTTCAGGGTCTGTCCCAACAGCCACCTGACGTGTTAATTGTTCACCATTTTCACGTTTTTGTGCTACGATTTCATTATAACTTTCGATATTACGTGCATTAACCAATTGCAATTGTTTATATCTTTCTTCCATTTCACGCACAGCCCATTTTAACGCATTCACAGCCGCCCCGGCATCCAGTTTAACGATTGGTGTTATTAAATGAGGAATATCATCCCAGAAACCAAAATCTACACCCTTGGGGTCAATAATAATCAATTTACATTTATCAGGTGTAAAATGATAAACAATGGATGTAATGATGGTTTGAACAAATACAGATTTCCCAGAACCAGTACGTCCAGCAATTAACATATGTGGCATTTTTGCCAAATCATAATACATTGGGTTTCCACCAATATCCACACCCAATGCCAATGGTATTTTGTATTTAGAATTTATAAATAAACTGTTATCAATCAAACCACGATATCGCACAGTTTGACGTTTTAAATTCACCATTTCAACACCAATCAATTGTGTCGAAGGTATATGTGCAATACGAATATTTTCCGTAGCCATTGCACGTGTCATATCTTTGACAGTTTTTGTAACATCTGCGATTTTCGTTCCATCATCAGGCATAAATTCATACAATGTCACAATTGGCCCAGGTTTAATTCCAGTTACTGTGCCGTGCACGTTATATTGAGCAAAATGTATTTCCATTGCTTCTGCATTACGTTTTAATTCTGGGGTCACAACATTTTTACCAAACACAGATTTTTCCAAAAATGCAGGATCAGGTAATTCGTATTCACGAACATCGGTTTCATCTGATTCGACCTTTTTGCGTGCGGAACGACGACGTTTTGGTTTTTCTTGTTCTTCGGTTTCTTCTTCGCTTTCTTCATCTTCTTCGACTTCTTCTTCGTCATCTTCGTATTCTTCTTCTTCGTCTTCTTCTGGTTCTGTTGGTTTAATTAAATGGAACGCAGACAAAATCCATCTGGTTAAATTACGCATAGTTTGAAAAGCCACCACAACATGATGCCATTTTATATGCAATAAAATCCCGGCCATAAATAAAAACAACGCCCACAACAACAATCCCACAGGCAACGCACCCCCACCCAATATTGAACCAATATCATGTCCAACAATTGAACCAATCAGGCCACCAAAACTTTTGGTTGTTGCGATTAATCCCAACGCAGCACACCCGACACACAACGTCACGAAACCGCGTAATAAATTATATTCAGGTGCCCTTTCTTCATCCCAACCAACAAACAAAGACAAACCGAAACGCCCCAAACATAAAAACAAAAATAATGATGGAATAAACCCGACAACATAACGTGAAAACGCAACAACATTTCCGACAATACCATGTGTTCCAAATGAACCGCGTACGGCAAATCCAGACAAATAAGGATTAGAAAAGAACAAAACCAAAATCAACCAAAGCGAAATTAAACACAATACAATACCACACAATCGCAAAGAAAATTTGCGTAACAGCACAGACATGCTTTCTGGCAAAAACTTTGATTTTTTATCCATGCATAATATTTTATCACAAAACACAAACAAAAAAAAGTCCCAAAAGAAAAAAATCAAATTCTCCCCCCGTTGGGGGAGTGTGGCGCAGCCGGAGGGGGGTTGATTCACAATTGAACAAACAAGACTAAACCAACCCTCCCCGTCTTGCTGACGCAATCCACCCCGCCCCAGGCGGGGAATTTAGTCCGCAACACTTGAAAATTAATTCTCCACCCCCATGGGGGATAAGCAGTAGATTTTGGAAACAAAGCGCACCAAAATCGTTACGATTGCCCAGCAGACACCAACGGTGTCGAGGGAATTGTCACCACAGGTGACAAATGGGGTATTCTGACGTTTTCATTTTTGCGAACGTCTGGCACAACCCTCCCCACCGCTTCGCGCCCCCCTCCGGTGGAGGGGAATACCCTCATCGTCACTTCGTGCCCCTCCCTTGCGGAGGGGCCGACCGAGATAAGCCCCTGCGCAATCTTGGTCGGGGGTGGGTTTTATGCAATATAACATACTGTCTTTACCCTCCACCGCATCGTGTGAAACACGATGCGACTCCCCCGCAAGGGTGGAGTTATAAAAAAACACCGGACGGGCCGGTGTTTTAATTTTTGTTTCAATATTATTAATCGATTTCTAACAATACTGGTTCGCCGTATGTACCGACTTCGTTGGTACCGACATAACATTGGATGTGGCTACCGATTTCATCCATCCATTCCTTGATGGCTTTGTTTTCGGCTTCTTCATACGCGGTTTGTTGTGCAGACCATGCGATACGGTTACCCAACAATCCTAATCCCAATCCACCGATTGCCGCCCCAGCGATTGTTGTGCCAATACTGGATTCGTTCTTTTCTTGTGAAATCTTGCCACATTCTTCTTCCAGTTTTTGAAGTCCTTCTACTAATTTTTGTCCTGCTTCATTTTCTTGTAACTCTTCTGCTGTACCAACAGTGTTATATGTTTCAATTAAACTGCCACTTAAATAACTGTCAACCATCACACCACACCAATTTTTCAGCTTAGGTGCATCTGCAACTTTACCAACATTATCAGAACAAATACTATTTATGTTTCTTAAATCATCTACAAGTGCTGTTGCACGACTATCTGTTCCAGAACTTGGTTGTACAGCCAATATTCTCGCCACATTTCCTGCTGCGATTTTAACATTATTATACCATATAATATCATCATTATTTATTCCATTAGGAAGTGTTTTGTTAGACAATCCTTTGAAATCAATTTGTGTCAAACCATCTTTCCATTTGTAACCAGTATTAACAGATGAAAGATATGCATTAGCTACACCAAATTGTATAGTATCAACATCGGCACCTGCCTTACGCGCTTGTGTTTTGGCTTCATTTGCCAAACTAACAGCTTTGCTGAAACTAGACAGTTTTTTTGCATCATCTGTTTGACCAACAGATTCATAATATTTGCTGCGCGCTTCATCCGCTTTGGTTAAACATTGTTCCGCGGCCTTGTTTTTATCTTTGGTTGCGGAAACACCGTCACCGCCCATTAATCCACCCAAAGATGCACCTTTGCGTTGTAAATTATCCGCCAACACACCACCGCCAACAATTCCGGCCAATCCTGGTGCAACAGTTGCCCATGTACGTGTCCATTTATCTTTGTCACTGCCTTCGCCGGCTTCTTTGCGGGCACGTTCACCAACAGATTCGCTGATTTTTTCTAATGTCTCTTGACTTATCCATGAACCGCAAGTGAACGCATCACCAACCGCAAAGTATGCAACGGCATCTTCACCCAGGTTATCTTGGATATCTTTGTCGTCAGATAACACTGTGACACGCATACGGCAGAATGAACCATACAAATCATTAGATGCAATGAAATCTTTGGTTTGTAAACCTTTCATCTGATAATTCTTTGGTATTTTGTTGCCTTTCAATTTAACCCACATAAATGCAGAACCATTTTCACCATTAGAACCCATAATACCGCCATTATTATTAGCCAAACATACATTTTGTTCCTTGGTTAATTTTGCGTTATATTTTGCCTGAACTTCTTTTTCAACATCAACCAATAATGTTTGGAACAATGTTTCTGCACCATTTGTTAACGCATATTCAGACATAGATTGAGTTACCGCCTGGTCATAAACACAACCGTCTTCATCCATAACACCCGCACATGAACCGTTAATTGGTTCCATTGTGCCAGAACAATCTATGCCGTCACCTATTGTTGTGTTTGATGCACTGCATGCGATTACAACAGAATTAGATGAAGCATTCTGATTAATCCCTGTTGTATTTGCACCCAACCATGCTTCACGTACAGAACCTGCACGATTATCACCAGTGCCCCAACTGGCGTTATCTTGTGTGCTACGCCATTCAGCAGTTGCAACCTTTAAATGTTCTTCGCATACTGACGAATTTTTAATATTGTTCATACACAACCCCACGACAATATTATAATCCAAAATACCGCCTACTTTGTTCATGCTACGATCCAAACGGCCGTTTCCTGTGTTATACGCACTGGAATCAGAAATCAGAATATCTGTACGATTACGATAACAATTTACATAATCTTTGCCACACATAGATTTCACACAAGAAAGCGCAACACCTTGGCATTGTTTTTTCATATTTTCAATTGCTGCATCGTTATATGAATCCGCCAACAACTTATTCAATTTACCAACCGCACCAATTGGATCAGCGGTAGAACTGCTGTCTGGAAATAATGACGTAAATGTTGATGCATCTGTATATGCATATTGATAACCATTTGCACCATCCGATGTCGCCGCATAGATACAATTTGCATCCGCGTTCACGATTGCCGCACATCCAACATTGATTTCATTATACAATTTGTTGTTATTCACATGTACAGAACCATCTGTGGAACCATTACGTGCCAATTTATAACATACAGATCCAATACCGCCACCGCAAGAACGCATTGCGCATGATTTAATTGTTTCATAACATGCATCCTTGGCTTTGGTATCGAATTTTTTCAATTCTTCTTGGATTTTGGTATTTGCCGCATCTTTGCGTGCCGCATATGCCAATGAAAATACATCTTCTTGTAAATCGATATCAACCAAATCTTTGTTAGATGGTGCCTTTTCACGATATGTCATATGGCAATATCTGTTTGTACCAATTGTTTCCAAACATTGTGCCTTTAACATTTTACGAATATCAGACCCGGTTTGTGCCTCTAAATAATTTTCAACATATTGACCATCGTTATTAATACCAGGCAATGCAACCACACCCATATTTTGTGTAGACGATACATCAGCACCACCAGACACAACATCTGCGGCATAAATCGTTCCCAAAGATACACCTTCGACACAACGCAATGGATTTTTGACACAGGCACTGATCAGGCAATTATCTGTCACTTTCTGACAAGTTTTAACAGCATTCATTGCCGCCAATGATGCGCCTTCTTCTTGCATTGTTTTAACACGACCACCTAATGTCAAACTGTCAGCATTGGTAACAGATCCGAACAATTGGATTTTTCCTTCGCTTTGGCAACGTTGCAATGTAGAATCACAAAGTAATGCTTGCTTTTTGAAAGATTTTTGATCTGTGCATAATTCAAAATCAGCCCCACAATTCCCTTCGCGTTGCAAACAACGTGTATAACTTTTTACACATTGTTCTGTTGTAAACTTATTTGAAATTGCTGCACCAGAAATCAATTGACCCAAAACAGATCCAGATGTTGGGTATGTATAATCTGTGATATCACCATGTGTATTTCTTATTTCCCCAGTGGACAGCGCACTAATGTTATTTGTTCCGAACAATGCGGTAATACCGCCAGGTTGGCATTGATACAAAACACTTAAACATTTCGCCATTTGACCATGGAATAAAACACGCGTTGTGCATTCTTCGAAATCAGAACCACACACATCATCAGCCTTGGCACAATCGGTATATTTATCAATACATTCAGTATTATCCAAATACGCCGCATTGCCTGTCCCATTATTAACCACACCAGTTGAATTCACGTTTCCCGCGACAATATAACCCGCAATCGACGGCAAACGCGATGATGCTTTGTTCACCATACTGACCCGCGAAGTAGCCGCAAAAGAGCCCGTAATTACGGCAAATATTGACAATAAACTGAACACTTTGATGATGTTTTTCATCTCCTTACTCCATGCTTAGATTCCCCTTTATTTTAACATATATTCATAAATAAAAAAAGCAAAAAATTACATTTTTTATAATTTTTTATCATAAAAATACCAACATAAATCATCAGCCAACAAATGACTAATTTAATCAGCAATATCTGTTCTTTTTTACAGGGATTATTTCGCGTTAATTTTTTTCAAAACTGATTTGACAATATCGGCACATACCATCCCAATAAATGCCCCCAAAACAACATCGCCAACCCAATGCGCACCAACATAGACACGCGAAACAGCAATGATTATTGCCAGTGTCCATGTCGCCCATTTAATACGCGGTGTTAACATTCCCAACATAACCAGCGCAGCAAAACTGACCGCGGTATGCCCCGAAGGCATCGAATTAAACACTGTTTCTGTGGTTCCTGGGACAAAAAATGTAGAATTCAAAGCTTCATAAATTATCGGACGAGAACGACCAATTAAAACCTTAAAAAAGCCCGTTACAATTATCGCAGCCAACACAGAACACAATACATAAAATGCGTTGCTGTTCTTTATTTTGATAAAAGCAAACCTGAAATCATTTTCATTTGTGACCGCTTTGTATACAAAAAATACCAAAACAGACAAAATTGATACAACCAACCATACTTTGGCACTGAATATCTTACCAATTGCCACCGCCACAGAACACATCGCCCCACCCCCAAATGTCCATGGATTACATTTTGGGTTGTGTATCAATGAATATAAAAATTTGTCACCACTAAAAATACACCACAACACCACAGCCGCAGTTATAATTGCACCAATTAAAATCCAAGTCCATTTAAGAGTATTGTCTTTTCTTATAAACATTTTATAAATCCATTAAGTTATTATATATTGTTTTTTCTGTTAAAACTTTGGCACTGACCGCCATAGCCATTGCATCTTCATCGCCACCGTCGACAACATTTGGACATGCATGCCGCAGAGCCTTTACATCCACATCTTGTTTTGTATTATAATCATGCGCGGTAAATTCTCCGTTAATAACATTTAACAAGAATACTTCCCGTTGACCTTCGTTTCTTATATTAGATAAACAAACCAAAGGAAAAACACCACGTCCATCCAATTTATTCCCCATACCTGTTTTAACAGATTTATTAAACAATTCTAAAATGCCACCATTTTTCAAATCAATTATACTGGCGATTCTGGCCCGACCTGCTGTTGGTGTACCAATTAAAACACCGCGTTTATTTTCATAGAAAGCCGCAGCAATCGCTTCACCTGTGCCACGTGTTGTATCAGAAATTAGAACAACCACAGGCAAAGATGTGATGGCTTCGCCACCTGGGACAACTTCTAATTCATCCACAGCAGTTTCAACAACACGCATCACCGGTTTTTGTCCGATAAATAATCCAGCCAATTTAGCGGCAGCCTTTTCATCGTCACCACTGCCTGTTCTTAAATCTAAAATAATACCATCAACATCAGTGTATTTATTTAATGCTTCGTTAACTATATTGACTGCACCATCTGATATTTTATGAATAACTATTTCCAACAACCCATTTGTATTTTCATTTTTTCCACGATAAATAATATCTGCATCTGCCAACACCACAGTCGCACGACGTAATGTAACCTTGCGATTTCCAAATGGTGTTAACAATTTTAATTTCACAGTTCCAGAATTATATCCAGATAAAATACTTGTTATATCTTTGTCAGATATATTTGCAACCCGTTTGCCATTGATTTCAGATATAATGTCGCCTTGGTGCATACCTGCACTATCTGCGGGGGAATCTTTGAATATCCCTGTTACACGCAAATTACCACGTTCATCACGACCTGCTTCGAAACCTATACTGGTTAAAATACGTGTATCTGCATCATTTATTGCATCCCGTGAATAAACATAATTTCCATTTTGATCAATCCCGGACAACAAAGCATTAACAACGACTTGATATAATCCTGCATCTTGTAATGCATGCAATTTAGCATCCCTTTCGCGCATTTTTAACAATAACGCAGTTGTGATTTCCCCATAACTTTTCCAATCTTTATCTTTTGGATATGGAAAATTAGCAATCAAATCATCACCCCATACCAACACAGCACGTTCCCCTGTTGCCGCGATATGTGCATTTGGATTTAATTTTTCCAAACTTTCAATTGCAACATCTATATTTTTCCCGGCCCAATTAACACTGTCTAATTTTTCATAAATATCTGCGAAAACATCAGATACCGCACGTACATCTATGCCGTCTTGGATTGGTTTATCGTCTTGAAATAAATCTGTTGCGTTAACAATTGCTGGAACAAACACCAGACCAAGTGCTATTAAAATTTGTGTTATTCTCATTTTAATCTCTCCTTTTCCTTTCATTACTTGGTCTGGTTTGAATTTTAGTAATCGGTTTCACGCAAATTGAAATGATACAATATCACGTTTGAAATATAGATACTGGTTAATGTTCCGCTGATGATTGAAAATGTCATTGCAACTGCAAATTCGCGCAACATTTGTCCACCAAACAGATAAATACCAACCATCGCTAAAATCGTAGATACACTGGTCATAATCGTACGATATAACATTTCATTAACTGATAAATCAATTACATCACTTATCGGCATCTTGTGATATTTTTTGAGATTTTCATCGATTCGGTCATAATTCACAACTTTATCATTAACAGAATATCCAACACCCATCAAAATAACTGCAATTGCTGTTTGATTAAATTCCAATCCTGCGATTGAAAAGAATCCGAACATTAATATCAAATCGAATATCAAAGACACAAAAGAACCAACTGCATAACCACCGCGATAGCGGACCCAAATATAAATAGACATCATTACAAAAGATACCAATATCGCCAAAATACCACCACGAATTAATTCTCCACCAATCTTTGGTCCGACAACCTGGACTTGGGAATAAGTTACATTGTCACCCAAAATATTTTTGATTTCAGTAACCCTGGCATTTTGTTGTTCATCTGTTGACCCCTTTGGTAATCCAACACGCAATAAAATTGCATTGCCATCCACAGCCTGCAATTCAGGCTTAAAATCCGCCAATTCATGACGCATTTTGTCGATAGTATATTCTGGGGTTGTTGGTTTTACTTCCATCGAAATACCACCAGAAAAGTCTATACCATAATTAAAACCTTTGAAAGTAATAGACAATATAGATAACACAATACAGATTGCTGAAATCCAATATGATAATTTACGATATTTCATAAAATGCAGTTTCATAACATAACTCCTTGGTGCACTTTTTTATTTTTATTATTTCATTCTTATATAACCAATCTTTCTGCTTTTGCCACCCATATAATAATCGACAAAAACACGTGTTAACAACAAACAAGTAAACAATGTCGTTGCAACACCGATTGACAAAGTAACCGCAAAACCACGAATCGGACCCGCACCGAATTGGAACAAAATCAATGCACAGATTAAATTGGTTAATTCACCGTCCAAAACCGTTTTTGTAGAACGTGTAAAACCATAATCTACTGCACGTAATGTCGGTGTTCCGCTGCGCACTTCGTCACGAATTCTTTCAAACGGCAAAATGTTTGCGTCCACAGCCATACCCAATGTCAACACGATACCTGCGATACCAGGCAATGTTAATGTTGCCCCCAGCAATGCAGACACACCGACTATCATGAATAAATTCACGACCAAAACGATATCTGCAAACAGACCAAACATCCCATACAACAATGCCATAAATACCAATACAAACAAAACACCAACCACAGAACCAACCTTACCAGTTGCAATTGTATCGGCCCCCAAACCTGCCCCGACGGTACGTTCTTCAATAACTTCCAATGGCGCAGGTAATGCACCAGACCGTAACAACACAGCCAAATCTTTGGCCCCCTGTAATGTAAAACCACCAGATATTTGTCCACGTCCCCCAGGAATCGGTTCACGAATTGTTGGTGCAGACAAAACTTTATCATCCAACACAATCGCAAAACGTTCATTAACGTGTTCTGTTGTTAATTTTGCGAAACGACGTGTTCCGGACGCATCAAATTCAGTTGTCACGACCGGCATATTATTTTGATCAAAATCAGCCTGAGAATTTTTCAAACTGTCACCAGAAACTTCTACACGCGAATAAACAGGAATCATTTGTCCAGGATTATCCATATATTCCAAGAACATTGTTCCGCTTGGTGCATGTCCAGATTGTAATTGTTCATTTGTAACATTTTCATTTACTAAATGAAATGACATTTTTGCAGTCTTACCAATCAACTCTTTGATACGTTCTGGATTATCTACACCTGGCAATTGAACCAAAATATATTTTCCCCCTTGGGATTGAATCGAAGGTTCTTTGGTTCCCAACGCATCAATACGACGACGAACAATTTCGATACTGCGCGACATTGCATCTTGAATCATTTCTTCACGTGCCTTGGTTGTATAAGACACTGTCAAATTTTTACCAGACGAAGAAATATCAGCATTTGTTCCCAAAACGCTTCTTAAACGTCCCTTGGCTTTTGATACTTCGTCACTTTCACGTACTGTTAATGTTACAGAATCCCCAGTATTACGTAATTCAGAAAACCGGATAACACCCTTGTTTCTGTCAATCATTGCGGTACGCACTTCGTCATATAACTGTGCATATTTTTCCTTTAACATAACATCAGTATTAACTTCTAATAATAATTGCGCACCACCTTTTAAATCCAATCCTAATGGAATTGGTTTTATCCACGATGGAAAATAAGGTGCCAATTTTGGTGATACAGTTGGTATTGCCAACAACATCCCAAACAAAGATATAAAAATAATTGCTAATTTTCTGAACATCGTATACCCCTATTGAAAATTATTCTATATTTGCAACGGCGTGTTTATTGACTTCGACAACAACACCTTTGGCAATTTCCATTTCGATTGTCTTTTCGTTAATTTTTTTCACAGTCCCATAAATACCGGCAGCCAACACACGATTGCCGACTTTGATGCTGTCCAACATTTTCTGATATTCTGCCATGCGTTTTTTACTTGGACGAACCATAAAGAAATAAACGATAGCAATAATAACAACGCAATATACGATCAAAACCAATGTTCCGTCTGGTTGTTGTGCAACAGGAACATTTTGTGTCACTTGATTTGCAACTTCTACTGTTTCATTCATGAATAATCTCCTTTATTTATAAGACCACCCTAGTAAAAAAAAGAACACAAGTAAAGAGAAAATATAGTATTATCCCCTTTCGAACATTGTATCCAATTCAGATATTGGTATAACCTTGTACACTGGGCGTCCATGATTACATTCCCCGCCCCGTTCTGTTTGTTCAACATCCCGCAAAATCGCGTTCATTTCCGCCATATTTAATTTGCGCCCTGCACGAACAGAATGATGACATGCAAAATTAGCCAATTTTAAATGTAATTTTTCTTGTAATTTCGAAGAATGCCCATTACCGCGTACTTCATCAGCAATTTCATGGAAGCATTTTTCCCAATCTAAATCCCAATCGGATGGTTTTTCAAATATTGCAATCGCATTATCACCAAACGCATCAATATGTAAACCGCATTGTCTTAATTCATCCGCTACTATTAAAACAGATTCAACTTCTTCGGCACGCATATTTATAACAATCGGTGTCAACAAAGGTTGTGTTTTTATTTCATGCTTTCTTAATTTTTCATAAGTAATTCTTTCATGTGCAGCATGTTGATCCACAACAACAAAACCATTTACATTTTCAGCCAAAATATATTTATCATTTAATTGACCAATAACACGACCAAGTGGCAAATCAAATTCAGATTCTTGGGATTGAATATTTTCTTGTATATCAAAATCTTCTGTACGGTGATTTTCCTGATGTATATCAGGTTCTGCAACAAAGTTTTTAGCCCCCACACTTTGTTGTTCAAAATGTGAATGAAAGAAAGTTTGTGTTAACGGAATTTCAAAATCTTTGTGATTAATAAACCTATTATTTGTTGCACCGTAACTATTTTGCACATTTTGATTTAAAGTTTTAGACAACACATCCCGCAAAGATTTAATTATAAAAGAACGCACATGTGTTGGTTCTAAAAAATGCACTTCGGTTTTTGATGGCGACACATTAACATCGACATGCTTTGATGGTAATTCCAGATACAATGCACACAACGGAAATTCACGTGCATGCATAACATCCATATATGCTGCCCGCAAAGCAGTAATTAACACTTTATCTTTCACAGGTCGGCCATTTACAAATAAATATTGATCCACAGACGATGCACGTCGCAAAGTTGGATTCGATATATACCCATGCAATTTCATTTCAGATGATGAAGATTGTGCATCGACATGCAACATTTGTCCGCGAACATCTTCACCCATAATTGCAATTACGCGTTCTAATAAATCTTGTTTTTTCGGAAAACGCCATTTGTTATTTAACATAAAACCAACATCTGTTCTTGCCATGGCTAATCTTTTTACAACATCCAACACAGCCAACATTTCTGCCCGATCAGAATGTAAAAATTTTAAACGCGCCGGTGTTTTAGCAAATAAATTCGCCACCTTGATTCGTGTCCCATTTTCCCAATCCGAAGGTTTTATTTCCATATTATCAACATTTAATTGCAATCCGTGTTCATTATTAACATGAAATGTATCAATTATCATATTTGACACAGACGCAATAGACGGCAACGCTTCACCACGAAATCCCATAAAATTAATATTTAATAAATCATCATCTGGTAATTTAGAAGTCGCATGTCTTAAAACACAGTTTGCCAAATCATCACGTTCCATACCGCGTCCATTATCAATCACAGAAATCATTGTGCGTCCACCATCAACAACATCTATGATAATTTGGTCTGCACCCGCATCCAGCGCATTTTCCACTAATTCTTTAACGACACTGGCTGGTTTTTCAACCACTTCACCTGCGGCGATTTGGTTTATCAAAAAATCAGGCAACACACGTATAGGCATATTAATCCTTGAATTTAACATCGACAATTTCGAATTCTTTTTCCCCACTTGGTAATTTAACAGTGCATGTATCCCCCACACAATGCCCAATCAACGCACGTCCCACAGGCGAAGTACACGATATAACCATACGCCCATCAGATTCTATATCTGATAAAATCCGACATTCCATTTTATTTCCGTCTTCGTCTTCGGTAATAACCTTGGCCCCAAAAACGACACGATTCCCAGTCAAACTGTCTATGTCTATAATTTGTGCATTTTCAATAATATCTTCAATAAATTGAATACGTTTATCAATTTGGCGTTGTTTTTCTTTTGCGGCACTATAATCGGCATTTTCGGACAAATCGCCCAAAGATCTTGCCCATTGAACAACGCGCAATATTTCTGGTCTTTGATTTTCTTTTAAATCTTTTAATTCGGTGACCAGACTGTCAAAACCTTGACGTGAAATTGGTTTTTTTTCCATAACAATATCCTTTGTATTTTGCCATAACAATAAAACATTAATTTTAATTTTGCAATTATGAATTGATATATATATAATATAAGATTATGTTCAGATTAAAACCGAAAGTTTTGTCATTATTTTTATTGCGTCGATTTTTCGTCAGCTTTCTTTTAGTAATGTTAACAGTATGCGGTGTTATATTTGCTGTGACATTTGTAGAAAGGTTATCTGCGAATTCTGATGCAATATCTACCCTGGCTGATACATGGGTAAGATTATTAGAATATATACCTATGTTTTTACCATTGGCGGTATTTATGGGAACATTGGTTGCATTTTACAATCTGACTAAATCCAGTGAATTGATAATTATATCAGGCACAGGTTTATCACCTTTTCAAATTGCGCGTCCATTTTTGTTTGGTGCATTTTTGATTGGTGTGTTTGCTGCAACGGTTATAAATCCTTATTCGGTAAACCTGTCAACACGCAATTTAACAGGATATCAATTAAAACTGGTTGATAACGCGGTATGGTTACGCGAAACATCAGACAACGGATTTATGACTGCGCGTGCAACTGGGGTTCATGTTACACCAAACAAAGACATTATATTTAACGACATGATGATATTAACCCAAGATAATGATTTCAGATTACAAGAACGCATACATACAAAATCTGCTGTGCTGTCTAACAAGGGACTGGATATCGAAACCGCCGAAATAACTCACCCTGATGGCACAACCAAAATAGAAACAAAACACATTGATACAAAATTTACACCTGAAACAGTATTAGACAGATATTTACAACCAGATCAGATTTCATTTTGGGAATTGCCTGGATTTATCAAAAAGATGGACGTTATTGGTGTTCCTACTCATGGACATTTGGTTCAATTTTGGACATTATTGTTTTTACCATTGAATATGTTGGCAATGGTAATGTTGGGGATTGCATTTTCACAAACCAGACAACGTCGTAATTATTCTTTTGGAATAAAATTCAGTTTGGGAATATTAACATGCTTTGCATTATATTTTATTGTAAATCTGTTTAATGCGTTGGGAAATACAGGCGCATTACCACCGTTGGTTGCAATTATTGCCCCCCAAATAATAATTATCGCGGGTGCATGCACATTTATAACCAGTTTTGATACGATATAGGAATAAAACCATGCCATTACGTAAAAAAACAAACAAGACAAAATATATCATATGGGCAATAATAATATTGTTATTGGTATTAATGATAATATCATTTTCACCCCAACCAGAATTTAACGAAGTAATTCTTTATCCATGAAATACATAGATGTTTTTTTAGAAGCTTTGTCGGCAGAGAAAGGACGCGGAAAAAATACATTATCCGCGTATGCATCTGATTTGAATCATGCGGAACAACAAATTGGTGATTTATTAACGGCAACAGATAAAGACATACAAAACTATTTATCCGGCCTGCCCGACAAACCATCATCTGTTGCACGCAAGGCCAGTTCTTTGCGTACATTTTATAAATTTTTAATGTTGGAAAAAATCATAACAAAAAATCCAACTGCGAATTTAGAATTACCAAAACGCGGACGCGCCCTGCCGAAATATTTATCTCCGGATGAAATAGAATTATTGATATCGTCTTCGGGTGACATAAAAACATCAATTCGTTTGCGTTGCATGTTGGAATTATTATATGCATCTGGATTACGCGTATCTGAATTATGTGAATTACCAATGTCTGCAAATTTGGGTGATAAATTATTGATTCACGGCAAAGGTGCCAAAGAAAGATTGGTCCCCATGCACGCAGAAGCCCAACATGCATTAAATAAATGGCTGGAATTACGTGGCGACAATGATTCAAAATATGTATTTCCAACAAATTCAGCGTCTGGTCACATAACACGCGACGGATTTTTCAAGATATTAAAAAAATGTGCGGTATTATCTGGCATCGATCCCAAACGCGTATCGCCACACGTGCTGCGTCATTCATTTGCATCACATTTATTGGCAAACGGTGCGAATTTGCGTGTGATACAAACAATGTTGGGTCACGAAGACATTTCAACCACACAAATATATACGCATGTGTTACCTGAAAAATTACGTGATACAGTTGAAAACGCGCACCCATTGGCACATAATGAAATAAAGGACATATAAAACAATGATAACGAAATGCGATCATCCTGGATGTACCAAGGCGGGCACATGTCGTGCCCCAAAATCACGTGATTTACGTGAATATTGGATGTTTTGCAAAGAACATGCCGCCGAATACAATAAAAATTGGAATTATTACGCAAACATGACCCCAGATGAAATCGATGCCGAATGGGAACGCGAAACATTTGGAATTGCCGACAAAGACAAAGAAACTGTTAATAAAAACGAAGCAGAATATATACAATTTCTTAACGATTTTTTAACAGGCCGCAATACATTTGATAAAATGCCGGCAAAAAAGACAATTCCATCACAAATTGTATCTGCCCTGCGCATATTTGAATTACCTGTGACGGCATCATGGCGTGAAATCGCTGCGAAATATCGTACATTGGCAAAAAAATACCACCCCGATACCGCAACTGATAAATCAGGAACCGAATTTACCCGCATAACATCTGCATATGAAACATTAAAAAAATATTTCAAAAAATAATAATTCCCCGCCCGTGTTGCAGGATAATTCTGCCCCCGTGTGGGACAAGCAGTAGATTTTGGAAGCAAAGCGCACCAAAATCGTTACGATTGCCCCGCAGACACCAACGGTGTCGAGGGAATTGTCACCAAAGGTGACGAAGGGGGGGTATTCCGGTAT
>Ga0247609_10001030_pt1 | contig 35041 bp, 42 predicted proteins | sample 172DNAGHGlowgp2_FD_193487 | JGI IMG/M metagenome (GOLD analysis project Ga0247609, IMG submission 193487) | Sheep rumen microbial communities from Palmerston North, Manawatu-Wanganui, New Zealand - 1728 DNA GHGlow gp2 | ecosystem: Host-associated > Mammals > Digestive system > Stomach > Rumen ... | reverse complement strand
CACCCACATTGGTTTCGCAAGCAGCAGCAATTCTACTTAATGATACACTACAAGCCATATATTGTTAAATTTATTTTATTTATGTTAAAAAAAGGGGTGGGTGTTACTCTCCACCCCGGATGAAAATTATTTATTAAGCCTCCTCACCAAGAACAACCTCGTTAGGATAAGCAACCTGTGTTGCCATAGCGAAATAAACTGCGAGTCTGAACTCCCTGTTGTCCTTTGAATACCAGAAATCAAAGGTATCCTTGTCATCCTCTGCACCGACACCGTAGAAGAAATTGCTCAATCTACCTCCAATAATCTTGTCAGTACCGTTAAGACCGTTTACAGCGATAACCCTGATAGATGTGCCTGGAAGTCTGTATTCACCGTTCTTGTAATCAGGATCAAAGTGATAAAGGTTGGCAGCAACCAAATCCTGGATGTATGCCCTGTATGTATCCTCACCTACGAAGATAACTGTATCCTCCTTATCTATGATGTTTGCTGGAATCTTGTTATAAACAGCCTTGACCTTGTTGTATGCTGATGTACCTGCTGACCAAGTTGCTGAAACAACACCTGAACCCTGTGCACCAAGAATCTTAAGGAAACCGTCAGGTTCAATGTCACCACCTGCATTCTGTGAATCACCCTGCCAGATGAGTTTTTCAATACTTTCTGAAATAGCAAGAGCAATCTCATCCATAAACTTCTCTTCAAAAGGAAGAGTTTCTCTGCCTGCTGCGAGCTTTACTTCATATGAAGCCCACTTCTTCAAAAGATCCTTATCGCAGAAAACCTGGTTAACCTTCAGGAAAGTAGGTTTCAAAATTCTCTGTGAAAGAGCAACACCGTCTGTTGCATCCCAACCGCAAGCTGAACCGTCACCGAATTCAACTTCTGCTGAAACCAAATTAAGGGCGGTATCCTGTTTTACACCAGTCTCGAGCTGAACAAGCTCTACTGTCTTACCTGTAAGAACTGACTTCGCAATCAAAGGAAGTCTCTTCTCTTCAACATAATTATTAAGTGCTTCTACATTAATAGCCATAATCGTTAAAATTTATTTTGTTTATTGTTCTTTTTAATATAATATATGTTAAATATTTTTTATTTACTTTTTAAGAGCAGCAGCGATTGCTATCCTCTTATCAAGTTTCTTGTCACCTGTGGTAACTGTCTTGTTGATCTTCTCAAACTCATCAACCACCGGGGTAGCAGCTGGTGCTGTTCCTATTTCAACCATTTTGGTTTCAAGTTCTGCAATCTTTGCTTCAAGATCTGCAACCCTTGCTTCAAGTTCTGCAACCTTATCCTCACCTTCCTCTGTAGCAGGAGCCTCTTCTGTTGATGGTGCTTCCTCTGTTGATGGTACCTCTTCTGTAGCGGGTACTGCCTCCATTTCCTGATTCTCTTCTGTAGCAGGTGCTTCCATATTCTCCTCTGATGGAGCCTCTTCTGTTGATGGTACCTCTGCATCCTTTGCTTCAATCTCTGTAACAACACCACCTTCAACCTTGATCTTGTTTTCATCTGAAATATATTCACCGTCAGCGGCGGGAACTTTGTTACCAGCCTCATCTTCTGTGAACACCTTGTAACCTACCATAAGTTCTGTATCCTCTTCCCAGTAAAGATCTGCAATATTGGTACTTAAAGAATTGAACTCGAGTAATAGTTTCTTTAACGCTTCTTTAATTTTGTTAGCCATATTCTTTTTCTTATTATTTATTTTACTAAAATTCTGCAATCCCAGATATGATTCTATTGATATGCCCTTGAACTTACCTTCAAGACAATCCTGCCATAAAGACTCATCAGTTATATGATAGATACCCATTAAGGATCCATCCGCTGCATCCTCAAAACCCACAGGATTGATTCCCAGGGAACTGTCTTTTATGAAAACCTCCTGTAATGTTATACCATCAATCAGTTTACCCGAATGATCTTTGGAAATATTCTGCTGCATCCCATCGGTCATCAGTCTCTGACATAGTATCTTTGATGTTTCTTTACTGAAGACAATATAGTATGGATTTCCTGACTCATCTATCCTCAATATAGGGAAATCTACCCTTACCATAATACTCATAATGTTATGTTGTGCCTCATCCTGGATCTTGAAATTCATCTTCTGCTTCTGCTTGTCGTCACTGAAACATACCATATCAATTTCCATAGCAGGTTCATCCACAAGACTCATCGTACTTATGGTGCAATCATTCATATCCACATTAACCTTAAATACAGGTACTCCGTTGTATGTCATAATATAATGATCTTTTTATTAGAATATATTTTCTTCAATTTTTGTTAGAAAGTTGATTCCTCCTCTCTAACCTCCACCCTTCTACCTGCTTCAGTTATGTCGCTCTCTACAACATAAACCCTTTGTGATGACTGTCTGTCACCAATCGCATCCGCAAGATTTACTGTATCAGACTCACCTGTTACATTTGTTGTATAATTGGGTGTATATGCCATTGCTGCCTGGGTTGGGGTGACTGAACCTGTATCTGGTCCACTTCCCATAGAACCACCACCATCAAATGATGTTGATTTAATCTTTGCCACCTGGGCTGCTGTGGTGGCTATAACCATTGCACTGTTGATTGCTCCCACAATAGGTCCCATTGGGAATCCCAAAGACATTGCGGTTGAAATCGCCATCGCAACACCCGCAAGACCACTGATGATGGCTGATGCAATCTGCATCTTCTTGTTATTCTCAAATTCCTTCTTGGCCTGTTCCTCTGTCAGCTTACCATTCTTGACCCTTTCTTTTATTGAATCACTCCAGATGTCAGATATGGTACCCATAAGGTCACCTATACTTTGTGCCACATTACTGTATGTATCCACCAAATCCAGAGCCTGTTCCTTCTGTAAGTTCATCATCTGGGTTTCATTCTCGGTAAGACCTGCATCAATTTCAGCTATGGCATCAGCATATTCCTGTTTCTTTTCTTCTGACAGATCATCCAGTCCCATCAGTTCCTCATAGATGGCCCTGGTCTGGGTCAGTCTGTCCCTCTCTATTTCCAGGATTCTCTGATTTTTCTCGAACTCATTCTGTATGGTCTTGTCTGCGATATCCTTTTCCAATGAAGAGTCATCATTGATGTTCTTTATACTGTCTTCACCCTTACCAGCCAGGATCTCAGCCCTCTTCTTGTTGTACTCTTCTGTAAGATTGGTTGTATCTTTCTCATAATTCTCCAAAAGAGCCTTTTCCTCATCATACTTCCTTTTAAGGATTTCAAGTTCCCTGTCTCTACTATTGAGTTGGGCAAGTTCTGTCCTTTCCAGAATACCCTCAACCTGTTTGAGTTGCTGTTCCGTTAACTCTCCCTTCTCATCGGTTATGTTTTCAAGATTCTTGAGATCATTCTTCTCCGCTGCGGTCAGTTCCTTACCTGTCTTGATTTTCTCCTTTATGAGACTTCTTTCCTTCTCATAATACTCTCTTCTGACATTGTAAAGATTTGCCTCTGCTGCTGCCAGGGCATCATTATCCTCCTTACTGTTATCAGTCAGTTCACTCCTTTCTTTAAGGATCTTGAACTCTTCCTCTGCTATGGCCAGTTTGGCTGCATTAAGTGCCTTTTCCTTGGCTATGGCCTGATCCAGGAACTTATCCCTCTGTTCTGCCGTATATCTGTCCTTGTCTGCAACCTTGGCCCTGAGTTCTGAAACCTCCATCTCAGTCTTTGCCTCATCAACCTGGAACTGTCTCTTCTTCTGTACCAGGGCGATCTCCCTGTCTGTAAGATTCTGGGTGACCTCCATCATCTCCTTCTGTGCCTCAATACTCTTCCTGTATGCCTCCAGGCGTTCATCAGAAACAATACCAATCTTATTAAGGAGTTTCATCATCCATTCTCCCGCCTTCTGTAAGGAATTGACCAGAGCGGGTAAAGCATTCTCCGCTATCTTACCTACAATCTTGGCAAATCCTGTAAATACATTCTGTATGGCATTGATGACAGGCTGGAATGCTGAAAATGCCTTTTTAAGACTGTTGGATGCTTCCTCTGATCCAGAAAAACCTTTCTTGAGTGCGTTTAATGCTGTCACTATTGTCATAATCAAAGCACCTATGGGGTTTGCAATCAGTGCCTTGAATGCTCCTGCCAGTGCAGTCACTCCACTTTTAGCTATAGCAAGAGGATTACCTAAAGAAGAGATCTTCTCTGAAATCTGACCTATTCCCTTTGTAAACGCTCCCTCATAGTTACCTACATTCCTCTGAAAGTTACCTATGGATGCATCCATAGTCTTCAACTGTTCGTTGATTCCTGTAATCTGCTTTGCCAGGGCGTTCCTCTCTGCCTCGTCATTGGTTGCCTTGAACTGTTTCTTGAGTTCAGACATCCTCTTTGAAAGTGCATTGTAACTGCCCTCCGCATCCTTTGTCCTGGTGCCGGTCACCTTCATTGCCTTGTTGAGCTTATCCTGAACCTTGTCAATCTCCTCAACCCTTTCAGCATACTCCTCTGATGATTCATCAAGATCAATCAATGAAGCCCTCAATGTATCAATATATTTCTTTGCATCACCCAAACTCTTGAACGAATAACCGGCTGACACCACATCATCCCTCAGATCATCCAATGAATCCAGTGCTCCACTGACATCTAACGAGATCACCTTATGAATTTCCTCTGCCATAATCTAAAAATCTTTTTGTATAAAATATAATTAATCTTTTGTATAATTATCAATATCATTCACCTTGATCAATGTCGCCTTACAATACTTGGTCTCCATATTCCAGTCCGTCACCTTTGACAGGATCCAGAGACAACCGTCATATTTGTAGAATTCCCTGAACACCTCATCTATATTGTCCAGATAACAATAACAGTCCAGGACCCTGGTATTGACTGAATAGACATCAGCTATATATCTGCTCCAGTATCTGTTGTATATTCCTATACCCCTGTCATAAATACAGGCAGGTACATATATTTCCTGGGGAATACCGAAATCCAGGGTATCCTTTATGAAATAGGGATGTCCCACTGAAACAGGAGTTACACCGAAATATTCTATGGCCTTGTCTACAGTAGTTATCCTGTCATCAAGTTCCATCTCCGTCAGGTCAAAGACCACCAGGAAATAAGTGTTCCACATTTTGAGTGAACTGGATGAAGGGTTATCGTTGTATGATGACAGTGAGGTCACCCTTGTAAGGTTGTTGTCACCTGTATCCACAATACTTGCTATCAGCTGTAAATCAGTCTTATTCATAAGATTCCTGCTGTCTATCCTGGTACTTCCTATTATATCAGGATAAGGATAAAGATTGTCTGCCGACAATATCCTTCCTGCATTGTTGGTCTTTATCGATGCTGCAATGAAATACCTGTGGTTTCTCTTTAAAGTATCAATCACAAAATATGAATATTCCCTTCCTGAACCGAATGCGGTTATCGTTGCATAATGACCGCTATATTTTACAGGTGTGACTCCAGATGAACCGTATATGTCATACTGGTTGAAATCTTTGGTATAGAATCCGGGTATCTCCTGACTGTAATCATCATATGTATAGGTTGATCTGGCAAATGAAGGTATCCTGTTCTTGACTATCAGATAATCGGTAAAACCGCTTAAATGAGGTTTAGGATTGTCATACCAGCAGTTCTTACCGAGGACCCATTTAAGATATGGCCAGTCATCACTCAAAAGGAAATTGACCTTTGACGCATCTATGTCACTTGTAACATAAGACTCCGCTTTCCACTCTGTCTTGGTATCAGTATTGGTTATGGTTCCATAAGATATCTGCTTGAATCCCTGGAAAGTCACCAGTATATCCTTACCGTCCACAATTTTGTTGTCATCCGTATGACACTGGAGTTTAGGGAATGCATCCTGCCATACACCTTCTCTCAAACCGGACCATTCACTATCAACCCACTGATAACCTGAAGGTATCATACTTTCCCACTCATCCGAGTCTCCGGGTCTACCTGTCTCCGGTATCCAGTCTGTTCTCATCTCTTTATCAAGAGTCTTGAAATTTCCTCCACCCTTGATACTTGACAACTGGAACAATCTGTATGTAGGTCTTGCCGAATCATCCATAAGAGGTCCGGGAAAATCAAATAAATATTCCTGATGGTTACCTCTCACAAAATACGGATACTTGTAATATGGACTCTGATCTATACTGTCAAGACCCTGCTTGAACACATTATTATCTATGTATGGTGCTGTGCTGGCATCAAACCTGTAACCTGTATTCACCCTCTTGCTTCCATATGGATTACCGTAGGTTTCCTTGTATTTTTCCAGGAACTGTCCTTCACCCTCACTGAAATCGAATGTGTAGGTGGCCTTGTCGAATGACAGGGGATTTATCTTGACATTCTTTGACAGGTCTATCCTGAGATCATTTATCTTTGTCGGATTAAAGAATCTGGGTAACCTGGTGAGTATGAGTTTCTTTTTAAGATAATCCACATCCAGGTATATTCCGTATGTCTTACAGAAAGAGACAAGATAACTGGCCGGTGATGATGTCTGACCGAACAGTTCCTTTGCCGTAAAGATTGTTCCGGTCTCCACAGCGGGGTTTATCTCATACAGCATACTCAAAGTCATCCAGAGGTTACCGAATTCCGGTGTATTGAAAAAAGGATCACTCATATCCAGACCGTAACCGTATTTACTGTCTATGTAATAACCTATGGCCTCGAACACCTTTTTAATTCTTACCACAGGCCTGAGAAGATATGACCTCAAATCCCTTGTCTCCATCACAGTCATCTCATTCTTAAGGTCAAAAAGGGCATATGTATCATCCGGGTCAGTCCTCAATATTAATGTGTGTATATCCTCATATGTTATATTATCTTCCGTAAAAGTCTTTGGAAACTGGCTGGAGTAAAATCTCCTTGTACCCCACCAGACATTACAGAACCTGTCTGTTGAACACCACATCTGCTTGGGATCAAAGTTGTCCGCCTCTGGGACACCGTCATAAGAAACAATAAAGTTGATGGTATCGAATATGGGATAACCGTCCGCCTCCGGGTCACCGTCCAGTCTCTTCCAGGCCATATCCACCAAATCCTTGCTGATGGCAAACTCTGTGAAAGAGTATGTCAGATCTCCCAGGGTCATAGGTGTGACCTCCTGTGTATCCTCATCAATGTTGTATGACAATCCGTACAGGAGGTTACCCAGTTCACCGTAAAGGGTTATCTCGTATGTGTATTCATTCCTATCATAATTGATGTTGTTGAGTTTCACATAACCTTTCTCCACCAGGTTACCGTCCCTCATAAGTGTGAAAGGTTCCCTCTGTGAAGGAATGAACTCCGTACTGGAATAATTAATGTATTTGTCCAGTTTCCATAAGGAACCGAATATCCTGTTGTTGTTCTTTGTGCCCGGAAGTTTTACCGTCTTGGTAAAACTGTTCCTGATTATGGTGGGGTTGGTATAGTCCGTCCTCTGTCTCTGAAACAGCATAGAAACCGCATTATCCTGCACATCCACCAGTTTACCGTTTATAAATAAATCAATCATATTAATCCTTTACTTTTTCTGTATAACCCTTTTCAAAAGTTATCGTATAGTTGACCAGGGTCTTTCCGTTCCTGAACTTCTTGTATTCCGCATTGGCCAGGGTCATCCTTACAGGTATTATCTCCTCATCAGGATGGTTGAGATCCTGGAAATAAACCTTGGGTGATGAAGCAAGATGGAATGTCAGTCTTTCAGCCTCCTCATCAGACAGCCATCCTGTGTATGCCTCATATGTGCAATCTATATCCACACTGTCTGTCCTCTTCTCGTTGTGATGAAGAATATCCTTTGTCCTGTAATTGAGCTTACCGTAATTGTCGGTCCTGCTTATGTTACCTTCAATAAGGAAACTGTCCCATCCTCCGAACCTGTTGCGATAAATGAATGCACCGCCACCGCAGTGGTTCATATCATAACTGAACAATACCTCATCATCCAGGAGGTAACTCACCTTACTGATGTCATAATAGGTGTCTGTCATCATATTGAAAGGTTCCAGGGGGTCAGCAAGATCCAGTCTGGTTGAATCACCATCCTCGTCTATCTGGACTATACTGAAAACCTTACTGTCATTCGTATCTTTATACACACAGAAAGGAATAATCATACCTTTGCATCCCTTACCGTTGATAGGATCATTAAGGGACCTTGTGTAATCATACCTCTTTTCCTTTCCGCTCCAGTCATTCCACAGATAATGTGTGGTTTCCAGTTCCTGTGTGTCCTGGGTTATGTCATAAAGTGTGGCTATACAGTATCCCTTATACATTGACTCCCAGTTATTAATTTCAGTCTGAATCAGTTCAGAATATATGTAATCATCCACCAGTCTGTTTATGTTTATGCCTTCCTGGGGTATAGGTGTAAGACCCTCGAAATATCCGTTGAAATGAGGATTGGATATGTATATGGAATAATGATAGTCCTCTGTCTCGGATGGTGTGAATATGTCATCCACCCAGATTGATTCCCAGTAGGTTGAACTACCCTGAATGACAGGAATATCCGCATAATTGGTAATATCCTCAAGATCATAAAACCTTATCACAGCCTTTCTTGCTATACCTGTATTGGCACTGCATACCACAGTCTGATCTGTGACAGTCAGCCATCCTGAACCGTCTGTATAGATGACACTGTTTGACATATTGGATGGTTTGTTGATGAAATTGACCGTAACTGTGTCACCCTCGCTGTAAAACCTCAGGTTATCTGTAACTGACTTCATCCTGTCCCTTCTCACAACCGGTGTTGTTCCCTCCTGGATAAGAGTATATGTTGCGGTCAGACTGCCGGCGCTGAATGTAACAGTATTTGTCCTTGATGATGTTCCTGTATTTGCATCACATATAAAGGAATAATTATTCGGAGGTATGATACTTGAAAAATGTAACCAACTTGAATCCGATATGTTATATGTGACATTATCCTGGTTGGTAACCACTGTCACCCTTACCAGTCTGCTGTTATTGTTTATGGCCTCGTTTGTGGGTGATATAACCAGTGTTGGTATAGGTGCTGTTCCCTCCTGGGTGAGTGTATAATCCTTGTTTATTGTTCCTCCAGGACCTGTGCCTGTAAACCTCACAGTTCCTGTCCTGGATGAAAGTCCTGTATTGGCATCGTAACCGAAAGTATATGTTCCTCCTGACTCACCGTTATTGTGTATCCAGCTGTCCAGAACAGAACATCCTACAGTATCTATATTCTGTGTCCTCAAAGCCACACTGACCTCACCTGCCGCTGATGTTACGTTATCGGAAGAAGGAGTTATACCCATAATGGGTGCGGGTGCTCCCTGCTGATTGAGTGTATATGCTGTTGATATTGTTGCAGATCCGGTACCTGTAAAGTTGACAGTTCCTGTCCTTGGTGAGGATGAGGTGTTGGCAGAATAAGCCACAGTGTAATATACCCTTGAAGATCCTTCAGGATAACAGGAAATCCAGTTATATGATGTGCTGACCGTCACAGCGGAAACATTTTCCGAACTTAAGGTAACCCTGGTTGATCCAGCTGTGTAATCCACATTACTTGATGAAGGGGTAACTGATATATATGGGGCTGCCTGACCTTCCTGATTCAATGTGAATACAGCCTGTTTTGTACCTGAATAGAATGTGATTGTTCCGGTCCTGTCAGAAGTGGTGTTGTTAGCGCTGTAACTGAATGTATAATCATTACCTGAAACGCTCACAAAAGTGATCCAACCTACATTACTCACATAATTCACACTATCAAGACCTGCACTTGAGACAGATACTGTGAATGTACCGCTTGAAGAATCCACAGTCTGCTGTGTGGGTGATATGGTCAATGATGGATCAACACCATTCTGGGTTACAACCAGAGTTTTAGAATCATAACCATCACTCACACCCAGATTAACACTTCTTGCTGATGTAGATGTGTTGGATGCTGCGGTTATGGTATATTCCCTTGAACTTGATGTGATCTGACTGTATGAAGCGCTTAACCAGGATGGGAATGAATCCCAACTCAATATTCCATAATATGTGACATCTGTTGTCCTTGATCCTCCTTCTGCGGGGAATAACAAGTTTGAAGGATTCAAGGACATTCCGTCATACTGGGGTGCCTGATACAAAGCCAGTGTTGCCATTCCTCCATTGGTGTCACTGAAATAAACATTTCCTGTTCTGTATGATCCGTAAAAATCTGATTCTGGAGCAGTAACCACACCTGTGGCCAGACCCTCTGAAACATTGGTCATAACCATACTTACCCAAGAGGAAACCTCTGAATTGTCAAAACTGTATTGTCCTCCATATGCCAGAGTAAATGTATCACTGCCTCCTGTTTTCGGGAATGTCAGTGATGTAGGTGATACCACCATCTGTCCTGGGGATACCGCATTCTGGGTTACTAAAAGAGTGGCTGTATTGCTGCCATTAGTAAAAGTAACAGTTCCTGTCCTGGATGAAGTTCCTGTATTCTCATAAAAAGAGATGTAACCATATTTAAAACCTGTTGTTGTGGATGCAATAAAACTACCTCCATCAGACAACCAGGATCCACCAGTGATACTTACTGTCATAGAATCCTCCGGATTAACCACATCCACATAAACATAAAGTCCTTGCTTATCATAAGGAACAGTAAGGTCATAGGATGTTCCTCCTGCCGAAAATATATCCTCACCATACATCGCTATCGTACTGACGCTGTATTGTGTCACCGTTACATCTACATAATCATTATCATCATCAACATTAGCAAATCTGACAGATGATATACGGGTGTTACCTGATGTGTTTGTTCCCTTGGTCTGTATTTCATAAGACTGTGCTGTTACAGTATTTACCCTGAAATAAATACCGAAACCGTTATCTATTATTCTGATACCGCCTGAAGGAGCATTGGTTATATTAACTGTCTCATATCCTGTCCTACCTCCTGCATATGTTATGTCTGTTTTATCGATACTGAATGAAGCCATATATCATTTATTTACTTTTATTAAAAATATAAAATCCCACCACCACATTTTTATATGATGGTAGGTCCGTTAAAGGGTGACAGCCACTCCATAATCTGGGATTCTATGTCCTTGTAGATAGCGTCAGAAATCCTTTCCTCCCAGTAATCCTCCTGTTCCTTCAATGACTTTTCCAGGAAACCTGAACCCTTGAATCCCTCATTCGCTATCTTCCTTGATATAAGATATGCAAGCTGTTTCCTTGTGGGTGTCTTACCGTCCTTGGTAGGATATGGGGTGATCTTCCTCCTTACTATCCAGTCCTCTATCCTGTTTATAGGAGGAAACTTTCCAGGACCCCTTCCGTAGTTTGCGAATTTCCAATAGCTGGCTGCCTGAAACTCTATCTCAAATAAAGTGTCATTAACCTGTAGGTTGAACTTGATGCTCTTTGATAACTCATAATGTTTTGTGTTATCCTTTGTGACCTCCTCCAGGAACTTCCGATAGTCCTCCATACAAGCGGTCAAATTTGTCCATTTCATAATCACCTCTCCTTATCTTATATGTTATATGTTTGTATAATTTAATGTCTTCTTTAATTAACGATCTTAACTCTGGGAATGTATGTTTAATATAACCACTTCTCTTTCTTGATTCAACAATTCTATCTACACAACTTCCATAATTGATGTTATATTTTCCATCACACCACTCCAGATTATCAACTCTGTTATTGGTCTTATCCTCATCCTTATGATTAACCATTGGTAAATTATCCGGGTTTGGTATAAATGCCTGGGCTACCAATCTATGAATTTTCCTTTGATGTTGTTTTCCATTACAATGTAAATTTACTTGTAAATAACCATCCTTATCTTTACCTGGACTTAATATTCTTTCTTTGGTCCATTGTATTCCACCATTATTTTCATATGGTCTTTTTAATGATTTTACTCTACCATATGAACTCACTTCATACAGTCCTTCATAACCATCTACTGATCTCCAGATTTCTTCTATCATAATTAACATAATTTTGCTTAATGTGTGGCCTTCCATTTGGCCAGTTCCCTTTCTTCCATCTTCTTGTATTCTATATCAAACTGTAAATAATTCAGAAATTCAAATATCCCCAGGTCCCAAATCTGGTCCCAGGACATCTTCGTACGGTCACTCACCCTGTTGATCAAAAGGAGCCAGTTAAATGAGTTAAATCCAGAAACCTCTTCTGTATCTCCGTCATTGACTTCTCCATCTTCTCCGTCAGTTCCGGACTCTTCGCTTTCCTGATCTGTTTTTTGTAATAACGTAGGGAACTGACTAATGATTCCCCGTACTGCATCAGAAAAAAACCCAAGAGCGACTCCGCCACTCTGAAACTAAGGTTTTCCCTGATAACCTTCTGTAAATCTATGATGTCATAACCTTCATTGTATCTGCATCCATCAGGAATAAGGAATACAGACAATATCTTCTCCATTCCTTCCTTCAAAGGCATCTTGACAAAATTCTGAAAATCAACGTACTGGGCCACATTAATCTTGGTGACATCCTTCATAACCTTTATGTCATAACCGGGGAGCTTGATGTTCATATTGGGGTTCTTGGGGAGATCAAACTTACCCAGGAAATTCAGCCTTGATATATAATCACCCGCTTCATCCATCCCCATATTCCAGATGTCCTGCTCTTCCCTGTCAAGTATAAGGGCAACAATCCTCACATTCTTGGTGATGTCGTCATCATTGTCTTCCAGGATCTCCATAATGTTATAATATTTCTCTATTGATATGGAATCCCAGTCAAACACATCCTTTTCTTTCTTTTTCATATTCATTAACATTTATTATCTTCCTCTTATCAAATAAGAACCTAGACTGTTCTCATAAAATGTATCTATCGCGAATGCGGTTGCCATAATACAGTCATCCTTCTTACCGTTATAGGTATAGTTACCGTTCTTCAAAGACTCCATCTCATATATGGACATCTCATACTCCAACTGTGTATTGGGGAGTAGGGTGATGAACTTTGAACCTATGGCAGCAATCATCTTTTCTATTATCCTCTTCTTCGAGTCATTGGTTGTAGTAAAGGTCTTCAGTATCTGGGGTCTTTTGAGGTGTTTCTTGAGGATACTGATATAAACCTCACCTATGGAATTGGTCTCCGCAATGACTGTCCTTATGGATGGATGATCATTGATTATGTCCGCGATCGCAACCGCCCGCTGAACAGGGTCCTCTATGTTTGTCAATATCCGTAACAGGCACTGCTGATGAAGTTTGTTGAATCCTGAGAGTACTGTATTGTCTCCACCATTATTACTCCAGTCTATACCTACCACATCCGGGTCTTTGTCATCTGGTGTAAGGAATACTGATGAAAAGTCACCGAACAGTCCCTCACCAGAATCCAGCCATTCTCCTAGTATCTCCGCCTTGTATGCCTGGGGTGACAAAAGTTTCCTGTACTCATCCTTCTGGGTTTCTGACAGGAACATACTTGTATCATAATTGAGGGTGGAGATCAGGTGATAACCCTTTTCACCCATCAGTCCCCTCTTGTAACAGTCGAAGAAGAATCCCTGTTTGAACCTGGGGGTACTTATGAACACTTTTTTACTGTTGTCAACATTGGTGAAAGGTAACACCACCTCCCAGATGTCTGATGGGACATAATATGCCTCATCCACCACCAGTATTCCTCCTTTCTTACAGGAATATCCCCTTAACTTGGATTCTGCTGATCTGAATATAATCTGACTTCCGTTGATGAACTCTATGATAAGGATTGATTCGTTGAGTTTCTGGACCAGACCTGAATTCTCCACCATCTTCTTTATGTCTGTAAAGAACTTCCTGGATGAATCATTGGTGGGGGATACATAAATCGATACACTACCCTTGTTGTTGAGGGCAGTGTAAAGCAGAATCTGTGAACAGGTGAATGATTTTCCCACCTGTCTCTGTGAGCATATCACCAGGGTATCACCCTTCTCCATCCTCTCGAACTCGCTCACACAGTCTATCTGCCAGGAGATCATCTTCGCTGATTTCAGATATACATCCTTAACCATATTTTTTAATGTGATCCTCTGATCTTATTTATCAAAATCCAGATGTATGTTTACTTCTACCGGACCGTCTTCCTTTGGTCCCACATTACATATCTTTGCGAGCATCTCGAGTGCCTTCAGTCTGTTCTTTCTGTCATCCTGGTTTATACTTTCATCTATGGTGGCCAGGAGGGTGTTGTAAATATATTCTGCCGCATCCTCGGTCATACCCGCCAGTGATTTGTTGAGCTCACTACCTATCTCGTCCACATACTGTTTTGCGGTATTTGAGGTATATCCGTATTTCTCCTCCAGTTGGGCCACCACCCATCTTCTTGAATGACCTTTCCTGAGTTCCTTGATTATATAGAGGTCCCTTTCCATCCTCTTGTCTGTTGTCTTGTCATCAGCCATAGGTTTTACTTGCTTTTATTGTATTTTTCTGTGAACTTTTCTTTAAGGTCTTCGGGGAGGTTATCGGGATTTTCCTTGAAATACATCACCCCTGTCAGTCTCATCAGCTTGAGTATACAGTTTGAGCAGGAAAAGTTTGTCTTGAGGTTCTTTCCTGTCTCCTCTGTGTATATCCTGTCTATCTCCATAAGGTTTGAGGTGGGTATCTGCCTTGTATAGTCATAGAACAACGCTGTGATGAGATCCGCCTCAAAATCCTTAAGATACTTCATATTGTTCTTTTTCATATCCTTCTTCTCTTCTTTGTCTTTATTAAAAAATATATTTTTGAACATATGTTTTTTTATCTGATTATTCTGTATAGTAATGTCTCTATCCTTATAAGGAATTCCTGTATCCATCTGAGGAATCCCCCTATGTTCTTCGCGAAGAAAGACAGTAGGGTGGTATACAGGAAATTGTATGCCGTAAACTCACCTGTGCATAACAGATATATCCATCCAGTATGAAAAACCACACACAGGCTGCATTCTATCAAAGGTATGTGTATGCTGGCGTTACTGCTGATTCCGAATATCCTCTTTACTATGGGATGAACCAGGTGAGGTATGGACCCGCTCAAGTCAACGATAAAGATTTCTATGACCGCGATCGCTAAAAAAGTTAAATAGATATTCATAACCTCTCTTTTATGGTTTCTCTTATTCTTTTGATGTTGGCATATACTGTGGCAGCGGATACGCTGAACTTCTTTCCCGCCTTGGCCATAGACCCCTCGTCCGCATAAAGGATAAGGAGGGCCTTGTCTGTGTCATCCAGGGTGTCTATGACCTCCTTTAGATGATACATCTCCTCATCATCCTTAAGGGGATCCTTACAGTACTCCTCCTCAATCTTCTTCAGGGGAATATATGTTCGCTGCCGCTGATATGTCATCGCTCTGCTTGATGTGTTTGATATATAAATAAAAATATTTTGAATTTACGGAAAAAATCTGATTCTTCGCTATCTTCAATATAAAGAATCCCAGTTCATTCTTCCTGTAGAGATCCTCTATGACATCATCTGGCTTGGTAAGCAGAACCTCATAGATGTCCTGGATGAGATCCTGAGGTGCCTCCTGACACTGGTTCTTGGAATTGGACAATAATTTGTACACTATCTTCTCCACCTCCTCATTGTAAGCCAACTGACATATGATTTCATATTTTGTCATAAATATACAATTTATTTTGTATATTCTTTCTTTCTTCAATCTTCCTTTTCCTCCACTCGTCCCTCATCCGGCAGAAAGACTCATATCCGTATTTCCACACATATTCCGCCCACTGCCTGGATCCGAATGACCATCCATTGACACCCCAGTCATTCGTTGACGGATATATCATCACAACATTACCGTCAGGGTTTATGTATTTCTTTGGTTTTACCACCTCCCAGGTCTCACCCCCTTCTTCAGAAAATGTTCCCTTTGCCAGATACAGTCCTGTGTCCTGGTTCTTGCCTATCATAGTAAATCTGATTCCTTCCCTTACAAATTCACTAAGATCATCTATATCTTTACAGAAAAACTTACTCATCTAAAAACTTCTTATTGTATTAAACTTCAAAACTTGTCAAATTTACTGGGAGGGGTGGGTATTTTTTCAATTTTCTCCCCTGGACCTGATAGTTGTACCACCCCAGGAAAAAAATTGTCTTAAATTGCCCTTCCAGAATATCAGTCATAATCCAGTAACTGCTTATTTGTATCTTCTTTCTTTTTTCTTCTGTATTCCTTTTTCTGCATCAAAATCTTCTCCTTATTTTTCTGATAATATTCTTTCATCTGCATCAAAATCTTCTCCTTATTTTCCTGATAATATCTTCTTACATCATCCTTTATATTATCTTTGTTTTCCTGATAATATCTCTTATTATATTCTTTTGCCTTATTCTTATTTTCCTGATTATATTTCTTATTATATTCTTTTATATATTCTTCCTTACTCAAACCAGTCCAATGACCATTTCTTAAATTTGTTATTCTTATTCGTTCTTTTCTTGAACCATAATCATTATTATATTTCTGATTACACCACTCCAAATTTTCAATCCTGTTATTACTTTTATTCTCATCCTTATGATTAACTTGAGGTAAATTATCAGGATTTGGAATAAATGTCTGGGCTACCAATCTATGAATTAAATATCTTTTAAATATTCCATTTAAACATAATACTATTGACATATAACCTCTTCCATCATTACTTTGCTTCAATATATGTCCTTTTCTAAAACAATTTCTATTATCATACCTATCCAAACTTCTAACCCTACCATATGAGCTCACATCATACAGTCCTTCATAACCTTCTATTGGTCTCCATTCTTCAATCATATTCAATCAATTTCATATTTTGTATTTTCCATCTTACCATCTTCTTCCTAATAATTTGATGATCAGTAAATCTTGTCTGATGAGGGCACTGTCTTGTAATGTCTTCATCAGGAGGATAGTTTTTTACATCAATCATAATAAAACAATCTGTCCAGAAGGTGACAAACACTGCCTTATGGGGACAATCCAGTAAATACTTATACTTGTCATAATTTACCGCTGCATCACCAAACTGATATGATGGAAATGTCCTATTTTTTAACTCGAACACATACCGCTTACCATCTAATGTTGCCTCCAAATCCCAGTGATAGTATATACTTATGGTATCTGTATCCACAATATCTGTAAAATTATGTTTCTTCAACCAGGATATAAACCAATCCTTTCCTTCCGATAACTCACTGAATGGCCTCATCATTACTCCTGTTATCATATATGCCCTGGATATGATAGGCACAGTCCCTAAGAATCTTGGCTATCCTGATATCCTCATCCACAAAACAACCTATCATAGTGAATTCACCGGTAAGGTATATGTGCCACCTGGGTTTCCTTGACAATACTATAATGTCATCGATTATCTCCACTTCTATATCATCCTTTCCGGTCATCCGGGTTACATACTGCTTGATTAGATTTTCTACTTGCATAACTTTAATTTTATCTTATATATACAGTATTTATGAAAATTCATTTTTGGTTTTTCCCATTCCCTATCATAAATCTTTTTTCCTTTTATAGTAATCCCTCTGTTTCTGTCTGATCTCATCCCTGTGCTCCCAGTAGTATGCCTTCTTATGTTCCAGCATCCTCTTCTTTAACTCATCTTCTCCGCTGTATGTTATTTGATAGGAGGTCTTTCCTCTGGGTAAATCCTTTATGGTATACCATCTATTAGCAGGGATGGTGTTGTACATAACATTGAAGATAGAATAGATGTCCCCGAAACTGTCCCTGATTGACTCTATTGTATCAATTTCATAGTATTTTGTCAACCTGCCCTCAAAAGTAAAATCACCGGTATGGTGGTCCAGGGTCACAGTCCAGGTCTTTCCCTTGATATGGATTCTCTGATTCTCGTCAACCATATACTGTAACTCATCCTCATATGGCCTGTAAATAAAAAGAGTCATTATTTCTTCGACCGTAAACCTGTTCTTTGTAGTATCTTGCATAAAATCCTTCTATTGGTACTTTTTTTGACCTACAATCAATTATTTCCTTTCACTGGTATAACTAACCAACTGACAAATAAAACTCTGCTGTAACTAAAATAAACTATATTCTGGGGAAAGTAAGACTGTGTTTCACTGATATGACTGATATGACTGATATGACTGATAAGACTAATTTAATTACCCACAACAAAACAATAAAAGACAAACTAAAATAACTATTAGATTATTTATATCTTCATCATCCATAACACTCTAACAACTAATTAACTTATACTATAAATATAACAACTTGGCATAAAAAAAAATGACCCTGAATAACCTGGGTCATAAGTGAAGGGTGAGGAAAAGATAATTGATTACAGAGGAAATATTGAGGTCATCCTCCTTAAAAGAAAAAACATAAGAAGAAAGAAAGACCTTATTGGGGTGATGCAGTTAAACTCTATCAGACCGGCACTGGGCGAAGAACAGGCTGGGCTGACAGGGCTTGCCCCTGCACCACAAACTATTAATCATCCCACCAATTATGTTCCTCCTTCTTTGGTTCTACCTTGGGTGCTACATAATATTCTACAGGAAACTTATCTTTTAATATAAAAGAAATTGACTTAACCCAGTTTTCTTTGATACCACTATCATTGATATCAATCTTATTGAGTTTGTCAAACATTTCACCTGTTATAACTTCATCCTTTAGGTAATCTATCTTTTCCTGGGTCTTGTGTTCTTCAGGTAAAGCAGCAACCAGCACCTCAAAATTTGTCAGTTTTGCTTTATTCCCATCTTTATTACAATCTTTATTGTTCTTTATTTCTTCTTTATTTACCTCTTTATTATGGGTGGTTTTTAAACCATCATCACAATGGTTTTTAAACCATTCCTCAGTGGTTTTTAAACCATCATTAGTGGTTTTTAAACCATCATTAGTGGTTTTTAAACCATCACCTATGGTTTTTAAACCATCACCTTTTACCCCAAGATAAGTGACTTTTATGCCTCCATCAGTCCTTATATAACCAAGATCTTTCAGGTGTTTTTTTATCTTACCAAAATGACTTTTATCTTTCAGTCTGGCCATCTTACATATATCACTATTGGATAACATACAACAGTGCATATCACCCTCAATGGTATAATACCTGTATATGGAAAGTACAAAACATTCCTTATCACTTAATTCCTCAAGACCCCAGATTACCTCCGGTATCCAGTATCCTTTTTCTGTTTCTTTCATCATTTTATTTCTTCTTTTATTTGTATTTTCATTCTATCTATACATCCACTCAACAAACTGTATTCACTTTCAAACTTGTCATACTTGTGATAACTGAAGTATTCATAGTAACTCTTGTAATCCTTCCTTTCCTCATAATGCAGCACATCATAATAATTACTTATAACTCCTGACTTCCTAACTGGTTTCCAGACTCCATCAACTAACATATAAACATACATATCAGGGAAATCACCCTCCATCCTTACAGAGTAACCTATGTTGTCATACACATCTGATCTTATCCAGATTTGTGACACTTCCAGGTGAGGGGTCATCTTACCCTTAAAACCTGACTTCCTCATTGACTTTGCTATGACTGCCATCACTTTCTTACTGTCCATAATCTTAAAAAAATAAAGGATGTTAAATTGTGTTACTTGGGCCTCGACTCCCTTTCACACAATAACATCCTGTAATATATTTCTATTATGTATCCTGGATCTATGGTCGAGGTCATCCATTCTACATTATTTATGTAATCTTATGTCTTACATCCTAAACATAACAAACCACCTTTGAAATATTTATGAAAATTCCAGTTTTATCATTTTTTAACATACATAAAAAAGACTCAGGGTTGGTGATACCTTGTACCCGACCAACCCTGAGGAATTGAAATTTTTCTCACACAGTATAAATATAACAAAAGTTACTTTTTTATATGTTGATGCAGCAATCAGTCCTAACACCAGAAAATCTACCATATCACTTTTTCTTTATCAATAATCTGGCATACATCGCTTTTCCATCCATAACCGGTCCAACATAACTCTTATGTCCTTCATCTATATATCTTGGATCTCCATTGATTAGATGGTTATCATTCCTGCTATCACAAAACAAACCAACTATTTCAAACTGCTCATCATTCCACTTGTCCAGAAATGTAACCGGTACTCCCATCAATCCTGTATAATCAACCGGTATATCCTTGGTCTTATCTATATTTATGGCATCAAAATTATCATACTTTTTATAATAACCTTCAACATACTTCCTTGATAAAACTAATGGTGGCGGACAATCATCTCTCATACTTGTAAACCACCTTACTCCGCTCACCGCAATATATCTCTTACCTTCTTCTTCCTTACATACTGTACCATAAAACTCATAATCATCTGGAACTTCAAAATACCTGTATCCTGATGAAATACTATACCCATATTTAATCTTCTTCAACATAAATAACTCCAAAATACTATTTATGCCACCAGCAAGACCACCGTTACCAATTACCAGAAAATCTACCATAAACTTGTCTCACCAGCGAACCTTTCATCTTCCCTTAACCAATCAATGAACTCTCGAAAAAGCGAAAAAGGTGGATTCGTAATAACTACCACCCCTGGCATATCCTTGATTTTTGTACATTCCTCACTCCTGAAGTCACCATTACCCTGTAATCTCTCCACTGTTTCGTTTTCGCCGTCGTAATCGTATCTGAATGCTCCATCACCTATGTCATAATTTGTGGCAATCAATCTCTTCAATCCTATTTCCTTGAAATGATCCTTGAAATACTTGGTGAAATTGCTCCACCTGTAATCATCACAACAACAATACACTATCCTGTCCTTCAACTTGGGCCAGTAATGGATCACCTCTTTTTCAATATCTTCATACCTTGTATAAAACTCATCATTTTTGGCCTGCTTTGCTTCCAGCAGATTTTTGTTTTTTCCCATATCAATTTTTCTTTTTTATCAATAATTTATCAAATAACATTTTACCATTTACTACACCACTTTTTCTGTTTCTATGTTTTTCATCAACATATGTCTTTGTACCATTAAAAAAATACTCTCCATCACCTTTGTTATCTGTTAATAATCCAATCAACTCAAACTGCTCCGGATTCCATCTTTCTAAAAATGTAACCGGTACTCCAATCTCTCCATAATAACCATCCGGTATCTCTTCTATCTTATTTATATTTATGGCATCATAATTATCAAACCTGTCCAGATTATCAATATCACAATCTTTTTTTAATAATAACTCCGGAGGTATCCCCCCACCAACTGTACTAAACCATACTATATTCCCAAACCTACTACCATCAGAAAACTCTCCTATCCTATTCCATCCAATCCTTATTATCCTGTCCTTAATCAGGGGGAATGTATTCTTATATGTCACTATATTATATGATCCTATCACCAGAAAATCTACCATAACTTATTGTATTTATGTAAAAAAATAACAAAAACAATCCAGGCGATCTTCACAGACCACCAGGACGTTGTTAATCCCATATAAAATGTGGACTAGTTGTTAATCCCATATAAAATGTGGATCACAACAATTCAAAAATCTATCTTTGTGATCTTTATGTCCAGACCCTTCATTTCCCTGAACTGCAAATTAAGAAATGTATTTTTATCCATAACAAAATCTATGTCATTCCTCCTCAGAAGTTCCATAATAAAACCTATCTGTCCAAACTTGTCAAGCGGGATGACCTTAATATTAAGGAATGTAACCTGGAGGTCTATCCTGGTCTTCCAATCCCACCTTATGAATACCCTGAGGATGTTACCCTTTACATATACAGGATCAATATACAGTTGCCTCTTTTCACTCATAATCATACCTGTCTATTCCTAACAACCTGTAATCCCTGTATTTACCTCCCTTCTTGATGAAAATCACCATAAACCTACAATTAAGCACTTCATCACCTATGAACTGCTGTAAATCCTTTCTGGTGAGGAACTTCTTTTCCTTCCATTTGGGTCCATCATCATAATAATTATAATGAACCTTGTACTTGTAATTATTATACAGTTGTTTATCCATTACAACACTTAATAACTTAATCTTCTGCCACCATTTCAATCCACTTATTTCCTACTCCCCTGAAATACAACTCTGCCCTTTTAAAATCAAGCTGAAACATCCTGTCTTTCTTTGTCCTTTCATAGTGATCTGTTGCAGATTCATAATCACCATAAAAATGTACTTCCTTACCTCTACTGCAAGCAGGATAATAAGTTACCACCTTTGCAACTGCATTCTTTGCATTGTCACAATTTTTGTAATAATTTGCCATAATACTTATTTATTTAAATGTATATATTCAATATCACCAACAGTCAACTTACTCCATAAATAATCACACATCTTGTCACATACCTTACTCAAACTCTTTTTTGGGTTGCCCAGTTCTGCTGTATATACTCTTACATCATAAATGTTATCGGTGCGCTCCAACATAATTCTTGTTGTATTATATCTGCCTGGGATCCACCAATTTATGTTAATAGTCCAGTTTTCAGATACTTTTGTATTAAAACTACCTGTTTTTGACAGGTTGATTATCTTCCAAAGATAATTTCTAAACTCTTCTTTTGATGTAACTTTCATATTTCTTTGTTTTAACTTACATTACAAAGATAATAAAAAAAAAGTAAGAAACCAAATATTTTCTTACTTTTTTTTCATTTTTTCCAAAATTTCTTCTCTATGTCTATAATAATATGCTCTCTTATACTCCTTCATCTTATCCTTGTTCTTCTCATAATACTCTTTCATCTGCTCCCTTATCTTCCCCTTATTCTTCTCATAAAATCTTTTTCTATATAATCTACTCTTTTCCCTATTGTTTTCTCTGTATTTTCTATTATATTCTTTTATCTCTTCCTTATGATCCTGATAATATTTCTTTGTAACCTCTCTAACTTTATCCCTATATTCCTTATGTTCTTGAATATATTTCCTCTTATATTCTTTTTTATCAAGTCCACTATATGTACCATTCTTCAATCTGGTCTCCCTTGTCTTATTCATCCTTGTACCATAATTCATATTATACCTATGGTCACACCACTCCAAATTCTCCACACTATTATTTGTCTTATCCTCATCCTTATGATTCACCTCATATAAACCATCAGGTCTTTCAATAAATGCCTCTGCAACCAACCTATGAACTAATCTTCCATACCTTTTTCCATCCTTACTTAAATTAACTCCTACATAACCTCTACAACCACCACATTTTGATGTACTTAAAATTCTACCACTATCTACTCTCAATACCCTTCCAAAACTACTAATCTTGTAAATACCTTCAAATCCAATAATGTCTTTCCAAATTTCTTTCATATTATTTATAATTATATTTTATATCAAATATAACAAAAATCTGACATATCTAAATAAATCTGTCATTTTTTTACAAAAGAAAACCCAGAGGGTGATTTACATCAGCCCCTGGGTAAAAAAAACTATAAGAAATATAATATAAATGAAAGAAATTTGGAATGTTGTTAATCCCATATAAAATGTGGATCACAACACTTTTCTCAGCTTGAAATAAACCTTGAACACTATAAATATAACAATAATTGAAATAATTCCCCAGAACAGGATATTTATTTTTTTGTAATAAGGAGGAATGTACTTTTCCGGGACTTTCACAGGAAAGGGTATCTTCTTTTCAACCTTCTTTTCTACCTCCTTGTATACAATCTCCTTCTCTATTTTGATCTCCTTGTTTGTCAAGGAATGATGCAACCTGCCAAGACTGTCAATCTTTGCCTCTGACACACTGTATTTGGTCTCCAGGTGGGACGAATCCTGGGTGACCACAGATAATGTCTCCCCTGGGATTTCAATAGTGATGGTGTCTACTACCATTTTTTCTATATATACACTGTCAGATTTGCCCTCTATTGGAATATATTCAACCTTCCTGAATAGTCCGCAGGATGACAGAAGAAATGTTGTCAGAATCAAAATAAACCACTTTCTCATAGGTCTTTCTTTTTCTTTTTATGTGCCTCCCTTTCCTTTCGTATCGCATTCGCAAGATCACTCTGGTTTTCCGGGGCTGGTTCATTCCTGTCATTAAGGACACTGTATTTCTGGAATGCTATCTTACTTGTGTGCAGATGACGGTGCTCATCAATATGAATATACACACAGTTATCCGCCTCCTTTTCACCTCCATATCCTGCCCACCTGTAGTTTTTGTGATGGCAGGTTCCAGGGTTTTCACTGTCTATGGGGTCACCGCATATGGGACATATTCCTCCCTGTCTCTGATATACTATTTCCTTGACCTCCTTGAATTGTTTTGATCTGAGGTATCTGGTATATTCCTTCTGTCTGGTGGACTTGGTCTCTTTCTTTATAGCCTTATCCGATGTATCACTCCTTACTGTCTCTTTCTTTACTCTTACCATACTCTAAATATAACAATATCATTTTATTATGTCAAACCTCTTCATCCTCTGTCTGCCATCCTTACCAATCCAGCAAAGATGAAGCCAGGTCACTCCCCCGGATGACTCGAAAAGCATTTCGTCCCAAGCCATATCATAATCTTTGAACCACTGGTAGACAAAGTCTGCGAACTTCCTCAATTTGTCACCCTTAACCTGTAAATCAGCGCAGAAACCATACTGATGACCTGATGTCTTGGCACCACCCACTGCCTTGTTGAGTTGAGGGCATCTGTATCCTGAACTCACTGTTATAGGTTCACCCCAGTCTTTTCTGATGGGGTCCAGGACCGTCTCTATAAAGAGTGTCAGGTTGGCCTCTATTTCCTTGGTGGGGGTATTGTCTATACCCAACCTTTTCGCAGTCGCTGACCGCGACAGTTCACTTATTGTAAAATAAATCATATCTACCCTTTTCTTTAAAATATAAAAAAAGAAGAGGATGATTATTCATCACCCTCTTTCTTGTTTATGATCAATTCTGTATCTTTATGCCTTATGCTTGCTGAACTCCCCTTGTCTATGGCCCGTAAGACACATCCAAGAGCAATTGTACCATTGAGTTCCCCTGCTGCTACCAGGACACTGTTGTCTATTTGACCGATAGGAGGACATATGAATCCAGATATGATAAGTAAAGCGGATATACTGGCGAAAATCCAAAAGAAAAGATTGGTTGCAATATAGTCACTCCAGAATTTTTTCATAATATAACTCCTTTTTCTTTATTCCTCTGTTATCTCAACATCCTGTGAGAACTTCAGATAGACATACCTGGGGATGTTGCAGATAACGTTGTTTTCATCTGTCAAGGTTGGTGTAACTGTAGTAAATACATCACCCTTGATACTGTAACTCACCTGACAGGCGATTTCACCTGTTTCTGTTGTCACCACCTGTACTCCTATCTTGTCTGAATTGACCTGTGTAGGTTTATCTTTTTCTATGAATCTTGTTACCATAATAAAATAATATTTATCTTTATTAAAAATATATTTTGTATATTTTTTGTTTATGACAAACAAAGAACCCCGGGGGTTACCCAGGGTTCAATGAATATATGTTATGTATTTTTATACATCAGCCACCCAACTGTAAGTCACCTGACCATTGACAACTGTTGCCTTGAGTACATAGGTACCGTCTGCCTGGGGAACTGCTGGTTTTTCATAATTAATATCATAGCAGGAATATATTCCTCCAAAGTTTGCATATAACAACTCACCGTTATATTCATACTTCATATAGTTATAATACTCAATTGAATACGGAATAGATGTAGATGTATCAATATAATTATCCCTTGATGGAATTATTTTTGAAAAATCTATTTTTCTGTATTCTGCATCATTGTAAGGAAATATTATGTCACCTCCAGCAACAAATGATGTAATAGCCCAACGATTGTAATAACCAAGTCTTTCATAAGATTTGTCAGTGGGGTCATATTTATATACAAAATTATCATCACCCAGAACATATACATCACCGTTCACATAGTGATACATACCTCCCACATAATCCTGAATAGGATCTGAAACCCACTCCCAGGTGTTGTTGTTATTCACAAGTATATTACCTGAATGCCTCAAATTTGTACCATCCCACCAACAGCCCCATATTGCCGGTGATGAATTATTTTGATTTATCAGTTCAAAATCAGATGATGTGTCATTCCACAAATATACATTATTTGAAACATCATAATAGAATGTATTGTTTGGAGTTACAATTACTCTACATCCATATTCATTTGTTACACTGACAAATGATGAAGTAGGATTGGCAAAACCTGAACCATTCCATTCATATCTATCGCCTCCATTTATGAAAAATATTCTACCGGTGTGAGTTTTAAAATATGAAGTTAAATATGGCGCTGGGTTACCACTACTTACATAAGTTTTTATATATGGACCGTATGTAAATTTAGTATCATTGGCAATCAATAAATCAGTTGTTACTATTGCATTGTTATTCAATAATACAGCCGGGCAATTAATGTCTATCCTGGTTGCAATTGTTTTGTTTTTGTTTAACCTGAATTCATTATCGGGCATTGCATTAAGACCACTCAAACCACTTAAAACATTTATAGATGCACCATTCCTAAAGTCTTTATATCCGTTAATGATCTGGCTGGAATCCAAATCAACTGCAACATTACTTGGTTTTGTCCATTTTGTTAAACTTACTGTATCACCCAGGTTTGTGATATAATAAGATTGGTTAGAATATATACCTCCAACCATAAAATTACCTGAAATACCATAGTGATTATTAAAATAATAAACATTATCACCTACTATTGAAAATGATTCCCAGGTTTCATTTACAGGGTCATACTTATAATACCTATTTTCTTCCATATGGAACAGATTTCCGTCTTCTGTACTGAAAATCTTTTGATAGTTAATTGTCCAGTCAACAGGCAGTTTGAAATAAACATCAGTTACATCGGTAACATCTATGTGATCTTCATATTCCTTCAACTCATATGTTTTATTTAAACCGTTAACCTGGAACAATATATGTCCCTGATACTTGAATTTGTAAGGAAAATCAGAAACAATACCTGTATAATCTTGAGGTAAATTAATGGTATATCCGCTTTCAAATACCTGATTGGTTTCATTAAATTTAGAAAGTGTATTGCCTATGATCCAGGTGCCATACTGACCGTTGAATATGTTTGTTTTACCACCAGTATAATAATAATCAACCATATTCATATCATCTTTATATGTTTCAGCACCTGTAGTGATGTCTACTATATAAGAATCATCATATAATCTTCCTGTTGAATCCTTCCAGAAGTTCTGTCCATATACTGCATTCATCTGGACAATTTTTTCAAATTCAAGTGTGTCTTTATTGAATTTCAGAAGACTATAATTATGCATATATATATCATCGCCTGCTACATTCAGTTTATCTATTTCTGATATTTCATTATTAGGCTTATTTGTTACACTCATACTGTCATAGACTTCAGTATAAAGTAGACCTTCAGAAGAATCAGTCAATATATCAACTGCTGCCTCCTGTTCGGGATCAAGACCTCCCACCTCAATGTTACCTGAACCTACCAATGATTCATTGTTGATGGTCCTCAGTTCGGTCTTTTTGACAAACTGTGCGTTCAAGTCTGTCTGACTGTTTATATTACCGGTGATACCACCCCATACGGCTGCACCGCCACCTCCCTGACCGGGACAAAAATCTATTGTTGCCAAATTTATAGTCATAGTAATTAATCTTTATTAAAAATATATTTTATATGTTTTTTGTTTTATTGTTTACTGGGCTACAATATCTGACCAATATCTTCTCCAACCACCTGCATTTTTATATGCATATAATCGTACTGCCGGTACTTTAATCAGTCTTCCAGCAGCATTGTAATCAAATATTGTCGGATAATCTGATCCTGCTACACCAATAAAAGGAGGTTCTGTTGGCATAACAATAACTTCTGATAAAAATCTGCAATTATCAAATGTCATACCTACAATATTTGTTACAGAAGCAGGTATTGTTATTGATGTTAAACCACTGTTATAAAATGTTTTATGACCTATTTTTGTAACAGTTTCAGGAATTATAATAGTATTTAACTTACTTTGATTGATAAATACCTGATTTCCAATTTCTGTTAATGTACCATCAAAAAGCATAATACCCTTTCCTTGGTTATAATAGTTATTATATAACAAATTAACCGAACCCCATAGATTATGTGATGGTGTAATTATATTATTATTTTTTGATGTATAATATATAATACTTCCATAACCTACAATTCTGGATACAAAATTACTAAAAATAGTCTTATATGTCTGAAGAGCAGACATAGGTACATAAATAGGATTGGTACTAATACTACCAGAAGATACAGAAAAAATATTACCACCTCTGGTCGGTACTGTTGGTGGGGTTGTTCCTATAAATATTGTAATCAATGTTTCACAGTCATAAAAAGCATAATTATTTATACTTGTTACTGAAGATGGTATAATTATTCTCCTTAAAGCAGCATTACGAGCAAAAGCATATTTACCTATTGTTCTCACTGAAGATGATATTAATATATCTTTGGGATCCATATCATCTAATCTTCCATAGAATGCATAGTCACCTATTGTTGTTACAGAAGATGGTATCACTGTATTTTTACATCCTACTCTTAGGCTGTTTGTTGATGTCCTTATTATGGCATTACAGTTGTTCCTGCTGTCAAAATAAGTATTGTTTGCATCTACTGTTATACTTGCAAGTTTATAACATCCGTTGTATGCATAGATACTTATATCTGTAACCGAAGCAGGAATCTTTATTGATGTCAGACCTGAACATCCATTGAATGCATTTGAACCTATTACTGTCACTGTGTCAGGTATGGTTATATTCTTCAAAGTTGTACATCCCCTGAATGAATTTAAACCTATCTTGGTTATGGGTCCATCAAAAGTCATAGTACCCTGTCCATTGTTATATGTATTACTGATCAGATTTGCCCCGAAATTGGCGCTGTTATAAGGTGTAACTATCTGACCATTTGTACTCTTATACAACATTGTATATGATGGACCATATCCTACAATATATGCCTCATATTGACTGAATGCTGTCTTATATACCTGAAGAGCGGAATTTGGTACATAAATCAATCTTCCAGGAGCATTGTTTTCAAAGATATTTGAACCTACTGTACTTGGAGGTGTTGTTCCCTCAAAGATGACCTCTGAAAGATCAGTACATCCATTGAAAACATTGTTACCTATTGATGTAACTGAAGATGGTATGGTTATTGATGTCATACCTGTTACATTCTGAAATGATGATACACCTATTGTTGTTACAGAAGATGGTATGGTTATACCATTGCTCATATTCCTGCCATAGAATGCATAATCACCTATTGTTGTTACAGAAGATGGTATCACTGTATTTTCACATCCCGCCCTGAGGTTGTTTGTTGATGTCCTTATTATGGCATTACAGTTATTCCTGCTGTCATATATTGTGTTATTTGGATCTACTGTTATTGATGTCAGACCTGAACATCCATTGAATGAATTGTTACCTATTGATGTAATTGAAGCAGGTATATTTATTGATGTAATACCTGTACATCCATTAAAAGCACTATTACCTATGGTTGTTACAGTATCAGGTATTTCTATTTCTGCAAGATTTGTACATCCATTAAAAGTACTGTTACCTATGGTTGTTACAGGTCCGTCAAAGATTATAACTCCACCTGTTTTTGTATAAATATTCTCGAGTATATTTGCCCCGAAATTGGCAGTGTTATAAGGTGTAACTACCTGATTATCTGTACTCTTATAGAACAATATTCCACCATAAGGATATATGTCAGCCTCATATATATTCAAATTTGCATCACTTTTATAATCCTGTAAGCTTATTGCCGGTACATATATCTTCCTTCCTTCTGCATTGCTATTGAATACAGATGTTCCCACAGTGGGTACTGTTGAACTTTCAAAAATGACTGTAGACAAAGACCTGCAACCAATGAATGCCTGATTACCTATGGTTGTCACTGAATCAGGTATGAATACTGATGTTAGTCCAGTTTGTCTAAATGTTTGAGCTCCTATTTCCTCAACTGAATCTGGTATATTTATTGATGTCAGACCGGAATGACCATAAAAAGCAGTATCATCTATACTTGTTACATCATCAGGTATCACAGTTGAACTACATCCATCCGTTAGTTCATTGGTTGATGTGTTGATGATGGCATTACAGTTATTCCTGCTGTCATATGTATGGTTATCCGGATCCACAGTTATACTTGTAAGACTTGTACATCCTATAAAAGACCTTTGTATGATATTAACAAAAGGAGGTATGTTTATTGATGTCAGACTGGTACAGTTCTGAAATGCAGAATTACCTATCCTTGCAACAGAATCAGGTATAATTATTGATGACAAAGTTCTGCAATTATAGAAAGTACTATCACCTATTCTTGTCACATCATTGTCAAAAATCATAATTCCCCTACCATCAGAATATGTATTGGATAACATTGTTACTCCTGAACCCCAAGAGTTGTAATATGGGGTGACTACCTGATTGTCTGTTGATGTGTAATAGATGACATTATTAACAAGTTTTTGCCATATCAGTTCATCACCCAGATATGCTCTTACATAACTGTCATCGTCTCTATAATATATCTTATATGCTTCCCACATATTAACCGTTAATTAAATATATTGTATTTGGATCTTTTACTGACAAATTGTCATATGCCTCCTGACTCAAACTTACTGTTGATGGTGTTACTGCCACTGTTATGGCTGCATTGGTCCACTCACCGGTAAAGTTGTAACTACCATTGATTGATATGTTTTGTACCAGACTCTGTGATGGATGTACATCCACACTGATAGCAACACTGTTATAAACATTTCCTGGGTCAGGATCAAGGTTATATAATCCATTTGAAGAAATATTCTCATTTAAACTCACTTCTGTCTTTATAGGAACACTCACTGTAACCACACCTCCTGAATACTCACCCTGGATGTTGTATGTACCATTGGATGTATATGTCTCAGATAATGATGTACTTGGATGAACATCTACTGATATGACTGCATTTGTCCATTCACCTGACAGACTTGTCACACCATTGGTTGAAATACTTTGTATCAAACTCTGTGATGGATGAACATCTGTTGTTATTGTTGCTCCATTCCACTCACCTGACAAACTTGTCACACCGTTGGTTGATATGGTCTGTACAAGACTCATACTTGGATGAACATCCACTGTTATTTCTGCATCTGTCCATTCACCTGACAAACTTGTCACACCATTGGTTAAAATACTTTGTACCAGACTCTGTGATGGATGTACATCAATATTTATTGTACCACCATTGAATTCACCTGTGATGGTCTTTGAACCATTGGTTGTATATCTCCTTGATAATGACTCTGATGGATGAACATCCACTGCAATAACTGCATTTGTCCATTCTCCTGAAAAACTGTGACTACCATTGGTTGTGATGGTCTCCACAAGACTCATACTTGGATGTACATCTGTGGTGATATGAACATTGCTGAACACCTCACCTGCGGATGGGGTATAATGATGACTGCCATTTTCCTGGATGATCTCATCACATATAGTCTCCGGTTTAATATCAGACGGAACACTGACTGTCACCAGGACACTGTCATATGCCTGACCTGAAGGTGCTGTGTAACTGTATGTGCTGTTGGATGTAAGAGTCTCTGTCAAGGAGGTCATTGTTGGAACCGGAACCGCAACCGTAATCTCCGCATCCTTCCACTCACCTGACATACTTGTCACACCATTACTGGTTATGGTCTGAACCAATGACTCTGATGGATGAACATCAACTACATAATCAACTGCATCAAACACATATCCAACCATTGGATTTAATGTACCGCTTTCATTGGTATAAAATGTCCATACTCCCCTCATTTCTGGTTTTTGGTCTGATGGAACTGCAACTATGATATCCGCACTGTCAAACACACTTCCAGGGGTGGGATAATAATGATAGCCGCCATTTGATGTGATGGTCTCTGTAAGGGTCTCCTCGGGTTTTTCACCTCCACCTTCCACATCTATTGTGATGTCTATTTCATCAACAGGTTTTCCGTCAGGAACATAATGATAATGACCGTTCTCGGTGAATCTGGCCTCATATTTGTCATAGATGTCTGTCTGTTCACTGTCAACACAATCACTTACAGGAATCTGTATGGCCAGAACCACATAAACACCTGCACAACTGGCTGTAAACCTCTGATCGAAAGTACTGAACCTGTCTATCAAATTCACCTCCATATCAGGGAACCAGGTCTGTCTCAAACTTGCCACAATATTGTTGATGATGTTTATTCCTGTACTGAATATGTCATCCCTGTTAGCCTCATCGAAGGTCAATCTGTCCACATAACCGAGATGGAATGTGAATGTATTCCAGTCCTGTTCTGAAATCCTGTCCCTCAATCCGTCCCTGTCCTGTAACACTATTGCACTGTAAACTGTATCCTCCCTGTTGAGATCCAGGAAATTCCTTACAAATGTATTGACATTGGGCTGGGCCAGTGCTGTATCCTTTATAATGTTGATTATCTGTAAAAAAGTCATATTAAAATCCTTTTATTTTCTGTATCTTCTGTAACAACATCCATTATCTATGATCCTGCCCCTTCTGCCACCAAGCCATAAGCCTGTTGTGGCCGCACTGAAAAGGTTGGCCTTCATCATCCTACAGTCACACTCCCTCAACTCGGGATATGCTTCCTTGTTGTTCAAAACATAATTCTGCAACTGATGGCACAGGTAATCTGCCTTCTTCTGATAGAAAGACTGTAACCTGAAAGAGTCATCCATATCCAGGGGTTCCATATGTTCATCACTGACCTGTTCGAGACCTGCATTATCTATTTTTACGGATGTGAGCATACATATGTTGGATATTGCTGTGTATGCCAGGAAATACTGACATTTTGTCAGCAACTGCTTGTACATCTCAAATCCTTCCCTGTCTATGTCTCCGGTATCCACCAGTTCCTCCAGTCTGTTAACCAGGGCATCACCCAATACACCTCTTAAACCCTCTGACTGGGCCTCCCAGATAGCAGGTTCTATCAGTTTACCTGAAATGTTGTCAGAAATATTACTGACATTCTTTATAAAATTCGCTGAAACTAACAATATCTTTTCCATATCTTATTCCTCCACTTTTTCTTCTTTTTTATCCTCCAATGTAAACGGGGTGATGGTGATCTCCTTACCTGTGATTGTTTTCAATGATCTTGACACTATTTTCTGGATGGGTCTCACCACTGTCCTGTTATAGAGCTTGAATGCCTCCATATACTCCTCATTACTGAATCCTGTTGCGGTGGGAAGACCGAACAGGTTGGGGGTGGCCCTGAATGCTGTAAATAACTCATTCTTTGTCCTTTCAACCAGACTCTTGTATTTTTCTCCTGCATCTTCCGTCTCAAGTGTGCTGAGTTCCGCACTGTGTTCCTTGTCATTGGCGAAATTTATGACTATCCTTCCTCCGTTACCTGAACCTGAGAACTTCTCTATGATGTTCTCCTCTATTTCATCCGCCTGTTCCTGACTGGGGATACCGTTGTTCATATTGATAAGGTAACTGGCGGCGAATCCGTTTATTATACTGTTGAGGTGATAGTTGTTCACCTGTCTTTCTATCTCTGCTGATTTCGTTGACGCTTCCCATTTGGGTGAAGGATACACATCCGTACTATTGTTTGTATAGACGAATATGCTGTTGGCATCCTTACCCTGGGGGTCAAACTTGGGATATACGGTATATTTCACCCTTCCTATGCTCTTTTCCCAGTCCCTGCTGTAATAAAACTCACTCCTGTCCTTATTAAACCTGAGTCTTTCAAGGGGAATGAAATACATACCTCCTATGTTTCCCATATTGTTCCTGACTACGTTGATGGCAAACCCTCCATATTTGAGGTAATCCCTTGAAATATCCCTGATCAGGTCCTCCAAGGTGACACCCCTGTCATTCACCTGTATGTCAAAGACCATATCATCTATATGTACCTCATCACCTACCACATAATCTACTGTACCTTCTATGATACTCTTCAATGTGGCCACATTCTTGTAAAGACTGTTGATATACTGCGGGTAGTCATTGTTGATTCCCCAGCAGATGAATCCCTTCTTACTGTCCTCTTCTATTGGTTGTACTATATTACACTCCAAGACCGGGTCTATGGCCCTGAACAGTATCTTTTTTTCTGTTTTTGTTTCCTTATCCATTATATGATTTAAATGTTATATTATTATCATAAACCTTCTTTTCTATACCCTTTCCAACCCTCAATATTCCTATGTTATTGTCTATCCTGTATTCATACTCACCCACAGGGAGACTGTTGTCATATTCCCATACATAAAAGAGGTCACTGGTGCTGTTATCAGTGAACTCTATCTTGTATTCCTTCTTTGTCTCTGTGTTTTTGAGGAATAGTTCCTTGGTGATTTCTGCGGATTTCATAAGATTATTGGGTATTTTTACCTGATTTTGTCCTGAAATGTCTCCGATTATTATCATTTTTTTCCTCTTTTTCTATAAAATATAAAAAAAACCCTTTTTATTCAAGACAAAAAAAAGAGACGGACCGTATTGTCCGTCTCCAAAACCAATTAAAAATATGAAGAATTAATCAACCAGATTGCTGATTATTGATGGATCTACCTCATAAGGATATGTTGAACTGTAATCAGTCAAAGTGATGGTGTAACGATTACCATCTGTCCTGTTTACACCAGTCTCTGCTGTACCAGCTGTTGCTGATACGAACTCTTCCATACCAAGGAACCAGTACTTACCGTTGGCATCCTTTACTATAACCCTCAATTCACCCAATGATAACTTGGCAATCTCCATTCTCTTTGCTGTCTCCTGTTTAGCGAAAACAAGAGCCAAGTCACTCTGTACG
>Ga0247609_10001024_pt1 | contig 35202 bp, 63 predicted proteins | sample 172DNAGHGlowgp2_FD_193487 | JGI IMG/M metagenome (GOLD analysis project Ga0247609, IMG submission 193487) | Sheep rumen microbial communities from Palmerston North, Manawatu-Wanganui, New Zealand - 1728 DNA GHGlow gp2 | ecosystem: Host-associated > Mammals > Digestive system > Stomach > Rumen ... | reverse complement strand
ATCGCAAGTGACAGTAGGTGTGACATACAACGGCGAGGAATTGAAACGATTGAAGCCATCAGGTTTCTATATCGGCAAAAACGAACATTATTTGACCTGTGTCGATGATTGCTCTTTTGATTGTGTGTTGCTTGCGCAGATTACCGACACCCAGCACACGTTCGATGTCGAGAAGCGCGAAGTGCTCGCTTTTGCCGAGTGCGCCTAACATTTTCGCTTGTGGTGCCGAAATCGCACCACTGGCGACTACTCACTTTATTAACCAAACTAAATTTGAAGATTATGGATAAGCAAGACAAGTATTTAATGCGGTTATGCAAGAATATCCTTGCAGGAAAGTTCAATGAGATGAATTACCGCTGCGGAAAGAGTTACTTCGGCACAGAAATCGCAACAATGCCTATGTTCGCATCTTACGGCACTATCGGCTTTTCAGTCACGGTGTATGGTGAGTATGGTGAAATGTGCATTGTCGATTACGACTGGGAAATGAAGCAACTCACCATTGACGGACAGGACTGGAAAGAGTGGCTTAACGAGAGCCTCTTTGAAGACAACGACATCATCTGCAATGGTGGTGGAGAATACGAATGCTACACAGACGCTGGCGAAGACATGATCATCAACCTCGATGTTTGCGATAAGGAGCACCTGCAAGAGTACATCGACGGTTTTGACATCAACGAGAAGGTTGCACTGTGGTGGCCTAACGGCGAGAAAGGTGATGGTGTGCCGTTCGATAACATGAAAGAGCAGTACGAGGACTACGAGGCATACTTAGAGCGATTGCAAGAAGTATGCGACGGTATGCCGTTCTGACCCACCCAGTCCCAGCGGAGTTGCATCGGCTGGGACACTATTCGCATTACTAACTTAAAATTGAAGATTATGGAGAACATCTTAAAGAACTATTTCGGTTGCAAGAATCCGTTTGACGAGTACGGCAAAATCACGCCAGAAGGCGAAGTTGCACAAGAGAAACTTATCAACTTGCTCAAAGACCTTGCACTCGTTATCCCCGATGTTATTTCGGAAGATGATGCAAGAACAGCCGAGAAACAAATCGACGAAATCTGCAACGACTACGATTGGGAAACCCGTGCGCTTGACCTGCTGTCGGAACGATACCCCGACGACCCGTCCGACCTGCGGTGCGACTTCATGCAACACTGGATGAATTTGCGCACCGATGAAGAGAACTTCAAGGAATACGAGCGAATGAGGAATGCTGGCGAAATCAGCGACTTCTATTAATCCCAAGCCTGCGGTGATAAACCGTGCGGGATGCGCAATAAAATCACTTTATTCACGTTTATTAATTAATCAAGAAGAACAATTATGGACTATTCTGAAATGAAAGACATTGCAAGCGAGAACGGCTTGCAGTTCGTTGAAACAACAAGTGAACGCAGCGGATATCCTCGCTATGTCAAAGGCGCACTTATCGGATTTGTTGATTTTCAGCAAGCCGAAGAAGTTGCAAAAAAGCATGGGTTGGATATCGAGGTCATTGAAAAACATGACGGATGGAACTTATGGTATCGCACCGGTAACTGGGCTAATAGCCCATTGAAAATCAGCGAGGAGGATCTTGGAGATGATTTCCGTTTCTTCAAAGCAGAAGACTGGGAAGATTTTTACGAAGATGAAGTGCGTCCGTTTATCGCTGATTGTGCAGACTGGGATGAACTTGATGCGTTCATCAGCGATATGCGTCGTCTTGACGAGGAAATCGAAAACCTTGATGCTGACAGCAACGATGTTGTTGTGGCTTGCAATGGCAAGTATTATGACACCATTGACACAAAGCCAATGCAGTTCTCATGGGACTCAAAAACCACGGCAATAGCACTTGTCTGCAACGACTAAGCAGAACTGATGAACCGCTGCCGCAGGGGTTGCGCTCTGCGGTGGTGCAAATTTGCTTTTACTAACCTAAAATATGAAGATTATGGATATTAAGGAAATCTACGAGAAAGTAAGCGAGACCTACCAATGTGTTAATGACTGGGTGTCTGAAGGGAGAAAACCGTTAATCCGTCTCGCTTTCCCAAATCAAGACGGCATCAGGGATGTGAACGTAATTGCAGATTTAATGACGTTGCGAGAAGAATTAAACTCGCTTACTCAAATCTGCAAGTATGGTATTGAGAACATCAACGACGCAATCGGTGATTATGGAATTACAACTATGCAGGAACTTGCAGACTACATCAACAGCGAGGACTACAACCAACTGCTTGTGAATGACATCATCAAGGCTAACGGCTGGACTGATCTTTGCGGAGAAAACGACTACGATATCTGCACCAACGGAGTAATCAAGGTGATGCTTGACGAGAACACTGGAGAAGCAAAAGTCGTCTAATCTATTTGCAATGGCGCGGAGAAATCCGTACCTTTGCACTACTCATATATCGATTGTTAATAAGTAGCCAGCATATCTGCGAAGACCCGCTGGTTTGATGTTCTAAACACGGGCGGTATGGGTAACACTGTGCCGCCCACCATTTATTAACCTATTAAATTCAAAACATTATGGATAACATCAAACTGATTGCACAAGTGCTGGATTCATTCAAAATCGGATATACTGACATGCAGGTGACGGAAGGCCCCACCGTGAGCCTTTACGAGTTCAAACCGAAAGCAGGCACAAGACTGTCTAAAATCCGCAACCTCAAGGACGAGTTCGCCATCGCTCTCGAAGCAAAGAGCGTGCGCATCATCGCGCCTATCCCTGGGCGCGGAACAGTAGGCATCGAAGTGCCGCACAAGGTAAAACAAATCCTCGGACTGAAAGAAATCCTCAACTCGCAGGAATTTCTCACGACCGAAGCGACGCTGCCTCTGGCTATCGGCAAGACCATCACGGGCAAGACATTCATCACTGACTTGGCTGACGCACCGCACCTGCTTGTGGCTGGCGCGACTGGCCAAGGTAAGTCGGTGGGCTTAAACGTGATGCTCATGTCACTGCTGCACAAGAAAACACCCGATGAACTGAAACTGGTGCTTATCGACCCGAAACGTGTCGAACTGAGCCTGTACGAGAAACTCAACGGCTCATATCTCGCAGAGCCAGTGGTGACGGAAGAGGCGAAAGCGTCAAAAGTACTGCACAAACTGTGCAGTGTCATGGATCAACGCTACGTCGTCGTGAGCGCGGCGGGAAAACGCAACATCAAGGAGTATAACGAAGTCGCCGACAAACCGATGCCGTACATCGTTGTGGTAATCGACGAGTACGGCGACCTGATTATGCAGAGCGGCAAGTCAATCGAGCGGGCTATTTGCCGACTGGCGCAAAAAGCCAGAGCGGTGGGCATCCACTTGATTATCTCGACGCAACGCCCGTCGGCGACCATCGTAACGGGCAACATCAAGGCGAATTTCCCGACACGCATCGCTTTCAGATGCACAACGGGAACTGACAGCCGCGTGGTGCTCGACCAGGTGGGCGCGGAGAAGCTGACCGGCAACGGCGACATGCTTTTCTTCGCTGGCGCTGAAACGACACGGATGCAGTGCGCTTACACGTCAATCGAGGATGTCGCAGCGACATGCGACGAAATCGCTGGCAGTTACTCCGACTACGAGAACGTGTCGGTGGTGCCAGAGCGCAAGAAAGTCAAGACGACCTATCCCGTCCATGAGTTCATGCTTCACTGGGCTATCGAGATGTCAAGGTACAGCGAGTTCGCGGAGTACGACATCCCTGAGACTGACGCATTGGACAAAATGAAAGTCGTGTTGCAGGAACTTGGGGTTTGGGAACTGGAGACCGACCAGTACGGCAGGAAGAAGTTCATCGTCAAAGTCCACGACAAGGAAGAACTCGACGACATCATCATGCCCTATGTCGTTCCCTACATCCCTTCTTGAAATGGCATGTCGAGCCAAACGGCTCGGCATACCGCTACTAACTTTAACCGAAAACAATTATGACAAAACAAGAAGCGAACAAAATCAACGACCTGCGCATTGATGTCGATAGCGTCACCGAAGACTGCTTTTACCTGCGGCTCGCTATGGACAAGAGGATTTCGCAGGAAGCCGCGAGCGGTGCGGTTAATCGGCTCAACGGCCTCGGTCAGCCGCAAAAAGTAGCCGACGCTTTCATCGAGTCGGGAAAACTTGTCGAAAACCTCGACAGGTACGGTATTCCATGCGCCGACTGGTGCTGCGACTGAAACATTTATTAACATGCAGTGTTTGGAAATATCAAATATTGTATATATTTTTGCGCAACAAAACTTACTTCACATGACGGAAAACGAAAGAATAGGCAAACGTATTGCCGAAATCAGAAAAGAAAAGGGTATTAGCCAAGTGCGACTTGCAAAAGAAACAGGGATGCACCAGTCGGTCATATCTCGCATCGAGAGTGGCAAACATGCAATAAGCATTAACGTGCTTAACAGGATAGCGAGAGTGTTGGGAGTGCATATCGAATTGGTTTAAGGAAATCCGCTGCCGTTGACGCGGCTGCGGGTACAACAGTAATCCGTGAGGACGAATATGTTTAAATTAAATTGTTGAGGGCGGTATCGGGAAACCGCGCCGCCCTTTCATCCTAACATAATTGGATTTTATTGGTTAATTTTTCGGCGCACACGGTGGTGCTCATCGGTGCGTCACAATTCACAAAATGGACATCTAACAAGTACGATTATGGAAGTGAAATCATTTGAAACCGAGTTTTTGAGCGAACACCCGACAAAGGTGTTTATCCTCAAACCTATGCGCGACGCGCTTAACGTGACCGAAGTGAAGTGGCAAGACCTCACGACGCTTAACCTTAACCGCGTCAAAGAGCACATCTGCTCTCAGGTAAGCCCCAACACGGCCTGCTGGTATCTCGCCGTGATCAAGGCTTTCCTCGGCAAATACGCCGATGAGGGCATCGTGCCGTGCAAGAACCCTGCCGCCCAGTTGAAGGCTAAGAAAGTGCCGTCACAACACATCGCGTTGACCGAGGAGGAAATCGAGCGTTTCGACCAGTACGAGCCAAAGACCGACTGCGAGCGTGACGCTAAAATCCTGTTCATGCGCGGCTGTTATACTGGCGCGAGGTCGAGCGACTGCAAGCTATTCACGCCCGACATCATCCACGGCGACCACATCTCCTATGTGTCGGTCAAGACCAAGACCGAGGTAGTCCAGCCGTTGCACCGCAAACTCATCAAGTACCTTGTCGTGCAGCCGAGCAAGCCGCACCAGTCCAATGCGCTCAACGCCGCAATACAGCGCATTTGCCGAGAAATCGGCATTGACGATGAGGTGCAGTTGTATGTCGGCGGCAAGTTGCGCAAAGGCCCCAAGTGGCAATTCGTGGGGCTGCACACATCGAGGAGGTCACTGGTGTCAAACCTTGCGCTCCGTGACGTTCCCATTGCGGTCATCTCAAAGATCGTCGGACATCAGAGCACGAACACAACGAGTAGATATTTGTGCATTGACGCAAGGAATGTCGGCGACAACGCAATGGCTTTCTTCAACGGCGACTAAACGCAAAAAAAAGCGAGGGACAGGCCAACGCCCACCCCTCGCACAAATTATGGCTTAAACAAAATCAAAACTCTATCTTTGGCTGATACTTGATTATCATTTCTCGACAAGGAGTGATGCCGCGGTTAAACCATCCGCTGTATATCTGCTCATATCGAGAACAACCGCCCAGGAATTGAACCCTTAACCGCGCATAAGCGATACACGCGATGAAAAAGTCGCTCTCTGACATCCCGAACTGCGCGATTACCTCTTGAAGCGTGAATGTCGGCCTCCACTTCGGCCACCAATACCCCAAAAAAGCCTTCACGTCCCTTGTGAGAGGACATCGCACGTCGGGTTGACTAACCACCCATAACGACAAGCCGATGCCGTCAGCGTGGCTTAAAACCAATATCAGTTGATGCAATTCATCGTCGGTGTGCTTGTTGAAGCCACAGTCCTCAAACATCTTTTCAAGGAACTGGTCAAGCGGTGTCAAGGTCTGCTTGCAGGTCAGCAACACCGCTTCACCAAGCGTTGCGCACTCCGAGTTACTGAACAACTTGTGCAGTGAATGGAACATCTGCGCAATCTTCCAGTTCCTTTGCCCGCAGGTCTTTCCATCCTGCATGTCACCCACCGACAAGCGCACAAACCCTCGGTTGACAAACCACTCCCAAGGACGCTCACCAATCTCGCCCATCGCATCGACAATGACCGAATAGTCATCGCACGGACTGATGGCATAACCCATGAAAGCGGCAATCTCCCTGTCTCGGCTGTCGGTGTAGCGCAAAGCGAGTTCACGGCAAGCGATGAACGGATATTCGCCCTTTTCCTTGAACGCGGCGACCATCGACCGTACCCACGGCAAATGGTACTTGTCTGCTATCCAATGGAAATACAGGATTTTGTTCTTTTTGCGGATGGCTTTGCGCTGCCTGAAATTGAGGATTTTCTCAATCCTTTCCTTTTCGCTCACTTCCCATCCACTTGATTTTATCCGTCACGTTGATGGCGACGGGGATCTTCTTCTCCTCGTACATCCGCTCCAACTCGTTGCAGTTCACGTTGGGGATGTAGGGCATCACGTTGTAGAAGAAAGCCTTATTCTTGGCTTTGAGCTCATCGAACATCGAAAGCGAGTCGGCGAACAGGAACCTCGCTGCGGCGTCCGATGTCCTAACGAGCCTGATTCTCGTTCCCTCAGTTCTCGCGTAGAACTGCGTCCTGCCCGATTTCTTGCTCTTGCATGTGATGACGAACTCCTGCTCACTGAGCGGGTTGACCTCATTCACATACACCTCGCTCACGGTGACTTTCGCACCCGTCTTCATGGCGATCATGGACGCGTTCTCTCCCGCGCTCTTGTGGTCGTAGTACAACTGCGCGTCCTCGATTACGGTCGTCCACTCGTTCTCGCCTTTCCATGTGATGCCTGTGTCGAACCCGTAGAAGCTGCCGTTATCGACATACATCGACACGGCGTAATAGCGGTACTTCGCCATTGTCTCCCCGAAGTTCTCAACGGTGTCGTAGCCGACTTCTGCCTTGGGGTAGTGTTTCTTGACGAGTTCGATGATGCGTTGCGCCGTCTCGTCGTCGATGTCCAGTTCGTGCGCGAAGTACGAGAACTGGATTTCCTCTCGTTTAAACAGGCTCTTTTTGCGGTAAGCCCTTATGAAGCGCATCGGTTGCGCAACAGTACCTTCCGTGAAATAGATAATCTTATTCATGTTCCTTCGTTATAAATGTTTTACCTTGACATACTCTCACCCCTGAAGGAATGAGATTCTTGGATGCAGGCGTGACCGCAAAGAAGCGCCGACGGCGTTCTTTGACTTACTGACACTCTCCAATTCGGCAATGCCCTGCCGAAGAATATTGTTGGCTGCAAGAAAATCCCTGTCGTGGACTATGCCACACTTAGGGCATGTCCATGTGCGATCACTTAGTTGTAGCTTATGGTTTACATATCCGCATGTACACGTCTTTGATGACGGGTAATAGCGGTTAATCTTATGAACGGTGACACCGTATTTGGTGGCCACATACTGGAGTTTCAACACAAACTCACCATGTGAAAGGTCAGCCATCTTCCTGCCCCAAAGGGCAGACATGCCAGTGAGTTGTAGGTCTTCAATGAAGATCATGTCGTACCGCTGACACAACTGATGGGCGAGTTTCCATTGCCAGTCGCTACGTTGATTAACAATCTTCTCATAATGTCTGTCAAGAACCAAACGCTTGCGTTTCCAATTATTGGAGTCTTTTTGACACTTAGAGAGATTCCGCGACTTACGCTGCAACTGGCGAAGTCCGCTCTTCAGGAATTGCGGGTTATCAACAGTCGTGCCATCGCTCATCGTCAAGTACTTCTTTAACCCGAAGTCAATTCCAACGGATGCACCATTGTGTGTCTTTCCGATGGACTGAGTGAGCTTATCGAGTACCATGAAGATGTAGAACTCTCCAAGGTGACTCCGCTTAATGGTAAGAGTTTTCACCTTTCCGTCATAAGGACGGCTTAATGAAAACTTGAAGCGCTTCTTGATTTTGTTTATCGTCAGGACGTTGCCATTCAGGGAATAGCCGCCCTGTTTGAACAGGATGGAAGAGAAATCCTTTGCCTTGCGGAACTTCGGGGGTCGCTTGGCCAGACGGCTGAAGAATCGCTGATAGGCGGTATCAAGGCGTTCAAGGATTTCCTGAGTAGTTTGACTATGCAGAAGATTGCGATGAACCCGCTTGGCAAAGTGGGCTTTCATCTTACCGATGCCGATGTATTTATGATACAGACGGTAGTACCGCTTCTGCAAGGCCAAAGCATGGTTCCACACAAAGCAAGCCTCGTGGAGCATCTTATCCAGGTGCTTCGTCCTATCGGTACGATACAGCTTGTATTTGTAGGCAATCATGCGGCAAAGGTAACAAAATTATTGTTTTACCATAATTGAAACCGCGTCCTGTCTTTCGTCGTCAAAGACGCGGTTAACCACTTCTACTCCATAAGCGCCGCCAGAGTGATGAAGCATGATCCTATCGCCTTTTTGCGGTAGCGGCAAATCCCAACTCAGGCTTGCGGCAAACTCTCCGTCTTTTATGTCAAACAGGTTTATCCTCATTGTCGTTAAGTATTGAAACCGCTTTCAGCCCAAGCATTTTCAGTCTGAAACCGACTATTACCGTTCCGTCTGATTGATACTCAATAGTTCTCTCCAAATAGCCATCGGCATTAAGCGTGTAGAGTATTGATGCGTCCTGCATCTTAACCCTGTCGTTGACCACATCTTCAAGACAATCATCAAAATCCCTGTCTTGGATTTTTGCGACTTCATGGATTCGTTTGATGTCATCCTCGTCAATAATACTTCGCCACCCAAAATCGGTCTTCCGTGTAAACATGATGATGTTTACTGCCTTGTGCAGCCATTCCGCTACTTTGTAGCGATAATACTCAAATGTCTTTTGTTTCTTGCTTGTCTCTTTCATTTTCTTTCAGTTTAACAACAAAACAAATCTTTCCCTCTCGTTCTTCCCAGCGGATGTCCTTAACCGCCTTCGTGATGCGCCTGTCGGTCTGACCCCTGCGGATGACCGCTCGGTCAAACGGATAGCACATGTAGCCGTCACCCGCCCTTGCGTTCTCAAAGCACTCTCGGCACTTGCTCTGCTTTTCGTTGCACTCTTTCGTGCATCGGGCGAAGCACATGTAGTGGATGCGCTTGTTCGATGCGTACTTGACAATCTCGGTCTTGCCTTTTACGACGGCATCGAACTCACTCTTTCTCAGTCTGATGTTTAGCGGTATCATGGCTCTCTGAATTTTAAACCGTCATTTAATGGTAGAACTTGCTGGTATGGTGGGATGGCTCTGTTTACAATCGTTTCCATCTCCATCATCTGCATCTTGATTTTGCAGTCCATAATCTGCGCTTTAACCATACTCTCAAATGCTTCTTTATAATAAAGCAACTGCTCGTATTCCTCTTTGGGAATGGCAACAAGGTCGTTATCGTTCGGCATGATCCTCCTTGATATATCCCTCTTTGTAGAGGGAAACAACAACCTCAAAAGCAGCATCGACTTTCGTTTTGCCGATACGGGACAAGTGAACAAGGCCCATGCCTTTAACACGCTTTGACCATCTGCAAACCCATTGGCCTAAAAAATCATCAACGTGGTAGAAATCAGCCCATGCTCCACCACGGCAAATAATGTCAATGAGCGCATCAAGAGTATAAGCAGGGATAAGGCCGTGTTTGTCCATGTTTTCGTAATCAATATCACTTAAACCAATAAGCACGCCGAGATAATACCGTTCATTCTTTGTTCCCGAATCAAGTATGTAATTGGTGTCAATATACATGTCGGCACTCGCTACCCCAATCATGTCACGCAGAACGGCACTCTGCATCTTGTCAGTCGCTATCTTTTTCATCGTTTTTTAAGTTTGTTGCAAAACCGTTTCCAAAACACAACATTTGATGCCATTGAAGCGAGCCAATACAACAAAAATGTAATCAATATGATTAACTCACCTTTGCTCATTTCTCACCTCCTTTCTTTTTTTCGGAAAAGCGATTGCTTTGATTTCCTTCTCGCTTTTCCCCTCCTTCACCAGTTCAATGATCTTGTCACGTCCAAGTTTCCTGTAAGACGAAACAAGTGAGACGATGCACAAGTCAGCGGGCTCTCCAGGTTCAATAGCTTTCTCTCGCCCCGCCTTCTCGGCTTCTTCGGAGCATTCCCACACATCCTTGCCTTCCTTGTTGACGATGACGTATCGGTAACCATTGAAATTGATTCCTCCGTAATATCTTGCGATTGAGAATTGGGAGTTTGCCCAGTATTCCTCGGTCATAATTAGTGGATGATGAATATCAATTTTCTTTTGAGTTTCCTGTTTCATTTTCCAAATTTTAAGTGAATTTCAAATCCTTCAACACGAGGTTTCCACTCCTCCATATTTATTGGATTGCAATACTCTGGCATCAGCAATATCGGATTACTGCTGATTTCTCTCAGCCCATACCCGTCTTTTACCATATTGTCAACACATTTGCACAAGAGTTCCTTTACCTGTTGCGGGTCGTTCATGTCAAACGACACAGGTGGAATATTCGGATTCACAAAAACATCGTTAGCCATTTACCTATATGTCAAGTTTGATGTTGAAATAATTTTCAAGATATTCCTTACAATTTGGTTATCATAATTCAGAATAAGACCACAAGTAACCGTTGTGTTCTCTTTTATTTCTATGACGACCTTTATTATTACAGCACTCCGAAATGCGTCGAGCATCAAACCCATTTCTACCGCACTCTCTTGTGCTTGGCCATACTTTCATAAGTTCGCCACTCGTTGAGTACTGATAGACTTTTTTTGATGTTGCGGGATTATTAATTTGTGCCTCATGTTGCTTTTGAGGTGCTGACCCATAGGTCACATTCTCTGCTTGAGTTATGAGATTTAAATTATCAAGCCTATTGTTCTGTCTATTCTCGTCTTTATGGTTAACAACCCATATCCCCTCGCCTTTACCTCTTCGGTTGTATGGTTTATCAATCCCTATGAACGCATCATAAACAAGCCTATTTATTCGCTTATATGAGATGTTTCCATCCTTACATAAAGCAACTACGAGATAGCCACCTCGTGATGGTTTTGACTTTAGTATAACGGAGCGGCCAGAATTGCGATAACTTAAACTTCTAACTCGTCCAAAATCGCTTACTTGGTATCTGCCTTCATACCCCTTAACGTCTCGCCAAATTTCTTCAGCAAAGTCAACTTTCTTTTGCAGTTCCTCGGTCATATTCTTGTTCCTTTTTCTTTCCGAGCACAATGCTTACAAACACATCCCAATGAATAAACCATATATTGATTTCTGCAATCTTGTAACCGCAATTATGATACGAACAATAGGTTATCGTTGGTAGTACAGCAATTATAGGCTGCCTCATTTTCCCAAATTCAATACGTTTCATAGTTTACCTCCTTTCACTGGTGATTGCGGCCCGAATCCAAACTTCTCAAGAGCATTGATGAACTCTTCCTTGGTGTCGTACCAATTGCCGTCAATGCGATAGGCGCGTCTTGACTCACCGAACTCAAACTCGTTCTTTTTCTTGGTGATGTCGCAGAAACCCAACCTGCCGCTATTGTCTGCATAGGTACATTGATGCTCCTCTTCCATAGACAAGTGGGCAACCATGTGAAACTTCACTTTTTTCAGTTCTTCCCAAGTCATAGTCAAATCTTTTTTCTCATTTCAATAACATCTCTGCTGAATGCACACTCATCAAAGCCTTTTCTACGGTACCACCACAACACCCAATCAGGGCTGTCACACCTGCGCCATACAAGATGCAGTTCCTTACATCCACTGAGTTTGGCGCATTGGATAGCCTTATCAAGAAGCACGTTACCGATGCCTTCTTGGCGATGGCCCTTGCTGACCTGCAAGTTCCACAACATCGCTTGGCCTTTGTGAAGAAGATCATTCGGGCAGTCAACCATGCAAGTTCCTACTGGCTTGTCGCCAAGCATAGCGACAATTGTTGTATGGTTATCTGCCTTCCATTTTGTGTCAAATGTGATTATTTCAACCATAATTCAATCTCCTTTCTTGTACACATTATCAGTGTAGAAACCGATGCAGATACCACCCAATAGGGCAAAAAGATACATCCAGTATGAGTGCGCATGTATGCAGGCTTGGCAAAGGAAGATCACACCCGCTACAAGCGATAAATTAACTAATGCTTGTTTCATTCCTCGTCAAGTGTTATGGTTACTTTCCTTACCCTGCACTCGCCTTTATAGCGAGGCGCATCGGCAATCATTTTCGCCTGCTTCTCGGTCTTGTACAACGCCGCTTTGCCAAAGTCAACGTCAAAGCCGTTGAAAGACGAAATGCTTGGGTGCTTCCAATAGAAAGCGCCGTCATTCCTCTGAATCACATACATTGTCCGTTTCATAGCAACGTCGGTTTTTGGCATGGTCTTTGAACAAGGCTCGAATTGTCAAACTCGTTTCCGATGACCTCAAATTCATCGTAATCATCAAACGTGTCAATTACTGAAACTCCCTTCACGTTCGCCAAGACAAAGCCTGGGGTTGGAGTCTCCTCAACCAAATCAGCGGAATACCTCACAACGCGAACCCAAGGCTTTGGATAGTCATCATAACAATTAAGCACATCGCCCTCGTAGATTGCGATGCCCTTCCTATCGGCAAGTCCAGTAAACTGACCGATAGTCTTTGGATCAATGGGAACTGACCGCCTTTCTGCGGTGTGGATGTGCGGGTATTTGCACCGCAAATGCAGGTCGCCTGACACCCAATATCCGTCAATACTCTTTGCCCTAAACTCGATTTCTCGTTTCATAGCGATATTATGATTGATACACTTGTTTCAGTACAGTTGAAAACCGTGCGCTTGTTATACTCGATGTCGCTGACCCACAAGCCAGTCTCTTTCTCAAACTCACGAATGGCATCGTTGATTTTTTGATTGCAGACATCTTTTGCTTTCTGAATCAGTTTTGCGGGCAACTGGGCAGACTTGACTTCGGTGAACTTGCAGGCATTATCGTCAATCATAACCCGCACACCATAGTCGTCAAAGAACATATTTGCGTCAATCGCATAATATTCCTTGCCCTCGGTAAAGTTGTCGTAAGGACAAACCAAACACAGGTATATCTTTCCTTTTTCAATCATATTTTGTGGTCTCCATAAAAATACTTCCTGCCCTCCGGCGTCTTGCCGTAGGCTTCAACCTTCTCCCTCAACTCGTCAAGCAGACCCTCGCCGATGCCTTCCTCCATGCCAGCGTAAGCCATAGACATCGTGTCCTTGCCCGCACCGTCAATGATGCGCACGACATTGTTCGCCCTCGTCGCCACCTCTCGGCACAACTTGACGAAATCCAACAACTCGTCTCGCTTGATGCCCACAGTAACCGCCTTGAACATGTCTGCGGCCTCGTCATAGAGCCTCGTCACGAAGTCCATGCCCACGAACATCATGAGCATGTACTGCACTACCTTGAAGTTCTGCTTGAAGATTTCAGCGTACTTGCCGTCGATCTCAAACGTCAATGAGTTCATCTCGGCGACGATTTCCTTCTTCTTGCGCTTAAACTCCTGCTTGTCGTGCGGCAACTCCTTGAGATTCTCAAGTTTGAGCCGCAGTATCTCGCGCTTCTGGGCGAGTTTCGTTCCCTCTAACTGGGCGAGATAAATTATCGGTGATTGTTTTGCGTTTGCCATAATTAGTTAGTATTATCTCTTCAGTGGATACAATCTCATTCATACCGACAAACGGAGCGACATTCGTGATGTACACTCCGTTGAACTCGGTATAACAAGGTTCGTCACTGAGCAGAACCTGATGATAAGCCTCAACGATGTGAGACCCCCACTTCGCTTTGATTTCTTTCATCGCCTACTCCTGTTCCGAAATAGAAGATTTCACTCATCTTGTCCAGTTTCCACATGCAGTGGGTCGCCACGTCGATGGCTGCACCAAGTTCAAGGCTGCTGTACTTGAACGGGCAAGGCTCTCCGTTGTGCCTGCGCCACTTGTTGTACTCGGTGAGTACTTCAATCGCTCTCTTGATCGTCATTGTCAATGCGTTTTGCGTTAGACCATTCCAATGCGTCGTTGCCACACCGATCACGAATCTCGCTCACGGTAAGCTGCTTCTCTGCGGTGAACCGCCTCGGCTTGTCCTCGTTGAAGAACTTGACGTCATACACCCAACTCATACTTGAACACGTCAACGATTTGGGTTTCGGTAACGGTGTGGAAGTACCAGTCAGCCATAGAGTTCCGCATGGAATCCTGCGTGATGCCGACGGCTTTCTCAAGGCTGTCTGCCTGAACGAGAAGGAATAAGTTGGACTTCTTCTCTGCTGCGGTCTTCTCGTCGATGGTGATGATGACGAGTTTCACACGGTAGTAGTAGTCGCCATCCGTGCCTACAAGGACGCTTTCGTAGTTCCTGCGTCTTACCGCGCTTACAGTGAACTCACCGCTGATATACGGCTGCATGGCTTCCGTGATGCGCTTCTCTGCCTCGGTGAAGTTCACTGCATCGACGAGATAAGCCTCGGTGATGCGCTTGATTACTCCGTTCTCTTGTGTCTTGTCGTAACTTACACGACATTCAAACCAGTTTTTCTCCATTGTATCTTAGTATTAAAAGTTTAACTTTATAGTTCTCCAATCGCTTTCAATTTTTCGTCAAGCCTTTCAGCCATTCCTGTCGCGTGTTTTGCAATTCTATGAATTAGCAAAGACAGCGTTTTTGTATTGTCATAAATACCATATATGTCATAGATTAACCTTTGATATTTATCAAACCACACATCTGCTTGCTCTTCAGAAAGTACCATCTTTTTTTTATTGTTTGCCAGTGTATAAGAAAGTTTTGAGGTTGACCTCTTTGTAGATCGTTTCGGGAATGCGTATAGTGCCTTCAATTCCCCTGCGGGCGAGTTCTTCCATCAGATCCCTTGGAGCGAAATCTGCAAGCCGCATCTTCTTCGCGTTGGCGATTTCCTGCTCAAAGTCGCGCTCTTGCTTCTTTTTCTCGCGTCCTTCTTTTTTCTTTATCGACATGCACTCCTTGCAGGTGTTAAGAAAACCGACACCAGACCTGTTAAACTCACTCAACGGCAGTTCCCTGCCGCAGCATTTGCATTTCTTTGTTTCTTCCATTGCTTTTTTTTATTGATATGTTTTTGTGAATTTGAAATTTTCTCCTGCGAATGTGTATGTGACGCTCTTGTTGAAGCCGTCATACTTAACATCGACCATGAGCAATCCGTGCTCTTTCTCGAACTTCTCGATGACCTTGAGCAGTTCTTCTTCAAAGTCCTTGAGGCGTCGCTCAATTTCGCTCATAGCCTTCTATCAGTTCCTCCATGACCTGCGTGATGCACAACATCGCAACGTCGGCTTCGATGGTCTCTTTCAGTTTTCCTTCATCGAACTTGACAGCCATCGAGTCAACTCCCCTCAGTTTCTCGTATGCCATCATGACGATGGGCGCGAGGTGAGGCTTGGTATGCCTGATTGCCAAGCAAGCCTCGCGGATCAGGTCATCTGGAATCTCAATTATCGCTTTCATATTTAATCATTAAATTTGCCCTCTATTTTTTACCAACTAAATATTCCCAATCCAGCGATGGTCTGATTGATTCAGTTAGTTCGTATGAGTTTGCTCTCACAACAACGGCGAAATTCTTTGTTGTGTACGTTGCCCATTCTATGTAGCGATAGTTCACATTCGGATAGTAATATGCCTCAATGCGCCTTTGTTTTGTGAGCCAGCCCCTCTCTATCAACTCGTCATTGTCACGTTGTGCGGTGCGCACACACACGCCCTCAATCCTCGCTATGAGTTTGAGAGAAAAGCCATATTCCTTATACTCTTGATTTCTGTCGGATAGATAGCCAAGTTTAACGAGATTCCTCACTTGTCGCCTTGCTTTGCGATGCTCCTTTTTTGTTGCAGGGTTATGCAAGGATTGAAGAATCCGTTTAATCTTCCCTTTCTTCTCCTCTCGAATAAGATGAAGGAACTGCCTTAACTGCTTATAAACGCTGTGGAATTTTCCTTGTTTAATCTTGTCGATTGGGATATTGCGGTTTTTGTGACGGCTCTGCACCTTATGCAATATAAGGTGTTTTCCGCGACCGCCAAAACTAACAAACCCGACCCTGAGTAGTATCGGCAAGTACTTTTTCAGCGTTTCTGGCGCGATGCCTGTCTTTTGCCGAATTTTGTTTGGTGTGAAATTATGGATTACACCGCCGCGTTCCGCGACACACCTACGGAGGCAAATATAGATGCTCATTGCTTTTTGCAACGGCTTATTGCCTTCAAGTGCAGCGAATATTTTACGGCTAATATACTCCATAGTTATCGTATTAAAAAGGGGAAACCACAAAAAAGAACCCCTGTGTCGCTTATGTGACGCAGGGCTGAACAAGGGTTCTTATAGTGCGGGTTTCCCCAATTCTATTCGGTACTATGTCTTACCCTGCGTCACCAGAAGCATTGCAAAGTTACGCACGTTATATGTCGGTTCGACAAAAGCGAGTGGAAAATCGACCGTAAAATCAAGTTTCGTTTCCAGAGTGGTAAAATACCAATCAGTCTTTCGCTAAATCCACACCGATTTCCAAACCCACCTTCATAGCCTTATGCGGATTGTTGAACGCAAAAGCGAGACGCAGCATGAACGGACTGACCCTCTTCGGATACTCGTCAAAGTAGTGTTTCTTGACGTACTTTTTGAGCTTCCTCGGCAACTTTGGACATCGCACTAACTTGCGCAAGCCTCGCGCTGACTTTGCGTCAATCGTAAAGTTCAACGTGAACGGCTCTGATGTCCAATCCCAAACGCCATCGCTCTCTTCCTGCGGAACAACGGCATCAAACGCACTGATTTGTGGTACCTCCACATTGAGGTCGAGTTCTTTCCAGTCAACCGATTGCTCAATCAGTTCCATTTGCATCCTTGACTTCCCTCCGCCCCTCATGGCTCCCCTTAACTCCACATCGCTGAATCTCGTCAGGTCAAGCGGCTTGTCGGAAATGAAAAACTTACTCGGCTTGCCACACATTCCTTCTTCGTCACCCATACCGCTTCTCAAGTTCCTTTATCGCACACGCACCGCGCTTGTTGAGAAACGGAGTGCGAAGCCAGTCCATCGTCTTCTTGTTGAAATAGACGACCGACGAATGGTCACGGCCAAGCACCCTGCCCACCTCGGTCGTACTGTAACCCTGCGTGAAGCAGAGCAGATAGCAGATGACCGCCCTCGCATCGGCAAAGCGCCTGAGCCTCCTCCTCGACAAAATGTCGTTCACGGTGATGCCGTAGATGTCGGCGACATCGCTCATAATCTCTTGCTCAATCATCCTTGCCTCCTTCCGTAGATGTCAATGACTGCGTTAAACACCGCCTCAAGTTTGGTCTTGCCGTTCCAACTATGGCGACCGGCGGGGCTGTTTGTCCAACAACTGTAACCCTCATACATGGTGAGCGAATTGATGTGCCAGACTTCAAGCTGGTCTTCGGGCAGCAGGTCGCACAACGCACCGAATGACCAAGCGAGCACATCGAGTTTACTGTACCAGTTAGCGCCGTTTTTGGCGGTATAGAGATACTCCTCGTTGCCACCGATGTACACCATATCAGCGGTGGCGGTGCCAATCAGTTCAGCGAGCCTTTTCGACTGCTCAATGCTCGTTACGTTCTCTTTATTCATTGTTTATGATGTCTTTACACAACGACAATATGCCCATTGACGCGATGGCGAGACGCATCTGCTTGTCCTGGTTGCCGCTTGCTGTTGACAAGACCTCGTTGTCAACGTCGATGGAGTTCATGATCTCGATGCGTTTCCGTATCTTCGCAAGCCTGCTGTCTGGGTCTTTGCTGTCATACGAAATCATCGTTGCGGCAAAGAGCATGTCGTTCTCGGTTAAGTTAAATACCACTTTCATAGTTCGTCAAACTCTTTTTGTAATTTCCTTATTTCAATATCGTTGCGGTTCAACTGCTCACGAATCGCATCACGACCAAGGTCTACATCTATAATACCACCAAGCATTGAAGTTTGCCCACTTTCAAGTACTCTATTGAGAGTAGCATTGTTGTATTTAAGGACACTTATACGACCCAATAACTCATTCGCTTTTCTTGCTGTTTCTTGTTTCATCTAAAATACTCACTGCATTTGAATCCCTTGCGGGGTTGATAATTCATGAAATCCTGCGTGTTGAACAACCACATCCTATTCGCCCACCTTGCTATATCACGCTCATAGCGGGTCGGTACTCGCTTGTTCTCAAAATCTCGATAGGGCTGGACAAACGGCAACATACCAAGTTCCTTGATGGTGCGCAAACGGAATAGGTCTTGCTCTGGTGTGCTGTTAAAGCCAACTAGCACATAGACAACCACCTTGTTGGGCTTGATCCATTTGAGCATCTCCTTTAACTGAGGCCGCAAATCAATCTGCGGCAAGTCCCAGGCGATATGCACTCCGTTCTTTAACTTGAGCGAGTTGAGCGCATAAGCCATCTCTTCGGTCATTATCCTTACATCAACTCCGTGGAACTTGACGGGCATATTATGCCGCTTCAAATCCTTTACGGCATCCCGCCATTCGGGATTGGCAAAGAAGTTGTTATCAAGTACCTCAATCCACTTACCTTTTGGGTTCAAGTCCATCGGCTCGACTGGATGAATCTTTCCTTCTTTGGCATTCACAATGCAGAACGGACAGGAACGGATACATCCTCGTGAGTAGAACTGAATCGAGTAGTCAACATTCGGATATATGCTGTAATCCAAGCACTTAACTGCTTCAATCGGGGGGGGCAGTACGGACTTGATGTCGTAGCCTGTGCCACCTTTGACCACCTTGTCGGCATTGAGCGGATAGAGGTAGTCGGGAGAGAACGTGAATACCTTACTTTTGAAGCAGACATCGTAGTGACCACCGAAGATTGGGTCGTGCCATTCAACTTCATCGCCTTTCGACTTGTAGTAAGAGGCTATCTTCATTAAGGGGATGTTTGGAAAACCATTATGACCATCGACATCAATAATAGCGATGCGTTTGCTCATCTCCCAAACAATTTGCCGATTTGCTCATCGGTGTACCCGTAATCCATCTTCAAAAGCATCAAACAATAGCTGACAGCCTTCTCGACATCCTTCGCACCTTCCTTCGCCTTGTGGCGGGTAATGTACTTGACGACATTGCCCTCAATGAAAGGCAGACCGTTCGCATGGATGTACTCCACAGGCTGAATCTTCGTCTGATAATGGTCGCCACCGACCTGCATACCCGAAATGTCACTCATTGTCCTCTTCGTTTGCGTCCTTGAAATGATAACCTTTTCTCGGCTTTCCGAACACAATGCTGTTCCATACCGCCTTGTATGATATGCCGAAATGCTCACTGCACTCACGGATGGAATTGAAACGCTCGCCAGTCTCGACACACACGACGGGACGGGTCGCCCTGCCATGCTCCTCCTCTTGCGGCTCGCATTTCTCCCTCAACGGCACAATAATCGCTTCCGTCCATTTGGTGACGGTAAGGATGACAAGCATCTCGCCAAGACGTTTGACGAAACGCTTCTCTTTTGTGCCTTTCGGCGTTGTTATTGTGATGAAATAACCGCTCGGTTTCATTGATATATGTCCTGAAAATCCTTGAATTTCGCATCATCGGGCAACGGCACACGGATGCCGTGCTCCCGCAGCATATATGCCTGTATCTTGTCCATGTACTCGCGCATCGCCGTCTTGTTGAGCTTCGACGTTGACACTGGCTTGCGCCAAATCGCTCCGTCTGGCTTTATCTCGTCGGTTGCGAACATCACGGCGAAATAGTCCTTGACCTTATCGGCAGTCCAGTAGTCGTCGCCATATTGCGAGTTAAGGGCGATGCCGATATGTTTGAACCACACATGCAGCAAGGCGTTCTGCGAGAGCGTGCGCGGTTGCCGTTTAAGCCACTGCGCTTTCGGCTCGATGGTGGCGACGTATTCCCCGTTGGGAAGAAAGGCACAGCACTGGTCGAGTGTCCTCTTGTCAGTGATATGCCCTTCTTGTTTAAGCAGATGGATGATCATGGCAGGGGGTCATCCCAAAGGTTGCCAGGGGGATTGTAGCCTGGGATTTCCTTTGCAGTTGGTGCGGGAGGTGCGGGTGCTAAGTCCTGCAACGGGTCACGGGCGGGAGCGGGAGGCGCAGGGTAGTTCTGCTGCTGATAACCGCCTTGCTGTTGACTTTGGTTGTCGCTCTTGGGAGAAAGCAGTTCCATCTTGCTGTCCATGCCACCGATGTGAATCTCGGTTGACGAACGCTCGATATTGCTGTTGTCGGTGTACTTCCGTGTCCTGATTTGGCCTTCGATGTAGAGCATCGTGCCTTTCTTGACGAAGGATTCAATAACCTGCACCAGTTTTCCGTTGGCGACGATGTTGTGCCACTCGGTGCGCTCTGGAATGACCGTGCCGTCCTGCTTGGTGTAGGCTCGGTCGGTAGTCGCAATGGAGAACGTGGCGAATTTGCCGTTTCTCCCATCCATGATTTTCGGGTCTTGACCTACTCGGCCAAGAATAATCGCTTTGTTTACTGACATAGTTTATTGTTGTTATTATATGCTACCTAAATAATAAAGTGATTTACAACTCTCGTTCAATTACTATTGTTGCCATAATGTTGTATGTTACCTAAATAATAAAGTGATTTACAACAATTACAGAATAAACATTATGGCATACACGTTGTATGTTGCCTAAATAATAAAGTGATTCACAACACAAAGCAGCAACACAAGACCTGGTATCAGTTGTATGTTACCTAAATAATAACGTGACTTACAACGTTTCGTGAGTGAAAGAGTAGGACAGCCAGTTGTATGTTACCTAAATAATAACGTGACTTACAACCTAAGCGCATAAATCTCCTTATTGTTAATATGTTAAGGCAACTCGTCGAGTAAAAAATCTCAACATAAGGCTGTACAACCAGCCCGATATTCTTTTTATTTTTCTTCTTTCAACTTGATTCCTGCAATCTTGCACTTGTACTCAATCTTTTCTTTAAGACCATAGTAAGACCAATTACGCAGAACAAACGGCTCGCCGTTTTTGTTATCTTCCTTCGCATAGTTTTCTCTATGTGTCTGATTCATTAACACGATATTGGCACACTTGTGCTTTATTGCAATATCAACAAGCATCCTGCTATAAGTGTGCAACTTTGTGTCAACGTAGTTTCTCTCCTTGTCGTGATAGCGTTCTATCGCCTTGGTTTTCTTTTTGCGACCCTTGCCTCCTGTTGAGTAAGTATTGTTGATTTGGCATCGCCTTACGGCTTCTTGGATTTGTCTTCTCCTGTAGTTGAACTCTTCCTTTGTGCCGATTTCAAACGATTTCATTCCGCTATCACATTCTTTTGCCGCTTTTACGTCGCATGTGCATATAATCGGATTCATTACACCAAGAAAAGCATAAAGCGTCTTTTTCGCATCCAACTCGATGTTTTTTTGCGGGATGTCGACACAAAGGAGCAAAAAGATTTTCTTTCCATCGAATTGCAGTGACGAAGTACACATCTTGTATTCTCCGCTAACCACTCGCTCAACAATCAGCCTATTGCCGCTCCTGTCCCTCCCAAATCGCATTTGAAAAGGCACGCCTATCAACGTGAAAAAGCATCCGTTTCGCTTTTCGCCGTTTCCATTGATGTAGTCATCAAAACGAAGATTAAGGAATCGTTCTCTTTTATATGGCACTGGCATATTGCTTTTGTACGATCGCAATGATTTGTTCCACATTCCTTTCTTCTTGTCTTCTTGATACATCTTTTGCGCATTCTGCAAGACACAGCTTATCATTCCCATGTCTGCTTGACCTTTGAATGCCTCGCTTGCGGCAACGTAAGGTGCGTTTTGTTTTGTCGCTTTTTGGCCTTTCACTCCAAGGAACTCAATCTTTTCCTTGTCGGTGTCGCTCAAGTATGGCATCGTGTTGTCGAGAGCGAACAAGTGACTCATTGCCATATTTGCGACCTTTACTGCTATATCCCTATTGGCATAAAGTTTTTCGTAGTATGCCCTACGCAGGTCTTTATCGTCTTCGCATACAAAGACCTCGATTTTTCTCGTAATAATCATTTGTTACTTTGGTTTTTAAGGTAGTCACAACTTTATTGATTTTTGGTAACTTTGTGTTGTGGTTGTATCAACCTTCGGTTTTTAATGTAATTACAACAGACATTCTAGACTATCATTATCGGCAACTGTTGTATCAACCTTCGCTTTTTAAGGTAATTACAACGCAACAGCAGGCCGAGAGAGACAAGGCAGCGTTGTATCAACCTTCGGTTTTTAATGTAATTACAACTGATTCCGAATAAACCATTAAAAAACAATAAATTAAGGTTGTTTTCGTGTGGAAATTTCCCACGAATTAAGGACGTACAACCGCCCCGAATATCATTTTTTTACTGAGCCGCCTCATTTTGTTTCATGGCGAACTCTTTCTCCTTTAACTCGAACTTTGCAGCATCAAGCAACAATCTGCTGCGATTGTTCATCTGCTTCAATACCGAATTGATTTGCTTGCTGCGCTCGATGTCAATCTGCAACGCCTCGTTTTTTACAATAAGGTCTGCCATATACTGCATGGCATTAACTCCTTTAATCTTTGTGTCTAATTCAAATCGCTCCATATCACTTGTCCTTATTTAATGTTAATGTGAACCTACCTTTGACATTAGTTGTCTTAATATACTCTTTGTAGAGTTCTGGGTTGGCTTCTTGAAAAGACTTCTTGTCGAAGTCCTCGCGGATACTCGGCTTGCCGATGGATGCAGAGAATGAATCACACTCAAAACGTGTGACATTATTCTCCTCCATCATCGAACGCAACCGCTCCTTCAACTCCTTCGCCTTTTGCTCTGCTTTCAGTATCTCGACAACCGCACCAATGAAGTCCTGCTCAATGGCAAGGTCATCGGGTGTAGCGACGACTTCAACCACTGCCGTTTCCTCTACCTGCATTTCGGGATTGAGATAGATGAAACCATCCTCTGCGGGCAAAGCGGTGGTCTCAAGCAAGCACTTGACCTTCTCATCGGGTTGGCGCACGATGTCCCATGCCTCCCACTTGTCGCCCTTGAGCCACAGTCCTATCAAACCCTTGACCTTCTTGTCTGGGTTCTTGCGCTCAAACATGAACGCATAAGACGACAACTGCCACGACAGGTACGCTTTCAAGCCTTCTTTGCCGCCTGGATAGGCATCTACATTGTTGGTCTTGTAGTCAACGATGTAGATGTCGCTCGCATCGTTTTCGCTCACATTGTCGAGTTGCGACGCGTACTGTCCGTAGTCAACGGTGTACTCGCTTGCGATGCAGTGTAGTCCGTATTGCTCGACAAACTGCTTATAGCCATCGAGTTCCTGCTGCACATCCTGTGCAGGGAATGTCACGACTCCGAAGTCCTGCGTCTCGTGTTCGATGGCAGGGAACTGCGTTTCCTCAATGCCTAGCGTTTCAAGGGTCTGGATGGCATGGTGTACACAAGAGCCGTGATAGCCAGCCCTTGGAATGAATATCTGCTCGACCATCGGGTCGGCATCGGGATAGACACCAAGGCGCAAAACGGAGTGTATAAGCGATGTGATGCCGCTCAACCGCTCTTCTCCACGGGTGTATGAGTGCTCTTCTTCGTTGAAGACGACATCACTCATGTTAAGCATTGTTCCTTGTTCCATCACTTAGGCTGTTTGAGTTGGTTGTTCCTCGTGATGAACGCCCTTGCGAGAATGCCGTCCTTGCGGCAGTACTGCGGGTTGAGTTTGTTGTATTTGCTCCACACGGCCATCAGCTCATCGTAGGAGTTGCAGGCGAGCATCTCCTGTTCTGCGACAAGTTCGGTCTCGTCGTTGAAGATGGACTGACTCTGCGGCTGCTTTGCGGGCTGTGGTTGAGAGGGTTTGGGCTGCTGTTGTGCGGCTTGCTGCTGAATGGTGTCGTATGCGTACTTGGAGTCGGTATTAATCGCCTTGCCGTCCTTATCCCAATAGACATCGGCTGCGACACCAAGTGCCTTCATTGCGACACCAAGCGCATCCGTGAGCGCCATCTTCTCCGCTTCGTCATTGACGAATAATCCATTCTTTTCCCTATCAACGAAACCCGCGCCACCGACACCAGGAATGGGTTCTGACCATTCGCCGTTCCACTTGACGTAGAGATTGATTTGGATGAAACACTTCACCTCTTGACCTTGCGTTTCAAACCGCTTTTCAACGATTTCGTACTTCCAACCGAAACCGCACGGCCCGAAGATCTCGGTAATGCGCTTGATTCGGAACATCGGATTGATGTCGCTCATGCCTTTCAGCCTACCGCCGTAGATTTGCTTCAAGGCTGTCTTAGGCACTTCCCTCGCTTTCTCGTAGATGGCGAGATTGTCTTGCTCTTTTTCTTTTGTTGCCATAATGTCAGTTTATTGTTGTTCGTTGCAATCCCATGTCGGCACGGAGCGATGTTCCCACCATTCAGCGCCGTCATATTCACACCTTTCTAACCAAGAGCCATCCCTAAACTTGACACATCCTGTCACCATCTGATGACCATAACCGTCATCGTATGTAAAGTCCATTGACTTCATGGCTGCATCAAGTTGATGCTTTTCGTACCCTGGAGGGAGTTCAATTTTTATTGGCTCATCATAATCTTCAAAGGATATTCTAAGCCACTCCACTTTTTCGTAAACCTCATCAATAGTGAGATTATCAAAAGTTTCTTCCAATAAGTTTGCCATAATATGTGAATTTAGAATAGTGTTAGTTGGGTTCCAGGAGCGGGTTTCTGCTCGGTCTCAATGAAAAGATTCTTAAAAATGAAATACAACGGCGCAACGGTAATGCTGTTCCCGGCAAGTTTGTATTGAGCCGTAGCCACCAAAAGCCTCAAAAACTCTAAGCGGATTATTTTTGTTGTACTTCATATTATCTAAAATTAAAAACCCACCGACCCTCACAGGCGGGCGGGACATAAACACGTTTTTACATCCAAAAAAATATGAATTATGAGAAAATTAGTCTTACCCTACGCGGGCCGCGTGTGACTGCCCGCTATGCCTTCACAGGGGAGCGGGGCAAAAACTGTTTAACCAATATTTATTCCAAAATAGTAAACCATTATGCTTAGTGGCCATGCCCGGACTTGAACCGAGGACAAGGCGGGGATGCGAAACGCCTCGCTCTACCATATAGGCCAGTTAAAAACCCCGCCACAATCTCACGACTCAGCGGGGAGATGAAGTAAAAAGATTAAAAACCAACAAATTGCTATATCAAAGTTGCTTATTTGCATTCAATCAGTTCACCGTCAACGAGCCTGTACCATGTGTCAGCTTTGATGGTCTCACCGTCAACGACCACGGCTTTCCATTCCTTGACATCATAGTTATCGTTATTTTCCTCTGCGATAACGAGGATAGCACCAAGACCGCCTTTGACCATCACACCGTTTCCACGGGCGACAGCCAGTCCGTTCCTGCCGACTGCTGATGAGCCACGGCTTGTGGCCGCACCATTCACGCCTGCCGTGGCCGCACCATACTCGCCTGCCGTGGCCGCACCACTATCGCCTGCTGTGGCCGCACCACGATAGCCTGCCGTGGCCGCACCATACACGCCTGCCGTGGCCGCACCATACTCGCCTGCCGTGGCCTGTTTGCCTGGCTCTGCATTGTGTTCATTGGTGATGCGAGATTTTACCCACTCGATATGTGCCTTAATCAGCCCTTTAATGCCGATTTCAGCACCAATCTTGATGTGTGAGCCGACGACCTTATTTTCTCTCTTGTCGGTCTTGCCACTGACTTCGACCTCGCAGTAGCGCGACGGTTTGCCGTTCATTGAAGGTGGGCAGAAATCGAATACCGACAAGGGGCTATAGTCAGGGCTGATGGCATGAAAGCCGCAGTTACACATACTGGGTTTCTGGCCGTCGTGTAAGTCGTATTCCTTGCCGACCTCATACTGCATGTCGCGACACTTGAGGTCGCTGTCAAATCCTTTGACTGTCTGAATTTTCTCACTCATCTTTCTCTATTTATTTGTTTAACTATAGTTGCTTTCTCTGTGCATACAAGCAAATGAGCGTGCTATCGACGAGATTGTCGTCGAAATTCTTGCACCGCTCACTCCTGCGGAAATCCATGTTCGGCAACAAACGCCTTGCCGCATTGTACGATGTCAGCTTGGTGTTCGCCGCCTTGTCGCAGGATTCCCACATCGCTTTCTGCCACTTGCCTGGGGTGCATGTGACGTAAGGGATGCCCAACGCCTCAAGCATACCGAGAATCTTGCCGTAACTCGTTCCGAAAGAGAACGTGCTGGCAACGCCCTGATGCGGCATCGAGTGGACTTGCTCGACAATCGCCATCACATTCTGGCCACCCATCCCACTTATCGCATCAACGAGTTCTGGATTGAGCCGCTGTCCTTCAAAGAGCGGGTAGTGGTAAAAGACATTGGACTGAACCGACAAGATGCAGCAGAAGCCTTTCTTGCCTGGATCAAAGCCCAGATAATATGCTCTCATTGTATTGTCAAGTTAAAAAGCCGCCCCTTGCGAGACGGCTATAAGAAATGAAAAATGAACCTGAAAACGCCCTAAAACGAACGTCTTTATATTGTGTTGTTGTAATCGAAAAAACCATCCGCATTTCACAACGGGGATGGAAAACCCTATAGCCTAAAAATCTATGGTAAAAAGTGCTGTGTAGAATTGATAATAGTATTGTGTAGGGAGTGACGGACTCGAACCGCCAACCTTCGCCCATGATGTCACAGGCGACGCTCTGCCCTTGAGCTAACTCCCTAAGTGCCGCGGTCAGCGCTACCTGACTCTTTTATAGGAGGCCTACTCCACGGCTATCAAGAAGAATTATTAGCCTTCAACTTTTCTTCACGGGTCTTGCGACCTTTCAGTATAGGCGGCTTTATCCCGCCAACACCTCTGCTCGGCGCTTTTGCGCACTGCTCGACATGGGTGCCACGTCAGCCCATTTCTGGGGTGAGGAAGCGTACTACCTTCTCAGTTTCCGCTTAACATTATTAGCATCGCGTTGATCCTTTCAACGGAACTATGGCAACCCGTGCCATAAAACATGCAGACCTCTATGTCTTTGAGCCTCGCGTTAACGAAGCTCGTTATCCATGAAAGCGTCCAAGTCGCTCTTGCGGAAATACCACCTGCCCGCAGGCTTGGTGCAAGGTATCCTGCCTTCGGCAATGTACCTTTGGATTGTCCTGAAGCCCACACCAATGTAGGCTGCGGCTTCCTTTGTCCTCATCCGCTCGCTCATAACGCTCTCCTTATCGGTTCAAGAAAAGGATTGGCCATTCTGCCCTCCCCTTCCAGATATGCCTTATACTCGTCATGGAGTTTGCTCTCGTCGAATCTCAGCGGAGACGACTTGCTCTCTCCCTTGACGTATGTGAAATGCTCTTTGATGTGGTAAAGGTGTCCGATGGAGATGCCGAGTTGCTGCGCTGCTTGTCTTGCCGATATGAGGCGCTGTGCCGCCTGCTGCGCGGACATGACCTTCATCATGGCGCGGGCATGGGCTTCCATCCACTCTGGACTGGATGCCTGCTTCTCGACAATCAGTTCTGCCAACCTATTTAACTCGTACTCCGTCATGACACTATTATCGCTCAATCATTATAAAATCCATATTGGCTTACGATGTTATCAATATCTTTATTTGATAGACGAAACCATTCTCCTCGCACTCTTTTTGTTGCATATTTAACATGCAATTCATGCTCTACATTGTTGTCACATATTTTCAAAAGAGATATTGAAGGTTTCTCTGATTGAAGTGTAACCTCTCTCTTTTTTGGATTTACAGAAAATCCTATCTTTGTTAACCCAGTATTGGAGTCCACCATTAGATAGGTCTTTCTAAGTCTTGTGCTACAACTATTCTTGTTCTGTATCTCCCATGCAATTCTCTGTTGTTTCACAGCACACCGCAAAGCCATATATGAATCGTTTGAATATGGAACAAACCTATCCAAAAACCTAATCATTGCGTCAAAGTCTTCATCTCTTTCAACTTCTGTTGCTAATGACAGCATGTCATACTCCGATAGCACTCTGTTTATGTTTGGCAATATGATTTCCAAGTGTTCACCACAAGCGGACACCGAGAAACCTTGCAGATTACTGAATATCTGAACCTTCTCCATAACTTACTCTGCTTTTAATGCCGTTACCGAAACTATGTGCTGATCCCAGTCGATGTCGGTCTTGTAACCTGCGACATCTTCGGGGAGACAGGTGCGCTTGACGTACTGCACCATAACACGGGCAGCGTTGCAGGCTTTCCCGTCATCAACGATGAAATGCTTGGTAGTACCAGCCTTAATCTTTACTATGTCATCTTTTGTGACTCGCATTTATTTGCTTAATAATTATTAAAAATGTAAAGAAGATTTGGCTGGGAGCGTAATACCATGTATCTTTGCTTTGCTACTAACTACGGACGCATAATTTTGCGCCCCAGCCTTAACCTTGCTTTGTTAACTGCTTGCAAAGGTAAGGCACATTTTTGAAACTACAAAGTATTACATCGTATTTTAACTTATTTTAAGATTATGCCTACCGAATCGACTATCGTAGAGCGAATGGATGCAGTCATCCAGTACCTCATCTCCATCGACATGATTGATGGAAAGAATCCCAAAAGCGCAATAGCAAACAGGACTGGCTACAACAGCGGGAATGTAAGTTCCGCTCTTAACGGCAACCCGAAGTACCTCACCGAGAGGTTCATCAAGACTTTTTGCGCAAAGTACAACAACATCATATCGTTTGTGTGGATTATCACCGGCGAGGGCGAGATGATCGCAAACGAGCCGAAGATTAGCCAAGACGATGGACTACCAATATCCGAGGAAAACCTCAACAAACTGACAAAGGAAAACCTCGTGTCTCTTGTAAAGCGGCTAATGGACATACACAAGGAGCAGACCGACATGTATAAGTCAATCATCCGTCAGAGCGAGGAGATAATACGCAACGGCCAAGAGCAGTTCAACAGCATCACAAACCTCATCAACAAAAGCGCATAGACATGGACAACCAACAAGCGGAACAACTAAAGTGTTTAGCAAGCGAGTTCTCAAGGCACATAAGAGAGAACAAGGAAAGCCTGTCGCTGTTCATCAATTTCATGATCAGCGACCACAATGCTGAACTGAATATGCTTATCGAGAGACTGAGACATCTAGAGCGGATTCAAGAATACAATGCGATAAATGATGCGATAGAAGGGATTTGAACCCAAATCCCGGCCACCCGCAGTACCGAAATTGTGTACCAGGTCTCACCATGCGGCACATAACAAACTGATTGTCAATACACATCATTTTCCCAACAGGATCACTTTTTTAGTATGATTTTACACTATAAAAGACATACGAAAATTTTGATATTCAGTAAGTTATGCGCTGAAAACGAGCAACTTGCAGGCACATTTGAAAAGCGTCAAAATACGCCAAATTATGCCGATTTTTGCCAGACCCGCGTACCAATGTCGTACCAAAACGGCCAAAAGTGTGTACCATAACAAAACAAAATAACTTACCCGAATATGAAAATAGCAAAGACAAGAATCGTTTTCGACAGGCACAACACCGCCACAAAGACCAACAGGGCGACGGTGTATGTCGAGGTGTCGTACAATCGCGTCCGCAACTTCTACAACACGGGCGTAAGCGTCTATTCCGACCAGTTCAAGAACGGCAGGGTCGTCAACCACGGCCAGATGGTCGAAATGAACAGGCGCATCAACGAGATGCAGACAGTCATCGAGGAATACATCAACGAGAAGATCAAGGCGAAATCGGAGTTCTCGCTTGACGGGCTGAGAAAGTACATGGAGACAAGGAACTCTGACACCATCAACTCGTTCCTCCGCTTCATGCTGTCAAAGATAATGGAGAGACCAATATCCGAATCTACACGCAAAGGACACCTGTCGGTTTACCGCACGCTGAAGAAATGGGGACACATCACGCAGTTCTCAGACATCACCGACGCAAACGTCAAGCTGTGGGACGAACTGGCGCGTAAGAACGCCGTCAAGCAGAAATCGGTGTACACATACCACAAGGTGCTGAAAATCTACATCCGCGAGGCGAAGACACTCGGCTTCATCAGCAACAACCCATACGACAGCATCCGCTTCCCAAAAGACAAGTCGGTAGGACACCGTTTCATAACAAAGGACGAGTTGCAGCGCATCATAGACCTGCCGCTTTTCGACAAGTCGCTCATCAACGCCCGCAAGTGCTTCCTTTTCCAATGCTACACGGGACTGTCATATTCCGACCTCGTGCGCTTTGACATGGCCAACGTCAAGCGTGACGGCGGCAAGTTCCGCATCAGGGCGCAGCGGCAAAAGACCGGGGAAGAGTACAACATCACGCTGCTCAAGCCAGCGATGAGGATACTTGAGCAATGCGACTACCAGTTGCCAGTCCAGGAAATGCACTACTACAACCGCAACCTGCAAGCCATACAACTGCACGCGGGCATACCGACAAGGCTGACATCGCATGTGGCCAGACACACGTTCGCCACCACCATCGCGCTCAAGAACAAGATGCCCATAGAGGTGCTGCAAAGGGTTCTCGGCCACAGCAGCATCAAGACAACGCAGATATACGCGAAGGTGTTGCAGGAGTCGGTTGACGAGGAGTTCGACAGGATAGACGAGTTATTATAAGGCAAGGCGCAGACAAACATCTGCGCTTTTCTTTTACCCCAACAATAAAAGTTAAAGAAGTTACAATAAAGTTAAATAACATTTAGCAACATATAAAGATGTCTAAAGATGTACAAAGATGTATAAACATCGTGTTTTTGGCATTAACACACTGAAACACACACATTTGCAAACCACAAAATAACGCTTTTACTTTGCATCGCAAACATCGTTAGAGCAGTTTTCGATGTGGAGTAAGAAACATCACAAAGGAGATTAGAGGAAGCGCCTAACTGCTCATCAAGGTAGCGGACTCTTTTCTCCTTTTGAACTTTAAGAGAGATATGGCAGAAACCTATCGCATAACCCTGACAAGGGGCAAGGAGAAAAAGATGTTCGACGTGCGATGCACGGGCGGTTACATCAGACGGATGGTAAACACTGTCTTCAAGGGCAGGTTCTCCAAACCAGAGCGGCTGAACGTGAAAGACGGCGTTAAACTCATCGTGACAGGAGGCGGCAAGGTGCTTATGGGAAGGCGCATCTACAACAAGAGCGTGTTCCAGGTGATGACGGCACTTGAGAAAGCCATCGTAAACACCCCAGCGTGATATGGGAAAAGCCATCGACACATACGAAGCGATAAGGACATTCATCGGGCTTGAGCGCAACATCACCGACGCGGAGTTCGAGGAAATAAAAGAAGAAGACAATGACTTGCACGATTGACATAGCACTGGCTATATCGCTCATCATAGGAACGGCTTTGCAGTTGTCGGTGTTCATAGCGACACTGACACTCAAGCACCACGCTAACAAGGCGCTCGACAAAGCGACCGAGATGTCCAAGGAAGCGGACAGCATCGCGGCAGAAGCGGAAAAGACCCACGAAGGCTCGATGCTCTGCCTGAGACTGGCGAACGAACTGTTCTTCTGCCACACGACCGACGAGAGGGCGAACACCATCATCAAGTGGGCTCCAAAACTCCAGGAGGCGGGCATCAACATGGAGGACATAGATGAGATCATCAACGGATAAGAGCAGCTACGAGTAGTTCTTTTTCATAATCTTAGCTTTGGCTGTGGTCAATTTTGACCGCCGCAGTAGCTCAAGAGAAGAGCAACCCGTCAGGGCAGTATGGAGAGTGCGAGTCCTCCCTGCGGACAAAAAAAGAGTTCTTTGACATTGTGGAGGCTATGGTGTTCCCCTCACACACCGCCGACAGTGAGGGTGCAGAAATCATCGCTGCATGAAGGACGATGATAAGTTATTGGCAACAAACCCTGCCGCATCGGTACGACATACTTGCGGCATAGGTAATCATAGGCATCGCCCCAAAAGGGAATCCGCGACGCTTGTCGGGGTTAGGTTTCGCCGCCCGCGATGCCACAAGTTAATTAATGGATTGAAGGTTTGAACTTATGCCAAGGTGTCCGTGAGTACGGTACTTGGCATACATACCATCCGCTGCGGTGGAAAACGCAGCCGCCGTATTCATCAGTTGTGAAACCCGTGGATGTGGACGCTATTTAAACTTTTGCTGATTATCTCTTGAGGGCAAGATAGACAAATCGGACTTAGACCCTTAACGGGTTGAAAGCGGGTTCGACTCCCGCCTTGCTCCCTAACTAAAAAAACACGACAAATGGAAGGTTGGATTAAATTATACCGTAAACTTGAGAATCATTGGATTGCAGAGAACAATGATTATTTCCATTGGTGGTGCGACTTGCTTTTTCTCGCATCGTATAGCGACAAAACCAAGACAGTCCATTCACTGGATAATGAAGGAAATCCAAAAGATGACACCATCGTTGTTTTAAGACGGGGGCAAATTGAAGCAAGCGTCGCTTTTTTGGTCAAAAGATGGATGCTCAACAGGAAGACACTTGACCGTAAAACCGTAATGCGTTTTTTGTCACTTCTTGAAGAAGATGGAATGATAAAACGAGAGGTAAAGGACGGGGTAAGGGCTATCATAACTATCACTAATTATGATACTTACCAAGGAGTAAACAGGCTTGCAGCGGACACCTCTATGGATGACTTAGCGGACATATTAGCGGACATCCCAACGGACACAATTAAAGAATATATAAAGAAAGAAAGAACTAAAAATAAACCACCTAAAGGTGGTAAAGAAAAGAACAAACCGAGTTTCTCTGTTGATCCCGCTTTTGAGGAAGTATTTTCCTTGTGGCTGGAATATAAAAAACAAAAGGGTCAAACTTACAAGGGAGAGAAGTCGCTCAAGGTATGCTACAACAAACTCGTAGAGTTGTCCGGCAACAACCCAGACACTGCGATGGCGATAGTCAAGCAATCAATGGCAAACAACTGGTCGGGAATATTTGAACTCAAAGACAACAAAAATGGAAATAACTCACAACAACAAAACAGGCAGTCTGGACAAGTATCTGGATGGGCTCAAGCGGAAGATCCCCTCGCTGGCGCAAAAATCTTCCACGCCTAAGATAGACTTGTACCAAGAAGCGAGGATATTCAAGTCCGAACTCGACAGGCTGTGCGAGCCGGGTTTCATCATCGAGCCTGAGAAAAGGGATTTGATAAACTCGATATTCGCCTGGGTGTGGAAATACGACGCATGGAACAAAATCGGCCTTGACTACAACAAAGGGCTGTTCCTTTACGGGCCTATAGGCACAGGCAAGTCAACAGTGCTCAGAGGACTGCAATGCTACATGAACAGCATCAAGCGGCGATACTATTCCAAAGACTACCGCATCGGCTTCTTTTGGAAATCTGCCAGCGAACTCGCTAACAGTTATGCGGGACACGGCCAAGAGAAACTGCTGCAATGGTGCGATGAGTGCAACCTGCTAATCGACGAATTGGGTCGAGAGCCGCTTCCCGCCAAACACTACGGCACGGAGTTGAATGTGATTCAGTTTCTCTTGCAGTTGAGATACGACCGCAGGAAAGAGAACATAACGCACATCACGAGCAACCTGATGCTGTCAGACATCACTCCGATGTACGGCGACTATATCAGCGACCGCTTTATCGAGATGTTCAACATCATCAAGTGGAGCGGGAAATCAAAACGGCAACAAAATTTTTGAGATATGGGACATTTGAGAGAATCGGGATATTATCCCCCAGGAGCGGAGTTCGACGCAAACGCGCCGTACAACCAGGTTGACCCGCCAGAGGTTGACTTCACGATCAAGGTCGGCATCACGCTTGAGAAAGAGTGCGTGATCACAACCGACCAAGTGTACAACGACGACGGCGACTGGCGCTTGTGCGACGATGCCGATGTCGAGGGTGCGTACAAGGAAACGTACAAGCCCATCCCCGATATGCTTGCCGAACTGGTCAAGTACATCGACGGCGAGTTGCTCGGCGACATCAGCAAAGACCGCAGGCGCGAGTTGGAACTGATGAAAGAGTCTGCTCAAGGGTGGACTGAGGAATACTTTGAATTTGAGCGCGACTAAGAGTGCGAAGTTTTTTCATAACTGCCGATGGATGCGAATCCGTGGTTATGGGGCAGATGCCTTATCGGGGCAAACCATCGGCGAAAGGGCAGTAAAGGAGTGGCAAGTTTAATTAGTAACGGATTCTTTTTGCATACATTTATTTGTCACGGTGGTTCGATTCCACCGCTGCCCACGCAACCGTTAATCGGTGCAGCTTTTTATTCATCATTATTAACTTAAAATCCCCGAAAAGGACGGGGTTAAATTGATGGGTAAAGGTGAATTATTAATTGTTATGATTCCCTGTACAGAGTACGAGGAAAAGTAATTGAGCCATGCCAGTCCTGTCGTGAGGCGATGACTGGCTTTTAGAGAGATTTACTAACTTTAAATACAAGCAATTATGAAGAAGATTTTATTGATCGCACTGGTCGCAATGACCGCAATGTCGGCAATGGCCGAGAGTTCATTCAAGTTAATCGAGAGGGGCTACCCCGCTGGCCAGGTACGCATCAGCATGAGCGACTGGGATCGTATCATCTACATCCCTGTCTGCATCACCAGCGATAAGAGTTATGACGAGTTTCATATTAACGTGGTCGAGGCTTCGCCAGGCATCGACGTGCTTGGCTGGGTTATGGGGTCGTGGGCTGACATTCCAGTTTATCTCGACCAAAGCGGTGAGCCGCACAAGGTTTCTCCGTTTTGGGAGACGGACGGAAGCTGGTGCAGGTGCAAGTTAATGGAACTCGGCTATGAGGCCGATGGCACACCCTACGGCTCGGTCAAGTGGCAGGCTGGAATTGGTCTTGAGATGGCAATCCTCAAGGTCAAGGTCGAGCATGGCTTCGTGGGCGGCTCGATTAGGCTCGCTGGCTATCTTGCCGCTGGCCCAGATTCAAGGGAG
>Ga0247609_10001022_pt1 | contig 35216 bp, 51 predicted proteins | sample 172DNAGHGlowgp2_FD_193487 | JGI IMG/M metagenome (GOLD analysis project Ga0247609, IMG submission 193487) | Sheep rumen microbial communities from Palmerston North, Manawatu-Wanganui, New Zealand - 1728 DNA GHGlow gp2 | ecosystem: Host-associated > Mammals > Digestive system > Stomach > Rumen ... | reverse complement strand
CCTACTGTAGATGAAAAATTCCTTAAATGAGAGAACCAAGTTTTTGCAGGCGAATGCAAAACGCTTTTTGACGGTCGAAAAATTTTTTCGTTGACAAAAAAATAAGCCCACAGATACCCGTGAGCCCCGAAAATAAAGAAATGCGGGAGATTATTGCTCTTTTATTATAACACGGGAAGGGGCCATTTGTCAATGACTAATGAGCTTTTAGTTCAACTTATTGGACAGGGTGAAAACGATGAACTTCTTCCGCTCCTTTGGGAGAAAATGCGGAAGTATTATCGTGGGGCATCAAACACTTATTACAGCCAGCACATTGACATATGTAAGCGGCATTCAATTACTGCCGACGACCTCTTCCAGGAAAGCTACTTTTCGATGTTGGAAGCAATTAAAGATTTTAACAGAAGTTTTGAGAATCATCAAGAATCAAAATTTAGCGTTTTTTGTAAGTTTCCTTTTCAGAAAAGAGCGGATTCTTTGGTGGGTATAAGGGCAAACAGTGAGTTTGCAAAGGAAGAGCCTTTAAATAATGTCAGTAAATCCTTAGATGCACCGGCAACTACAGAGAATGGGAGTGATACAGATTTCGTAGAAATACTTCGTGACGATCAAGCAGAGAATGCAGCAGACGAACGGTATCGTAAGGCAGAAACCGAGTATCATTCCGAGTATGTTCGTAAGTTGGTAAAAAAAGTTCTTTCAGGTAACAAAGAGCTCGATCGTCAAAGGGAAATTATTATACGAAATTATTTTGGCGGCGAAACATTGCAGCAGATTGCTGATAGTGAAGGGGTTCCAAAATATGTGATTTCGCACATTAAGAAAAAAGCCATGGCTAAACTAAGGAACTCACATTTTTCTTCAGATTTTGTACAATGTGAATATCAACATTTAGGCGTTTCTGCTTGCCTGCGCGATGGATCTATTGTTGAAAGAATAGTAGAACAGCGTGAAGCAATGCAATATAGAAATAAGCTGATTGCCGAAATCACAGAAGCCCTGTCAGGAGATGAAGACTTCTCAGAATTTGATGTGGCTAAAGCACCGAAACCTTCATTTTCTCAAAGTGAAAAAGATGAGGCTGAAAAATATGATATGTTGCTGAAAGAAGCAGTTCAGCGAAAACCACTTAGGCTTTCTGAGATTGGGAAAATTCTTTGCGATATAATGGATCTTAACTTGTTTATTATTCTCGGATACAAAACAATGTCTGAGTATATAGAGATTAAATACCACAGAAGCTGGTATTCGTTTCGTGAATTTATACGGAAATATCTTAAGTACAAAGAGATTACTCATAATGATGAAGAGGTAATGCGAAAACTTGACGACTTAGGAATTGAAAAACTTAAATTACTTCTGAGACTTGATGACAAAAGGCGTAATGAATTCATTGATAGCGGTTATGCTTTATCTACTCCTACACGACAACTTGAGAAAGAAATACGAGCATTAACCCGAAATATGGTAAATTCCGATAACGAGGATGGTGACAATGAAGAAGACGATTAAAGGGGTCGATTATCTTGGCAAGACCGTCTAAGCCGATCGCTATGATCGAATCCGAGGGTAAGACACATCTGACAAAGGCTCAGATCGAGACAAGAAAGAACGCCGAAAGTGGATTGCTCAGCAATAAGAAGCTCCAGGAGCGTAAGGAAGTAAAGGATAATAAGATCGCTCACGCTGAATTCCAGCGAGTTTCCAAGCTTATGAAAGCTATTGGAAAAGACGATGCTCTTTACAGCTCCGGGATCAATACATACTGCCTGCTTTATGCGGAGATCGGAGAGCTTCACGAGCAGATGAAGATGCTTGATGAAACGGCAGATATGATAAAAACGACTTTTGAACGGCTGGTTGATGATCCCGAATGCTCGATAGAACCCAGCGAGATCATATCATTTGAAAAATCCTTGACCAGACTCGTATCACAGCGGCTGAACATCAGTTCTATGATCGACAAGAAACGCAAAATGATGCTGGAAATCGATAAGGAGAATGTGATGACGATCTCGGCGGCGCTGCGATCTATCCCGAAACAGCCGGAGAAGAAAGAAAATCCTCTTATGGCAGCGCTGTTAGGAGAGGAGGGCGAATAAAGCACCGTACACCCCTCAAATTCGACCTGTACGGCGTTTTTGAGCATATGGTAACGAAATTACCCTATTAGAATCATAAACGCCTAAAAACGCTGTTTGTGACACTGATAAAAAATGTTTTGCAGGCGCCTGCAAAAAAAAACTGATAACTATAACGCACGCTTCCCGGTATGCGTTATTTTTATACCAAAATCCAAAGAAAGGAGGAAAAGGAATGAGCTACAACACCAAGAACTACACCGAACAGGGCGGAGATGTCACCCACATCGGCGGAAAGCTGATAATCGAGGATGGCGCCGAGGTCGAGGGACTTGTACAGACTCCCGCACAGAAGATCGCAGCGAGTACAGCTACTACGGTAGCCGGTCTCAAGGACGACTTCAACAACCTGCTTGATGCGCTCGGCATCAAGGCAACCGAGTAAGCAAGGCTTTACGCTTTGACTATAATTCAAACCACAATGGAGGTAAAAAACATGCACAAGAACAGAATACCCGAATTTCGTGCAACGCCTAAGAGCCTTGCCGAACAGCGCGCGGATGCTCTTTCCGAGATGCAGTCCATTCTTGACAAGGCAAAGGAAGAGACCCGTCCAATGACCGATGAGGAAACAAACCGCCTCGATGAGCTCGAAAAGAATGTTTCCGCTATCGACAAGTCCATGGAGAAGGAAAAACGTGCGCTCGATGTGCTCAAGACAGCGGCACCCGTCGAGACAAACGACGCAGAACCCGACGCTGAACCCGCTCAGAAGGGCGATGTTCCCGAATCAGAAAAGCGTGCTTTCCTGAGAGCCGTTGATAATCTCATGGAAAAGCGTACCGGTGAGCAGAACTTCGACATGGGCAACAATGGTGCGATCATTTCTCAGTCTATCGCTCAGCGTATCATTACCGAGGTCAAGGAGATGTGCCCTATCCTCGCAGGATGCACAATGTATGCTGTTAAGGGCACACTTAAGGTTCCTGTATATGGCAATAAGAAGATCGACGGTGTGGATCACAACATCACAGTCGGCTATCAGACCGAGTTCAACGAGATCACAGCCGATGCAGGTGCATTCACTTCTATCGACCTTACAGGCTATCTCTGCGGTGCACTTACTCTTATCGGCAGATCGGTGATAACAAACTCCGAGATCGACGCTTTTGACTTCATCATATCCGAAATCGCAAAGCGTATCGCTCTGTTCATTGAGAAGGAGCTTCTCACAGGTTCAGGTGCCGCAAATCATCACTGCACAGGCGCTCTCTCGACCACAAATACGATCAACGCCGAGAGCATATCTTCGATTTCGGCTGACAAGCTCATCGAGCTCCAGGCTAAGGTTCCCACAGTTTTCCAGACGAATGCAGGTTGGACAATGCACCCGACAACATTTACTGCACTCAGGAAGCTCAAGGACAGCACAGGTCAGTATCTGCTTCAGCAGGCCGGCGGTATTACGAACGAGTTCCCGTACACACTTCTTGGCAAGCCGGTACATCTTTCGGACAATATGCCTGTGGTCGCTTCCGGTGCGAAGGCGATCCTTTACGGCGATTACAGCGGTCTCTCCGTGAACATGCGTGAGAACATCGAGATTCAGGCTCTCTACGAGAAGTATGCAACACAGCACGCTATAGGTCTTGTTGCTTGGTTCGAAATGGACTCCAATATCACTGAGCCTGACAAGCTCGCTGCTCTCGTGATGTCTGTAACGGCGGGTTAAGTTATGAAGATAAGCGAGGTTACAATTCAGCAGGTGTGTGACTACTGCGGTGTGTCGGACGTTGATGAGAAGGAAATGATCGTCTCTGCATATATGGACTCCGCAAAGGCTATGATCTCAAGCCATACGGGGCTGAGTATCGCAGAACTCGATAATCACGATGACCTCGTGCCCGTGTACCTCGTTCTTATCAATGAAATGCATACCAACAGGGATTATACGGTCGAAAAAGCCGAATTAAATCCTATGGTAAAGCAGATACTTGCCCTGCATTCGGTGAATTACTTATGACGTTCGACAAGAAAATACGACTCCTTAAACTCAAAAAGCAGAACGGCAGCGGCGGCTATACGGAAGAAGCATCGAAAAGCATCTGGGCTAATGTCCGGGATATCGGTGTTACGACCAAATATACAGCCGTCGCCGCAGGGCGTAATGCTGAAATTCAGGCAATATGTCACCGCTCTGAATTTGAAGCTGACAACTATACACATGTTGAGTTCAAAGGCAAGACATACCGCATTGAGAGCACTGGAGCCGCAGACACAATAAGGCATATAAAGCTGATACTTGCGAAAGGCGGATAATATGATCGATGTTACCGAAAAGGTGAATGACGTTCTGAGCGCGGTGTTCGATAATTTCTACAACGGAATGCCCGAATTTGCCGATGATGAAGAACCGGAAGCTTATGCCGCCTATTTTGTCAGAGAAAAGCCCGATAATTTCGCAAGCGGCATTTATCATGCCAAAAGTTACTGGGTATCGGTGAGCATCATATCTCTTGCATACGACCGCGAACTGTATGAACAGACAGAAAAAGCCTTTACACACGCAGGCTTTATTTACGCCGGCGGGACAGATGTAAGCGGATATGAGCGCTCAAGCGCATACCCGCACAGATACCAGTATTCACAGGAATACTTAATTTCAATAGATTTGGAGGAATAAAGCATGTCTCTTGCACATGGAAGACCTGCGGTCAGCACAGACCGCTTTGCAACCGCCATTCTTCTTGAAGACAGCGGTAACAACCTCTCCTATGGAGATGTTGAGGAGATCGAATCCGATCTTATAACTATCAAGTACACCCCTAAGATGAACAGCGCTCAGATGTACGCTTCCGGTATAGCGGTCGAATCTTATGTCGCAAAGTCCGGCGGTACTCTCGATGTTACTGTTGTAGGACTTACAGCGGCAGAGGAAAAGAGCTATTTCGGCGCTACACTTCTTACCAACCACAACAACCTGCTCGTTGAGAACAAGGATGACTATGTACCCGACAGAATGGTTATCTGGTCTACGATCCGTTCCAACGGTCACATCAACCTTTACAAGGTCATGAAAGCGAAGTTCACCTCTCAGGGTGAGGAAGCAAGCACATCCGACGACAGCGGCGTAAAGTTCAACGGCACATCTCTGCAGGCAGAATATAAGGCGCTTATCAACAGCGGCGATATTATGTTCTCCGAGAAGGACGTCGATCCTACTACCGAGGCGGGTGCGGCTCTGATCGCTCAGTGGTTCGCTACCGCTCTTGGCGGACTTGTTATCACCGGCTCGGTGGATGACGACAGCACAGCACCTGTTGTAACTGCAACAGGCGGTGAAAACCAGATCGCACTTTCCTGGCCTGCAATCACGGATGCCACCAAGTATTCTGTAAAGCGTTATGACAGCGGCACACTTACAGTACTTACCAACGACCTTAACACTACAACATACACAGATACGGGTCTTACAGCCGGAACGGCTTACACATATCTCGTTCAGGCTTATGTTGACAGTGTATGGTCGTCTTCTGCGTCTTCTCATCTGGTTACAGCAACGACAGAATCCGCATAACAGCGGTTTCTTACAAACGAAGGAAGGAACGGGGCAACGGTCCCGTTCCTGCTTCTATTTCTGAGGTGAAATATGTTCATAGAAATGAAAAAGCAGCGGTTTGACTTTTCTGTCGGGAAAGCAAAATTCTGGCTAAGATTTGATATACAGGCTTTTTATAACATCGAAGATTCGGGGTATGCCCCTTTTGATATAATTTCCCAATGTGATGACCCGAAAGCGGTAAGATGCTTTCTCGAAAACGGGCTTGCTGACTGGTATAACGAGCTCGAATACGACGAAAACGATATAGACGAATACGTTAACAGGCTTATGAGCGTCGAAGGCTTCCAGATGGAGCTTGTTGCTTACATACAAGCGGCTATAATGCTTGCACTTCCGCAGGTTGAAATGGGTAGCCGAAGGACACAAAGCGACAGCAGCTCATCCAATATACTCGGACTTATGACGGTTTTTGTTGATGTAATGGGTGCTTCAAAAGAAGAATTCATGAGCAGCACGATAAGAGAAGTGTCTGACCGTTGGGAACGGTACGCTGTATCAATGGGTTATAAGAAACCCGTTGAGCAGTTCAGCAAATACGATGATGATTGAGAGGTAATAATATGAAAATTGAGATCAGAAACGGTAAAGCGCATATTTCCGGATATGTAAACGCAGTCGGCAGAGACAGCAAAACGATCTGTTCTCCTTCGGGTGATTTCGTTGAAATGATCGAACCCGGGGCGTTTGCGGAAGCTCTCTCCCGTGCGAAAAATGTCGATATGCTCCTTAACCACGATGAAAATCGCCGACTGGCAAGCACATCCGGCGGCAATCTTACGTTGAAAGAGGATAATATCGGTCTGCACGCGGATTGTGAAGTCTCGGATCCCGAGGTCGTTGAGAAAGCAAAGAGAAACGAGCTGCAGGGGTGGTCTTTCGGGTTCTATGTCGGTGATTCCAGCTTCGAGCCTCGTATCAATGACATACCTCGCAGGCATGTAAAAAGCCTTGACATCTTCGAGGTATCTATTCTTGACAACCGAATGAGCCCTGCTTATGCCGGAACTTCTGTTGAATGCAGAGCGGATAAGAGTGTACTTGCCGAGACAAGAGCCAACGAGGATCCTGCCGAGGTCACCGAGATAAAAGAAATAAAACAGGATGCAAAACAGGAAGAATGGCAGAAGCGTATAAACGAGCTGAACATCAAATCCATGCAGGATAAGGTCGATGCTCTGAAAAAGGGTGCTATAGCATGAAATCAAGAGATAAAATGCGCTTGTGGTATAAACTTCAGAGCTTTTACTTCAGGCATGAAATATCGTCAAAGGTTGTCGGCGTGATTATCGGTGTCGCCCTGGGCTCTGCTATATCGTGGGGTGTGATCTGTCTTGCTGTATGGCTTATATGTTTATGCTTTGGCTTGACGTTCAACATCCTGCACGCCACAGGGATATGGATAGCATTATTGATAATAAAGGGCGTTTTTCGCTCGACGAAGTCAAAGGAGTGAAACAATGTTTAAGAAAAAAGCAGACATAAAGCCGGAAGTTCTGACTGTGAAGGATAGCAAAGCCGTCCAATATGCCAAGCAATGTATTGACCCGTTCAATCCTAAGGCTCCGAGGTATGTCAAGAAGCAAAGTGCGGCATGGCTCAAAATAGTTGAAGGCAAGGACCCCGACGCCTATGTCTGCGAGAAAACCTATCGAAAGATATGTAAAATACTCAAACTGATCATACATCCCGACGTGCAAAAGCCGCTGTATGATTGCATGGAACCGTATGCATGGCTGCTTATAACAGCTGTATTCTGCACCAAGACGAAAGATGGCTATCGGTATTATCATACAGCTTTGCTTGAAATCTGCCGCAAGAACTTCAAGACATTCTATTCGGCGGTCATCTTCATTATCGGTATGCTCACAGAGCAGAGGTTCGGACGGTATTTCTCCGTCGCTCCCGATCTTAAACTGTCCAAGGAGTTGCAGTCGGCTCTCCGAAAGATCATAAAATCGAGTCCATTGCTATGTGCCGATGACGTGTTCAAACCTATGCGTAATGAAATACGGTGCGTACTAACAGACAGCGAATATATACCGCTTGCGTACTCGGAAGATAAAATGGACGGTAAAATGGCAAATATCTTCCTTGCAGACGAAGCGGGACTGCTGGATGCATACCCTATTGAAGCTATGCGATCTTCTCAGTTAACGCTTCGCAATAAGCTCGGCATTATTATAAGCACGCAGTACCCGAATGATAACAATGCCATGCTTGAAGAGATAGACTACGCAAAGAAGGTACTTGACGGCTTCTCGGACGATAAGCGGTACTTTTCGCTATTGTATGAGCCGGATATTGAGCTCATTTCCGGTGACCAATGGCAGACAAACGATCTCATCATATATCAGTCTAATCCGGTAGCCTGTGATTACGACTATATCTTTGAAGACCTGCTGAAAAAGCGCAGAATGGCTATCCTGTATGAAAGCAAGCGGGAAAACTACCTCTGCAAGCATAATAACATCATGTACAAGTCCTTCGGCACCGAAGGATATATCGATGTAACAAAAGTGCAGGAATGCAGTATACAGGAAGATTTGTCCTTCTGGCGGGGCAAGCGTGTATGGCTCGGTCTCGATCTGTCGCTTTCGGAAGACAACACCGCTGTAGCAATGGTCACAAGGGTCGGCGAAACGGTATTTGCAAAAGTGTGGGGATTTATTCCGACGAATCGCATTGACATCAAATCCGAAAAAGAGAAAGTCGATTACCGGCGGCTCATTCGTGAGGGCGTATGCTTTGACTGCGGAGATGAAGTCGTTGATTATCGCTTTATCGAGCAGTTTATCCTTGATTTGCCGAGAAAATACGGCGTGAAAATAATGCAGGTCGGATATGACCGTTGGAATGCAACATCTACAGTTCAGAAGCTCGAAGCCGAAGCTATAACCTGCGTAGAGATACGCCAGCATTCGAGCCTTCTGCACAAACCTACAAAACTTCTCAAAGAAAAGATACTCTCGAAGATGTTCCGGTATGACGCAAACCGTCTGCTTGAGATAAACTTCTCAAATGCACGATGCACCGAAGACACCAATCTGAACAAATATGTTAACAAGAAGAAGTCAGCTGGAAAAGTCGATCTCGTTGTTGCTCTAATAAATGCCATGTATCTGATACAGCAAAATATGGAAAGCGGCGGCTGGGTCGTTCAGAGAATCAAACTGTGAGGTAAATTATGGGATTATTCAAAAGACGTAAAGAAAAGAGAAACGATAACAGCGGGACCGTATCGTTTGAGGACGGTCTTCTTACCGCAATGCTCGGCGGAAGCAGTACGATCACGAAAAGACAGGCTTTGCAGATACCGACAATTGCCGCTTGTGTGAACCTTATAGCTGACCGCATATCGTCGCTCCCAATAAAGCTGTATCAGGAAACAGATACCGAGGTCAAGGAGATAAGAAACGACAAAAGGCTTGAACTGCTCAATCACGATACCGGCGATACGATAAACGCTACGGAAATGAAGCAGCTCTGGATCTGTGATTATTTCCTCGGCAAAGGCTCATACACTTATATCGAGCGAAATATGTTCAATGAGCCGATAGGACTTTATTATGTCGATGAAAGCCGTGTAGCGATAGCCCCGGGCAATGACCCGATACATAAAGCCTATGCGATACAGGTAAACGGCAGAACATACTTTCCTTATCAGTTCCTTAAGATACTGCGTAAATCAAAGGGCTTTGGCACAGGAACAAGTATAATCGCCGAAAACCCGCTTATGCTTGCGATTTATTACAACACCATGCGGTTCGAGAATACGAACATACGCAAGGGTGGTAATAAGCGAGGCTTCCTCAAAGCGGATTCCACGGTCGGAGACGATGAAATGAAGACGCTCCGTGAATCGTGGCGCGATCTGTATGGCAATTCCGAGAATTCAGACAGTGTTGTAGTACTGAACAGCGGAATAACATTCCAGGAAGCCAGCTCCACGAGCGTAGAATTACAGCTGAACGAGAACAAGCAGACGAACGCTGCCGAGATATGTAAGCTGTTCTGTGTCCCTCTGGACGTCCTGAACGGTAAGGCAAGCGAGGCTACCATATCACAGTTCGTTCAGAACTGCCTTATGCCGCCTATAAATAAAATCGAAGCAGCACTCGATCACGATCTGCTGACAGAGGCTGAGAAAGCGGCTCATTATTACTTTGCCTTCGACACATCAGAGCTTACAAGAGGCGATTTTGCAAGCCGCATGAATGCGTATGCGGTAGCTCTGCAGAATAATATCTACCAGCTCGATGAGATACGCGAAATGGAAGACAAACCGCCTCTGAACTTCAATTATATGAAGCTCGGGCTTGATACTGTCCTGCTTGATCCTAAGACCGGTCAGATTTACACTCCGAACACGGATAAAACTTCTGTATTAAGTTCTGCTACAGGCTTGACAAAAGAAGAAATACGTGGTATTATGATGATGGTCGAAGAAAAGCGACAGGCTGTATTCGGCGAAGGTCATAAAATCGTTGATAACGTTCCGGACGGAAACGGCGGCGGCGGAGCAGGCGGTAACTCGGAGTCCAATCACGCAATGGCATCAGCAGGTGGATATACACCTGACTTTAGCAACTATGAAATATCCGAGGATTCGGAAGGAGTTAAACGCATTAAAGAAAAGATTGTATCTAAATTGGGAATTCCTGAAAAAGATGTTAATCTTGACGGTCTAAAAAACGCCGAAGCTCTTGAACCGCTTGTAGACAGAATGGTAAAAATCAAGAATGAGACAGGTATGTCATTCCCGCCTTTTCAGACTTCAGAGGTAATAAACGGAGATATAACTTGTATTGCGAATTTTAGAAGTTCGGAAGGTACGAATGGTATTTTCTATATTTCAACGAATTATTTTAACAGCAAAGAGGCATTATCCGATACTTTGAGGACAAGGGCAGACAGGAAAGAAATGCCTTCTAAAGCTCGGACTATTGCCTATGTAGCTGAGCACGAAACAGCACATATGAGATACCATAAAGTTGATATTCAAACACCTGAAGCTAAAAAAATACACCGAGAATTCCTCAAAACATCTCACAGGAATATAAATGATACCAATATTGATGAATTCTTTACCGATAGTGTGGCTTGGTTCAGGACTTCACCAAAATCAACACCGAAAGCTATGATCGAGGCTGTAGAATACCTCGATAGAAATGTGAAAGGAGATTAAATGTATGCGTGCACCGTTTTGTTTGAGATGTAAAAATTTTATCGGATACGATGACATATTAGATGCTGATACATGGAAGTGCTCTGCTTTTCCAGATGGCATTCCCTACGAAAGATATTCTGGTATAAACGATGACAACTGTCAGCATTGCAACAATGGTATAGGCTTCGAACAGACAGAACCGGATCAGGATAAAACCGCTTGAGAAATCGAGCGGTTTTCATTTTGCACGCGAATGCAGAAAACGAGGTGAGAAGAATGGAAATAACTGATGCAAAGCCCTGTCCGTTCTGTGGAAAGAGTCCGAGTGTAAGTTGGTATGACAACGGCAAGTATACAATCGAATGCATCAAATGTAAGGTGATAATGGGCGTAAAAATCTATGGCGGCGTATATCTCGACGACGGTTTGGAAATGTTTTTCGACACAAAAGACGAAGCTGTTTCAAGCTGGAATGCTCGTGATAATACATAAAGGAGCTTTTATGAGAATCAATTATGATTGTATGCGGGATATCCTGCTTGAACTTGAAGACAAGCCGTTCTATGATGAGCATCTTGAGATATGTTCACCGGGCGAAGATGAACTTATCAAAACTCTTGACAAGTATTCCCCTCAGGAGCTGATGTATAGTGTCAGGAAACTTGTACAGGCGGGTCTTATCAAAAGCAATGTAATACTCGGATATGAGATAACCAACAAGGGGCATGAGGTTCTGGGATTCATTCGTAACGATATCCTGTGGGAGCAATTACGGGTATGTGCAGAGCCGTATGTGTCGTGCTCGCTTGATATGATCCTCGATGTGCTCAAAGAGAACGTGAAAAGCCTTATTTATGTAAATATCCCACCGAAAGCCGGTGACTACTATGACGGATGATTTCATATCAATGGATCACGATGCGCTGCTTCGGGAAATTGCGAAGCTTGACAGGAAACTGGCTTCAATGGAAAAGAACGTAAGCAATGAAATAATGGACACAGTTCTTAAAGAAGCTGCCGGACAGCTCAAAGACGAACAGAAGCGGATCCTGTCTACTGCCCCTACCGAGGGTATAAGAAGCCTCTCTTCCGATCTGACGGTCTGGAAGGATAACAGCTCAACATCTTCGAAAGTATCCTATCATGCCGGTTATCCTGAAAGTAAGATCGGTACCGGTCCCGGAAAAAGCATAAAATACTTTGTGGTCGAATTCGGCAGACCGGGCAAAAGGGGCAAAGCAAAAGACAGTCTCGGCCGCCGCATAGGAAGAGTCAAGCCCTTTTCCCATATTCGAGCCGCCTGGTTTCTCAAAAAGGATTCCATCAATCGCTTCATTGCTCAGCGCGTAAGTGATGAAATACAACGGCGCTGGAACCAGTAAATCAGAGCAGAACACATTCTGGGATCTCCCAGCTTTCACGAAAGGATATAAAATGACGGAACCAATAATGATAAGCCTGTCTGACTTGTGGCAGTTCTTCCTTTTAGGTGCCGGCGCGATCATCACATTGTCAAGTGCCGGGGCAATCATAGCAAACATCATACACAAAGCCAAAGCACCTAATCAGAAGCAGGATGAACGCCTGACAGCCTTGGAAGAGGACGTAAAGAAAATAGAGCAGCGGCTTGAGCTCGGGAATAAACGCTTTGAGTCCGATGCTGACAAGATGTTTTCACTTGAGCATGCTATGAAGGATTCGATCAAAGTCATCATTGAGAGCTTGCAAGCGCTTACAGCTCATGCAATAGACGGTAATAATATCGATCAGCTCAAACGGATCGAGCGATCACTTAACGACTATCTCATTGATAAGATATGAATCATACGGATGGCTTCGAAGACCTTGACAAAAATCATAAAATGAGATATAATGTGCGTACACAGCCTCTTGCAGGCAACCAATAATATGCAATGCTCCTTGCGAGCCAAGAGAAAGCTCTATCTTCGGATAGGGCTTTCTTTCATTTAAAGATGTGCGTAAAAACAGCCTCGTTCCTTCATGCCGGACGGGGCTGTTTTTCTGTTCGGTTTTTACGCACAATTATACGCACAATTGAAACCGAATACGGCTGAATAGCGCCGAATTGTAGCTGTAAAAATGCGGGATTGCGCTTGACAAAAGGGGCGAAATATTATATTCTATCAAAATCAATGTGGCTTAACCAAGCCGTTTGTGCCTCTTATACGCACATTTTACACACAATTCACAACTCTTGTCAGTTTACCCATTTCACTCTTCAAAGAGTTAGGGTTCGTCTTGGCGTATACATCCAATGTGGTCTGAATTCTTGCGTGACCTATAATTTTTTGAAGCTCCTTCGGGTTCATTCCTGCGGCGACGGAAAGCGTGGCGAATGTATGCCTTGTGCTGTGAGGTGTAAGATGATGTTTATCTTGGAATGTTATTACGCCCTTATCTGATACTGTCGCATTTATCATACCCAGCTCGATCAGAGGTATATAGAAATACTTGTTTCTGAATGTCGTAGAAGTCACAGAAAACAGTTTGCCGTTCGGGTCTGCGTTATCGACCATATCCGACACAAATTGTTTGATCTCGGGTATCGCCGCCGGAAACGGTACCGTTCTGTCCTTACCGGCTTCGGTCTTTTCGCCGCCGATCATGTATCCTTCTTCAAAGTGTATATTCTCTACTCTGAGATCGAGCACCTCACCGATGCGGAAACCGGTGTAGATCATCACAAGGATTATCTGAATACGGGGATCCTCTGCGTGCTCCCAGAGCGTTTCAAGCTGCTCATCGGTGAATATCACCTTTTCAGCCTTTTCGTTCTTAGGCAGTTTCATGAAGTCCGCATAATTCTTATCAATAATATCATTCTCCATGGCATATTTACACAACTGTTTTGCGAGAACTCGCACATGATATGCGGAAGCGTATGACCCCTTTATATTGTCCACGATCATTTGCAGGTGGGCCAATCGTAATTCGGACATCTTTATATTCGCGATAGGTTTGAACTTGTTCCAGTTCGACTTGAACTGTCTTGTGGAAACCTCGCTAATGTTCCGAAAATGCGTCTCAGACCACAGATTATACACATCTTCGAGAGTAGCATTGTACAGCTCCGGTCTCCCGTTCTTGACGTAGTTATCAATAGCCTGTTGAGCTGCCTGCATCAAAGGGAACGATCCCAAGTATTTGCGCTCCGCTCCGCTGATCGTAGCGGGAGCATACGCACACCAAGGCTTTTTCTTGTTCCTTTTGTCAAAGCGGACCGTTCCCGATCCCCGTGCCCTCTTGTGTGTACGGGACTTTTTCTTAACGACCTGCTTTTTACCACAAATCTTGCAGTAATTCGAGCCGTCGTCGATCTCGTTCTTGCATTTGCAGCATAACATAAAAATACCACCTCCGTGATCTACAGCAGCACTTCGCGGCGAATAAACAAAAATCGCCTCGGAATGTTGACAAATCCAAGGAGATGTGGTATAATAAGACCGTCTTAGGGTGTTGGTTTATACCACATCTACGCATTAAGTCCTTCATCAGGTGCGAACTGATGAGGGGCTTTTTTTATTATACAGAATACAAATTGTTTTGTCAAATCATTTTAATACTACGAACTTTTTGGCTTTATATATATCGGGATGTTTCTTTTTTAACTCACCGAGTGTCATTCGCGTGGGTTGAATAATAATCTTAGAATCTAAAGTGTTTACTTCAAAATTCACCATTACAGGTGTTGAATCGTCAAACTCAACCAATGCCGCTTGAGAGACGGACGATAACATGTCGGCTTCATTGCCTATATAAGGTTGCTGATATTTTGGGAGATATGAAAGCCCCTTTGCACTATCAAGCAAAGCTGTCTGTCCGTCAGTGTTCATCTTAATCATTATCTCAACTATGTCCATTAGGGTGTTTAGACCATTGTTGTCGAGCGCTAAAAGCATAAGAACAATTTGACATGCAATCTCAGTATTAATATCGGGTGAACATCGTTTTTTTAGGAACTTAAATAAAATTTCTCTATCTTTATTCAGTTCTTCCAAAAATACATCTGATTCTTTATCCCATGCTTCATCGTCTGTCCAACCTAGCAACTCTGCAGGAGACATTTCCAGTACATTAGCAATTATAGTCAATTTATCATAAGGGATAGTCTTGATTTTTCCGGATTCATAGCGTTGCATGGTAGCTTCTGTTATACCGGCTTTTTCAGCAAGCTCTTTTAACGTTATTTTAAGTTCTTTTCTTCTTGAATAGATTCGTTCGCGACAATTCTGCAAACTAATTTCTGTTTTTTTCATATCAATCATCTCCTTCCTCTATAATAGTATTATAGCACAATGTTACGCATAATGCAAGAGAAATCCAAAAAATTTTTGAAAAACTTTCGCAAAAAGTATTGACAATAACAAAAAAGTATGATATTATAAACTTACGCAATAAGTAAGTTTGGAGGTGAACACATGTATAGAGTTGATACTATTGCTTTGCGCAAAATGATGCTTGATAGGAATATCACTACTATTTGTGCTCTATCAAATCGCTCAGGAGTCGGAAGGGACACACTTGGACGCATTATTAACGGTGAAATTGTCCCGTCTACAAAAATAATGTATCAAATAGCCGAAGCTCTTGAAATGACCGCAAATCAAGCAGGAGAGTGTTTTTTTGCCCAAAAACTTACGCAAAACGTAAGTCGTGGAAAAGAGAAAGGTGATAATGATGGCGAGAAAACCGAGGCTTAACCTGTCAAAGGAGGTGAAACAATGAACATCGGAGAAAACTTAAGCGTACCCCTGCTGAAGAACGAAACACCAATGTCGCTGTACGTCAACATGATCACCGGCAGGTACAGACGTAAGCACAAAGGCTTCAAGGGTTTTGCTCTTCGTGGACGCTGTAAGAAAAAGAAGTAACAAAGGAGGAAGAACTATGTTTTGCTGGAGTGGAGGAGACCACAAATACGCCACGGAAGACACATACAAGGTGCTGGATGCTATTAATAAGTATTTCAACGAAATGGCTCTCTGGTCTTGCCATCATTGTGATACTGACCCTAAAGAATACCTTCCGGGGCTTGCCAAATGGCTGAAAAAAGAGCTGTCCGAATATATAGATGCAGAACTCAAGAAACATCTGCACTTTATAGATTCAGACAGCGTAAATGAAGAAAAGTGAGTTACAGCTTCCTACGACTGTGAACCACTTCGACACACGAAACTCGGTAAGAATATTCGTGCTCGGTTTCTGATTTTGAGATGTCGGTGATGCTTATGTTGCATTCAACACGCCCATTTTCACCGTGAATATTGTTCCTACCAATATTTCCGGTTTTCAGTAACGGTGACAGAGATGAGGAGATCACATCGCCGATTCTGTAATGATTGGCTACTGTGGTCTCTAAAGTAAAGCAACTCAATTCACTCGATTTAAACTCAAAATCGTTATCTCGCATAATACCACCCCCTTTCAAGTGGTATTACGAGAATTATAACACAAAGACTATTATAAATCAAGAAAGGAATGCTTATGGAACAGAAAAGAAACCCGCCCCGTGAAGATGTACGGCGATACTGTATCGCAAATGACCTGTTCAAGGGCGGAACCAACGATCAGTACGAGCGTATGTTTGATATGCTAGATCGGCAGATGCCGATACACGACATTGCAACGGTAATATGGGTCTGCTCTCCGGACACGGACAAGCACGCGGCAGAGATCGAACGGGATCTGATAGCGATTGCCGAGGATCACTACAGTATCGGCAGCGGAAAGGCAGGTGATAATAATGCAGATACGCACAACCCCGATATGTGCCCGTGACAGCCCCGCAGACGCACACACAGCACGCTACAGCAGCATGGCACAGCAGATTAACGACAAGGACGATACGACGCACACAGAGCCGTTCAGAGCGGTTCTCGAACGCACGATGAAAGGCGGTAGCTATGCTAAAGATTATAAAGGTTAAGGATGCCGTCACCCGCCTTCGTGAATGCGGCATGGACACCAATGTACAGCGCGTGGAAGCGGCATTACGGCAAGGCGGGATCTACCCGTGGGGGGCAGCAATACATATGGATAAACAGTATGTATATGAGGTCTACTCGGTGCTTTTGGAGCGCTGGATACAGGAAAGGAGCGATGTAATATCATGACCCGTAAACAGTACATAGCATTTGGGATATTTACAGCTGCACTTGCGGCTCTGATCTACATAATGCCGCCGGTCACTGAGTGGTCACCGCTGGCGGGGGCAATCCTCGGCGTGATCTTGCTTGCAATTATGACAATATGCGTATTTCGAGGAGGATTAACAGATGTCTCCGGAGAATAAAAAAGAAGCCCCACAGATAAATCCGCAGGACAAAAACATAAATATTCACAAGAACATAATAACAGAAAATAGCGAATTTGTCAAGAGGGAGCTTGTCGTTGACAACTTCGCCGGGGGCGGCGGTGCTTCCACAGGCATTGAACAGGCTATCGGGCGGAGCGTTGACATAGCGATCAACCACGACCCTGACGCGATAGCGATGCACAAGGTAAATCACCCTAAGACGAAGCATTACTGCGAAAACGTCTGGGATGTTGACCCGAAGGAAGCGTGCAACGGCCGCCCGGTCGGTCTCGCGTGGTTCTCTCCGGATTGCACACACTTCTCCCGTGCAAAAGGCGGAAAGCCTGTTGACAAGAACATTCGGGGGCTTGCGTGGGTGACGCTGCGCTGGGCGTATGAAGTCAGACCGCGTGTGATAATGCTCGAAAATGTCCCCGAAATTCAGACATGGGGTCCTCTCGGAGCCGATGGCAGACCGATAAAGGAGAAAGCAGGGGAGACTTTCGATGCGTTCTGCATGATGCTCGGTAAATCGGGCTATCCGAGGAACAGACCAGCATTTCTCGAAATGTGCGAGGCACTGAACATATCTCCGGACTCGGAGCAGGCAAGAACGATCTCGGACGGGCTCGGATATGATGTGCAGTACAGGATCCTCAGATCGTGCGATTATGGAGCACCGACAACGCGAACACGGTTCTACATGATAGCACGGTGTGACGATGAACCGATAGTCTTTCCGGAGCCTACGCACGGCAAAGGCCGCACACCTTACCGGACGGCGGCAGAGATCATCGACTGGAACGTACCTGCAAAGAGCATTTTCGAGAGGGACAAGCCACTTGCGGAGAACACGCTGAAACGCATTGCACGCGGTATAAAGAAATTCGTTATCGACAATCCGGAGCCGTTTATCGTCGGAGATAATGCAGCTTCGATTATCCAGTACCACAGCGAAACTGCCGCCGATGAAGTCCGCGGTCAGGAGCTCACAGAGCCGCTTATGACAGTTGATACTTCCCCGCGGTACGCATTATCCGTCGCGCACATCATGAAGAACTACGGCGGCGGGTACACGGGCGCTGGAAGTGCCGCTGATGCTCCGCTTGATACGGTCACGGCGAAAGATCACAACGAGCTTGTAACGGCGCATATTCTCACGATGAGAAACCACATGGACGGTCAGAGGATAGATGAACCACTCGGAACGATCTCATGCAGCGGCGCTCATCACGCAGAGGTACAGGCTTTCCTTGTGAAATACTTTTCTACTGGTACAGCAAAACCCGTAACAGAGCCGCTTGACACTATAACTACAAAAGAGCGTTTCGGGCTTGTGACAATTCACGGAGAAGATTATATCATCACCGATATCAGAATGAGAATGCTCACGCCGAGGGAACTGTTCCGGGCGCAGGGCTTCCCTGAAAACTACATCATAGATCACGACAGCGAGGGCAGACCATACCCGAAGTCAAAACAGGTTGCTCGCTGCGGGAACGCGGTCACACCGCCGGTACCGTGTGCACTGGTAAGGGCAAATCTGCCGGAGATGTGCGGAGGTGAAGAACGTGCCGCAGGTTGAGTGCTACATAAAACCGTCATACCGTTTCACAGAGGTCAATCAATGGATGAAGGAGCTTCCGCTTGATACAAAGATCGAGATAGCGGTTGAGGTAATCGGCAGAGCGCTGAAAGCATGCAGACACATTCCAGCTATTGCATTTTCCGGCGGTAAGGACAGTGAGGTCGTCGCAGATCTGATCGAACGTTTCTATCCGGAAGAATTCAAAAAGGTACATTGCATTTTCGGTAATACGGGAATAGAGTTCCCGGAAAGTCTGAAATTCGCCCGGCAATACGGAAAAGAGCATTTCGGAGATAGATTTCACGAGACAAAGCTGCTCACACTGGAAGAAGATGAGCTGCGGTATGACTTTGCAAGAAAGATCGTACAGGAGCTTGACGAGCTCGGACAGCTTGACAGAATCCTCAAACCTGACGGAAAACTTAAAGGGCAAAAGGCACTTGTTGAAGCTGCAAAAGATCTTGGTTATCAGCTCGACCATACAAACTGCTTTTTTAAAGGGCATACGATGAATTTCTCATATTGCATCGAACAGTACGGTGCGCCGCTCCTCGGAAAGTCAGCGAGTAAACTTGACGCTCACCGGATCAACATTGAATGTTTTCTCAGATACTCTAAATCGGACAGCGAAAACGATATGACGCGCGAATACTACGAAATACTCCGGAAGTGCAAATTCTCACAGCACTGCTGCAAACTACTCAAAAAAGAGCCATCGGAACGTTTACAGTCTCAGCTGGGAGTAGATATGATCTTCAAGGGACTTATGGCAAGCGAGAGCCACAGCCGCATGACGAGTTTTGCGACCCGTGGACACATCTTCGAGAGTCACAGACCTCATATAACAGACGGTGCGTTCTGTCATGTTTCACCGCTCGGATTGTGGACTGATGATGATATCTGGGGATATATCCGGAAATACAAAATACCTTATTCTCCCCTTTATGATATCACCTATACCGATGACAGCGGAGAACCTCACCACATAAAGAGAAACGGCTGTATCATGTGCGGAACTGATATTCAATACAAGGATAATCACCTGTCGATACTCAGACAAACGCACCCGAAGGCGTGGGAAACGTGTATGGAGCGCTTTGGCTATCGTGAACAGCTGTACACACTATTCAAAATCAAGAAGAATATGAACATTTATGACAGTTTCACAGATGAGGGCACAAACGCCCGCCTGATAGAACGCTTCGGAGATGCACGGAGACTTTTGGATATGCGTCCATGTGCATTCGATGATTACGGTGAGCTCGTGGAGCTGGACGGAACCGGGATGGATAACGAATACGACGCAGAGATATTTCTCGATGCGAACGGACAGATAACACTAATTTGAAAGGATAGTAACAATGGCAACATTATACGAAATAAACGACCAGATCATGGCTCTCATAGATGAGGAGACCGGAGAAATAACGGATATCGAGGCTCTGAATGCCTTGCAGATCGAGCGTGATGAAAAGATCGAGAACATTGCACTCTGGGTTAAGAACCTCAAGGCGGACGCGGAGATGTACAAGGCGGAAAAACAGGCTTTCGAGGAAAAGCAGAAAAGAGCTGAGAAAAAGGCCGAGAGCCTCAGAAACTATCTTACCAATGTGCTCGGCGGTCAGAAATTCTCGACCGCTCGTGTATCGTGCAGTTTTCGCCCTTCCGAAAGCGTGAATGTGACAGATATGTCGGCTTTGCCGGAAGAATACAAACGCTATGCGGAGCCGACACCGGACAAGACCGCTATCAAAGCGGCTATAAAATCAGGAAAGGAGATAGCGGGTGCTGAAATAATTACAAGACAGAACCTGCTTATAAAGTAAAATGGGAATCAACATTGCTATCACAGGCGGACAAGTCGAACACCGTAAAAGAGTTGCTATATACGGCGTAGAGGGTATTGGCAAAACTACGGCAGCGGCACAGTTTCCGAATCCCGTGTTTATCGATCTTGAGGGCGGTACCAAGACTATGAATGTCGCACGCCTTACGAAGCCTACGGCATGGGAAGATCTTCTCGCCGAGATCAGATACGTTATTTCCAACAGACCGTGCAAAACGCTTGTCATCGACACCGTTGACCGTGCAGAAGAGTTGTGCATAAAGTTTATCTGCGAAAAAGGCGGAAAGAAAGGTATTGAAGACTTTGGTTACGGCAACGGCTGGGTTTATGAGAAGGAAGAATTCGAGCGCTTTCTTAAGCTTCTCGATGAGGTGATAGATGCTGACATCAATATAGTTATGATCGCTCATGCGGCTATTCGCAAATTCGAGCAGCCCGACGAAATGGGAAGCTATGATCGCTATGAAATGAAGCTTGGCAAAAAGACTACTAATCTGATTGCTCCACTGATAAAAGAATGGGCTGATATGGTGCTTTTTGCAAATTACAAGACTTTTTCGGTAGCTGCCGATGACAAGGGTACCAAGCATAAAGCACAGGGCGGTAAACGTGTTATGTACACATCACACAGCCCGTGCTGGGATGCAAAAAACCGTTACGGGCTTCCGTATGAAATACCCATGGATTACGATTCGATCCGGCAGATAATCGAAGATACGACAACCGCAACAGCGAATACGACAACTGTCCCTTCGCCTCAGGTCGAACAGCTTGCACCGGTTCAGAAAGCTCACCCGCGGGAAGCTCCCAAAGCTGAACAGCCGATGCCGGAAGTACCCGAACCGTCAGCTCGTGCAGAACCGGTAATTCCGGACGGTATTCCGCAGGCTCTTGCTGACCTTATGAGAACGAACAAAGTTTCAGAAGCGGATATACGGAAAGCAGTAGCCAGCAAGCACTACTATCCCGAAGATATGCCGATAACAGACTATCCGTCGAAATTTATAAACGGATGTCTTATCGGCGCATGGGACCAGGTGTACAAGATAATACAGGATGTAACATATCCTTTTTAATTCAATAAAAAAGCACGAAAGGAGATCGTAAACATGAACGATCAGAATAACGTAAATGAAGGATTTGCCCTTGACTGGGACAGCGAGATCGAACAGGAAAGCGAGTTTTTACTTGCTCCCGAAGGAGACTATGATTTCATAGTCACTGGCGTTGAACGTGCAAGGTATGAGGGTGGCACTAAGCTCCCGCCTTGCAACATGGCAATAGTTTCCATCAAGGTTACTACACGCGAAGGTGATGTCACTATCCCTCATAGACTTTACCTTCATAGTAAGACGGAAGGATTGCTTTCGGCATTTTTCATCGGCATCGGGCAGAAGAAACACGGCGAAAAGCTCCGTATGAATTGGCAGACCGTACCGGGGTCAACAGGAAGATGTAAGGTTGGGATCCGTAAATGGACCGATAAAGACGGAAATGAACGGCAGTCCAACGAAATCAAGAGATTTTTTGAACCGCCTGCAAGCGCAGTAAATCAGACCCCGCCTCAGACACCTGCTCAGGGCGGCGGCGTATGGAAGCCGGGATCGTTCTGATATTCAAATTACATAAATATCAAAGAATAGCGAAAGACAAAATTTTTCTTGAGTGGGAGCAGGGCAACACAAAAGTCCTGCTCGTACTCCCCACGGGCACGGGAAAAACTGTAGTCTTTTGCGCAATAGCCGAAGACTGTGTGCGCAAAGGCAAGCGTGTTCTCATACTTGCCCACAGAGGTGAACTGCTGGAGCAGGCGGCAGATAAAATGCTCAAAGTCACAGGAATCGGATGCTCGGTAGAGAAAGCTGAACAGTCCTGCATCGGTTCATGGTATCCTATCACGGTCGGCAGCGTACAGTCACTTATGACGGAAAAAAGGCTGTCCAAGTTCCCTCGGGATTATTTTGATGTGATCATTATCGATGAAGCTCATCATAGTACTTCCGACAGCTATCAGCGAATCCTTGAATACTTCAACGAAGCACTGGTGCTCGGTGTTACAGCTACGCCGGATCGCGGCGACATGAAGAACCTTGGTCAGGTATTTGACACTCTTGCCTATGAATATACCCTGCCCGAAGCAATCAGGGACGGTTATTTATCGCCTATAAAGGCGGCTACTATACCGCTCAAGATCGATATGACAGGTGTGGCGGTTGAAAAAGGCGATTACAAACCCTCGGACATCGATACAGCCCTTGATCCGTATCTTGACGCTATAGCTGATGAGATGCTCAATTATTGCAGTGACAGAAAAACAGTAGTGTTTCTGCCGTTGATAAAAACTTCGCAGAAGTTTCGGGATATTCTTCTCTCCAAGGGATTTCGAGCGGCAGAAGTCAACGGCAAGAGTGAAAACCGTGAACAGATACTTAAGGACTTTGCCCAAAACAAGTACAATGTGCTCTGTAATTCCATGCTTCTCACGGAAGGCTGGGACTGTCCGGATGTTGACTGCGTAGTCGTGCTCAGACCTACAAAGGTAAGGGCGCTATATTGTCAGATGGTCGGACGCGGGACAAGGCTCGCACCGGGCAAAGATCATCTCTTGTTGCTTGATTTCCTATGGCATACGGAACGGCACGAGCTTTGCAGACCGGCAAATCTTATATGCAAAAGCAATGATGTAGCACAAAAAATGACTGCAAATATTGCAAATGCAGGGGTTCCCGTAGATATAAGCGAAGCGGAAGTAACAGCAAGCGAGGAAGTTGTTGCGGAACGTGAAGCGGCACTCGCAAAACAGCTTGCGGAAATGAAAAAGCGTAAGCGTGCTCTCGTGGATCCTTTGCAGTTCGAGATGTCCATCCAAGCAGAAGACTTGTCGGGATATGTTCCTTCTTTCGGTTGGGAAATGGGACCGCCAAGCGATAAGCAAAGGCAGATGCTTGAAAAATATGGTATTTCTTCGGAAATGCTTGAAAATGCGGGAAAAGCGGCATTGCTGCTAAACCGACTACACAAGCGTAAGGATGCAGGGCTTTCCACACCTAAACAAATACGCAAACTTGAACAATTCGGCTTCCAGCATGTAGGAAAGTGGTCGTTCGAGGATGCAAAAAACATGATCTCACGAATTGCCGCTCTCGGTTGGAATCGGCTTCCGAACGGCGTTGACCCTAAGACTTATGTTCCGAAAGGATTAATCGATGGATAACAAATTAGACTTAACAGAAGCTCTTGAATACATATCACCTGCTTCACTTGATTACCAGGAATGGGTAAATATCGGAATGGCTCTCAAATTAGAGGGGTATTCTGTAACGGTCTGGGATGAATGGAGCAGAAGTGACAGTGATCGCTATCACCCGGGAGAATGTGAACGGAAATGGGAGACATTCAACGGTGCTTCCAGTCCTGTCACCGGGGCTACGATAGTAAAAATGGCAAAAGATAACGGTTGGCACGGCAGTTACGAACTTGATTGGGATGCTGAGATCGGCAGCGACAAAAAAGATGATCTCGTAGTCGTCAACAAGAACTGGATCGAAAGCAAAGAAATACATCCGCCGGCGGTCTGGGAGCCCGCACAGCAGATAATAACTTACATCAAATCATTGTTCTTTGATGACGATCATGTAAGCTATGTTGCAACAGCCTTTGAGGAAGACGGAAAATATAAGCCAAGCGGAAAGGGATTTGCTGACAGAACAGCGAAGCAGCTTATTTCAGCACTCGAAAAATGCAACAATGACATAGGTGCTGTATTCGGAGACTATAACCCTAATGCGGGAATGTGGGTGCGTATCAATCCCATGGACGGCAAGGACGTGAAGAATGTGAATGTTACAGACTTCCGTTATGCTTTGGTGGAGTCCGACAGCACCGACATCGAACGTCAGAACGCTATCATTCATGAGCTGGAACTTCCTGTTGCTGCTCTTGTGTACAGCGGCGGAAAAAGTATTCACGCTATCGTGAGAATTGAAGCTGCGAACTACGAAGAATATCGCAAGCGTGTAGATTATCTCTACAGCGTATGCCAGAAGAACGGTCTCGAAATAGACAAGCAGAACCGTAATCCTTCAAGACTCTCCCGAATGCCGGGTGTGATCCGCGGCGACAAAAAGCAGTTCATCATTGATACCAATATCGGAAAGCATTCATGGGATGAGTGGAAAGAATGGATCGAGAGTGTAAATGATGATCTTCCCGATCCCGAGAATGTCAGCGATATATGGGATAATATGCCGGAACTTGCCCCGCCGCTTATAGACGGTGTGCTCAGGCAGGGACACAAGATGCTGCTTGCAGGTCCTTCAAAGGCAGGAAAGTCTTTTGCACTGACGGAACTTTGCTGTGCGGTAGCTGAAGGTAAGGAATGGTTCGGCTTCAAGTGCACACAGGGAAAGATACTGTATGTAAACCTCGAGCTCGACCGTGCAAGCTGTATGCACCGTTTCAAGGACGTATATACCGCGCTCGGATATGCTCCGAATAACCTCAATAATATCGATATATGGAACCTCAGAGGTAAGACGATACCAATGGACAAGCTTGCTCCGAAACTTATTCGGAGAGCATCCAAGAAGAACTACATTGCCGTTGTGATAGACCCGATATACAAGGTCATAACCGGCGACGAAAACAGCGCCGATCAGATGGCACATTTCTGTAATCAGTTTGACAAGGTATGCACTGAGCTCGGATGCGCGGTGATCTACTGCCACCACCATAGCAAGGGGGCACAGGGCGGCAAGCGTTCTATGGATCGTGCAAGCGGCTCGGGCGTATTCGCCCGTGACCCTGATGCACTCCTTGACCTCATCGAACTTGCTCTTTCTGATAAGCTCATAGATGCCGAAAAGAACAAAGCGGCTTGTAAAGCCATTACGGAATATCTCGATGCTCACGGACGCGAAGATAGCTACTCGCAGGATGAGGCATGCAGCCGCAAGGAAATGCGGGAGATCGCCCAGCATGTCCTTGACGGCGAAGATTACAATGAAGCTATACAGGAAGCAAACGCCGCCGAGAAACGTGCCGAGAGCCGGACAGCGTGGCGTATCGAAGGTACTCTCCGAGAGTTTCCGAAGTTCCCGCCGCTTAATCTCTGGTTCGATTATCCCGTACACCGTGAAGACCATACCGGCGTTCTCAAAGATGCAAAGGCAGACATGGATGCTCCATGGATCAACAACTTCAAGAGCAAGAATAAGAAACCGCCGGACGAAGCAAAAGAAGAGCGTAAGCATTCATTAGAAACAGCTTATGAAACATGTCGTATTAATGGAGATGAAGTTCCGATAACAGATATTGCGGAATATCTCGGAGTTACTGAAAAGACAGTGAGAAATCGTCTCAAGGAAAGCAAAAAATTCATCGTCGAAAACGGGAAAATACATAGAAAGCCGTGCGAAGATTAAGGGAAAGAAAAAGTCGGTATTTACCGAGATTTTCTTCCGAGGGAAAAAGGGAAATTTCCCTTTCCCTCAAAGGAAGAAAAAGTCGATATTATTTGTGTTTTTCCTTACAATTTCCCGCAAGGGAAATCCGGAAAGAAAAACACGCTTTTCACCGAACTTTCTTCCGAGGGAAAAAGGGAAAGAAAATCTCGTATATTATTATATACTTATATTTTCCGCCCTAAAGGACGGGCGGAAAATAGGTATAGTAATAATCCCCCTACCCCCAGAAAGGAAAGATAGAATGTCTAACAATGCCAAACAAGAATTTTTCATGCCGATGATCCCGCCGACAGTCACACATCAGGAGCATCAGGTAAGAGTCGTAAATGGTAAACCGATTTTCTATGAGCCCGCAAAGCTGAAAGACGCTCGCGAGAAATTAACTGCTTTCCTGTGCGTACATAAACCGCTGGAAGCATATACTTGTACACTCCGTCTCGTGGTGAAATGGCTCTTCCCAATAACCGGTAAGCATTACGACGGAGAATACAAGTACACAAAGCCGGACACCGACAATCTGAACAAGCTGCTCAAAGACTGTATGACCGCCTGCGGCTTCTGGAAGGATGATGCTCTCGTAGCAAGTGAGATCACCGAAAAATTCTGGGCAGAACATCCGGGTATATATATTCTCGTGGAGGAACTGGAACGATGAAAATGGAAGATGTGACACAGGCAGTTGAGAATGAGCTTCCCGTAGTGCATACACACAACGGCGTTAGGCTCAGCGGCTATCATATCACAGGGGTTATAACCCGATATGACCGCCGGCATGGCTGGAAGTATTCACTCGAACTAATGGACAAGTCCAGATGCCTGCTCATAGCAAGACCGGAAGATGTTGATCTCGGAAAGGAGAACGAATGAGAAAAATGGTAGTTGAAGTTATTATAATCTGCATATTTGCGGCTTCTACAATACTTGCGGCGGTTCTCGCAATTCACAACATAGCCGAACTTACAGATACAAGCGTGAAATATAACAAGGCCGTGGGCGTTCAGCAGCTGCTTAAAGCTGAGATCGATACTCTCAGAGATGAGAACTTCACGCTTGAACAGGAACTTGAAACAGAACGCAATAACAGCATGGCTCTTAAGCGGATGATCATTGATTATGAAACGGCCGCAAAGACCGGGCAAGAAGATCCACTCAACGAGCTTGATGTAAATGCCAATCAGAACGACAACGTTCTGCAGGCGAATGCAGAAAGCTCAAAGGAACGTCTGCCGGAAGGTCGGACAAATGTTATCTCCGGTATGCCGTACACCACGATCACAAACAAGCGTTCAGAACAATGGGCTTTACAGCTTCAGGCATATACCGGGAAGTACGGTATCCGCTGTTACTTCGACGGAGATCACATATACTTCCTTGCCGCTATGGGAAGCGCCTACGGACGAACGATAGGAGATGCTTTCCGGGTAACGCTCAGATGCGGAACGGAGTTCTATGTGATGCTTGCGGAGTATAAGGACGACGGCTCGGATCCGAACTTCTTCGGGCATCCGACAAAGCATATCGACGGCTACGATGTTACCTGCGTTCTGGAATTCATCTATGACAAGGCAAGTATCAACAGCAAGGCACTACAAGCCGGAAACTTCTGTGTTCTTGAATGCTTCGGCGGACTTCACGGTGACGGCGGCGATATTGTGAGGATAGAGTATCTCGGAAGGAAGTGGGAACCGTGAGTTATACAGAATACATACCGCGCGACACGGTTGATAATGTGCTGTTAGAGCTTGAAGACAGGTTTAAAAACAATCCTTTTGCATTAACAGCTATGGCAATGGCAATTGATAAAATTGACAACATACCTGCCGCCGACGTAGTGCTGGCCGCAAAAGCTCACTGGATAGAAGATAGATACAATCAGGGAAAACCGAATGAATATGTAAAATGTTCCCACTGTGGTCGAGAGATTATGCACTGGGACGGCGAAATAACATACAATTACGAAAATTATTGTCCAGAGTGCGGCGCGAGAATGTACGAGGAGGAAAGCGAATGACTGAAGAAGAAATGAAAAACTTAAAAATAGAGTATGTATGTCTCGATGATGACGGTGTAGAGATTACTGGCATTGCGTATTCATACAGAAACGAAAGAGGCTGGCTTGAAAAAGCGCGTCGGCGCGGAAGTTGGTCGGGAAGCGTATGCTCAACTTGTGGAAAGAGCGTTTCGGGGTGGTATGATTACGCTTTCTGCCCGTTTTGCGGGTCGAAAAACGACGAAAGCGAGGAATAAAAAATGGAATTATGTTATTGTGAAAGATGTCATAAGTGGATTGATATTGACGATTCCTATGACGAAATCGCAATCGGCAAAAAGAGCGGCGATAGATATTATGAGATGTTGCATTTCTGTCAAGAGTGCGGAAAGAAAATGCACAAGGCTATTGAAGAGTTCCTGAGCGAAAGTGAGGACAATGACCATGCCTGAAAAACGTTTTGTAATTACTTGTCAGGAGTGTAAGTTCTTCCGGGTCTATACCGACGGAACATACGGAAACTGCACGCGCACGGTCAATCAAGGTGCGGTTTACCGGAAAACCGACTATTGCAGTTATGCCGAACAAAAGGAAGTTCCGCTTCCCGTGATTGATGATCACGATGTAAACGATCTTATCGACAAATGAAGGGAGCGGATATTTATGACAGACTGGATCCTATGCAGTCAGAAGATGCCGCCTAATACAGATCAGGTTCTCGTGTTCCTCGAAGGCTACGGGCATGATTTAGAAGAACAATACGGCTTGGCTTGGTGGAGCAAAGACAGAGGGTGGACGCTTGAAGCTATAGCATACTATGAGGGAACCCGCTTCGATATGCAGACTACCGGGCTTGAGAAATATATCACTGCTTGGTGTCCGCTGCCTGAGCCGCCGAATAAAACAGGAAGGGTAAATAATCGATGAGCAGTAAAGTAAAAGTCCGGGGCGATGCTTCCAAAGAGTTCGTAAAAACTTTTGACCGGATGTGCGGCGCCCGGTCCCGCTGGAACATCTGGAACGATTTTATTCATCTCTCGGCGTATACTATCTCGAACACGATCGATATGGTCCATAAGGAAAAACGGGAAAAGGACTATATGACGATAAGCAGCGGGTACACAAAAGAAGAGATGCTTGGATTCTCGGAACTCTTCGGAATAATGACTATGGCTCTTGAAGAAGACCCGAACCAGGACTTTCTCGGAAGCCTGTACATGAACCTAAATCTCGGAAACTCAAACACCGGGCAGTTCTTCACTCCGTACAGTGTATCAAAGGCGTGCGCTTTACTGTCGGTAGATCTCAATGAAGTTGAGCGCCGGCACTATGCAACTGTACACGACCCATGCATCGGCGGCGGAGCTATGCTGATAGGTCTTGCAAATGCTTTGCGGGAGAAAGGTATCAATTATCAGCACAAGATGATGTTCGTCGCACAGGACATAGATCATACTTGTTGCTGTATGGCTTATATACAGCTTTCGCTTCTCGGATGTCCGGGATATGTAGTCTGTGACGACAGTATCTCAAAACCCCTGACCGGTGATCCGTTGTTCGCACCAATGGATCGTGAGACCTTCATAACGCCGATGTATTGTGCGTATGAGTGGGAGTTCCGCCGGCGGTACAGGCTTATGATAAAAGCTGTTGGTATCAATGCATCGGAAAGCAACAAAAATAAAACGCCGGGGCTTGATATTCATAACGAAAAGAAGTCCGAAAAGCCAGCGAAGGACAAAAATGTCCCTGCCAAAAAGCATACTGCCGATGCCGGCAAAATGGTTCAAATGACTTTTTTCTGAAAGGAGTAATCGGATATGAATCACGATATAGACGGATTCAGAAATTATCTGTATGAAGAAGAGCTTGCGCCGAACACCATCGATTCATATACATTCGGAGTGCGTAAATTCTTTGAAAAATATGATGAAGTGACAAAGCCTAATCTGATCGAATTTAAGCAAGAGTTAATCGATAAATTCAAACCGCAGACGGTCAACCTGCGCCTGACCGCAGTTTTGAAATACTGCGAATGGAAAGATATAAACCTCAAGATCAAGCACGTCAAGGAGCCGAAGAAAACATACGTTGAGAATGTAATAACTCCCAGACAGGTAACTTCCCTTCTCGAAGGTTTGAAAAAAGACGGGAAGATGAGGTTTTATTATTACATAATCCTGTTGAGTAAAACCGGTATGCGCATCTCCGAAGCTTTGAAGGTCAAGAAAAAGGACATTGTCAAGGGCTGCGTCACGATGCCGACGAAGGCGCACTTGCGGACGATCCACTTTCCGAAAAAGCTACAAAACGACATGATGCCGCTGCTTGACAGCCTGAACGACGAAGATACAATAATGCAGAACTACTACGGTCAGCCGCTGACCAGCCGAGGATTTGCAGAGGAGCTTATAAAATACGGCAAAAAGTACGGCGTTCCGAGGAACGTACTTCATGCTCACGCATTCCGACACTTCTTCGCTATTGAGTTTCTGAAGCGGAATAACAATATAGCCTTGCTTGCCGATCTCCTCGGTCACGGGGATGTAAAGGTCACTCAGATATATCTCCGTATGTCACAAAAAGAACAGAAGGACGAAATAGACAAGGCGGTGGATTGGTAATGAGAGACGAACTCAGGAACCGTATTTGTGAAGCTCTTCACCGGCTGGGCATTGAAGCTGATTGGAACGAGGTTACAAACGAGCTTGTCATGATCCTCGACGATTACGAGATAACTCACGCCGAACGAGCCCTTGTAGTCCGGGACGAAGCTATCAACGAGCGCCTGTTGAAGAACTTCCTTGCAACAAAAGCGGTTGAAGGCTGTACCAAACGCACGGTAGATCAATATCATAGGGGCATTAAATCCATATTGAACAAAATCGGGAAGAATGCCATGGACATAACTACCGATGATATTCGATTATATCTTGCACTCAGGCAGACCCAAGATAAGATAAGCAAGAGCTTTGCAAACACCGAACTGCGATATTTAAGTACATTTTTTAACTATCTCATGAACGAAGAAGTTATTACACGCGATCCGACAAAGAAGATCAACTGCATCAAGGTTGAAAAGAAGCAGAAGAAAGCCTTTTCTGGCATGGAGCTTGAAAAGCTGCGCGGTGGCTGTCAGAATAACAGACAAAGAGCTATTATCGAAATGCTTCTTTCGACAGGCTGCCGTGTATCCGAACTGGTAGGCATAAAAATTGAGGAAATAAACGGGGAGGAAATAATCGTTCACGGAAAAGGTGAAAAAGATCGCACCGTGTATCTGAATGCCAAGGCTCAGTATGCGATAGAAGCATATCTCAACGAGCGTAAAGACAAAAACCCGTATCTATTCCCAAGGAGCAACAATTTTGACAACAACAAAAAAGGCAAGCACACGCACGATTGGTATAAATTCGCGAATGAGGTAAGTCCTACAGGTCATAACGACAAGGGAGCGATAGAAAGTTTTGTAAGAAAGCTCGGAAAAAGGGTCGGTGTTGACAATGCTCACCCACACCGCTTCCGGCGTACCTGTGCGACAATGGCACTGTCCCGAGGAATGCCATTACTGCAGGTGTCAAAGATGCTAGGACACGAGCAGGTAAATACCACGCAGATATATCTTGACATTCAGCAGGAAGAAGTAGCGGCAGCTCACAAGAAGTATGTAGTATGAGAGGCAGTGATCTATGGCTATGGCAAAGATGTGGACGGCAGAAGAATATGATCAGCTTTCCGATGAATGGGGGCAATATTCGATAAAGACGATAGCGGAAAGACATAACCGCTCACCGAACGCGATCAAGATCAAAGCGCAGCGCCGAAGCCTCGGTCAGCATCTGCTTGCTGATGACCGGGTATCGATAAATCAGATCTTCTCGGCCTTCAAAGTGCAAAGTTATACATACCTGCTTGGCAGAATGGTAAAGGCCGGTCTGAAAATACATTATCACAAAATTGACAAGGCACGGTATAAGGTCATAAAAATCGAGGAGTTCTGGGAGTTCATAGAAAAGCATCGGTCAATGCTCGATTTCTCAAAGTTGGAAAAGAACGCTCTCGGGATAGAGCCGTCATGGGTCGAAGCCGTCAGGCGTGAGGATTTTAAGCGTTGGTGTTCTGTCAAAACTAAGAACTGTCAATGGACTCAGGCAGAAGATGCCGAACTTCTCCGTCTCGTACAGATGCAGAGATATTCATATTCGGAGATCGCACATCTTCTGCACCGTTCATGCGGAGCCGTATCACGAAGACTTCACGATCTCGGCGTGAAAGATCGACCCCTGAAAGCCGATAATCACGTCAAATGGACAGATGCCGAACTGAAAACGATGAGTGATATGATAAAAGCCGGAAGCAATTATGAGAATATCGGACGTGCAATAGGCAGGTCTCCGAAGGCTGTACAAGGCCGGGTGTATAACATGTATCTCACAGAACAGCTTGACAAAGTGCGGGAGATGATGAACGGCGGCGAATGGGGCGATAATCGACCTGAACGGCAGCTGAAGCACAAGAATATTCTTCGGGGTGACGAAAAGCAAGATGTAAAAAACGGATTGAGCCGGTTGGTATGTTTACTTACATACCGATCGGAGCAGATTGCAAAACTCGAAGCGCATTACGGGTGGCAGCATAAGCAATGTTCACACTGGCACAACGGATGTGATGCGGGAGAAAGCGACTGCACCTCTTGTACGCACTTCCGCAGAAAGGAGCCGGAATGAAAGCATATAAACGCTGGCGTGGAACCGCCAACGAACGCAAGGCTATGCTGGCAGAAATCAATCGTCAGTGTGTAGAGTTCGAAAAGGCTCACGGCGTAGAACTTATGGCACGTTCTTTATGGGTCCTGCATATTTGCTTCGGATTCGGAGAAAAACGGCTGAAACAGTTCTACATGGAATACAGCAAGGAGATCGCGGAGCTTATTGAACATTACGAGCTCGATGAAACAGATGATGTATGGCTTTGCACTCGGAAGCTGAAAGACGCAGGATTTGATATTTCTTCCTGGGAAAGAGAGGGTGAAAATTGAAATATCAGCTCACATGCCCGAGATGTAAGTATGAATTCCAGTATGATAACGGGTATTACGATAAAGCTATCGCCGGATTACAAGCTGAAATAAGCGAGATGTCAGCCTATCTCAAGGAATACAAGACATGGTCTGTACAGAAAAAGCGTGATTATTCGGAATGGAGACATCAGATCATCCTTCGGCAGGAAAAGAAGATGCAGGAACTGAGAGAGCTTCGGGAATTGAGAAAGCTCTATGATCAGCAGCTTGAACATCAGCAGTATAAAGTCTTCAAAGAGCTTGTCAAGGAAAAATACGGAAATGATGTTTATCACAGCCTTCTCGAAGAAACGATGAAAATGCTGGAAGCGTACAAAATAAGCGATATGATGAAAGTCAATTATACACGGGCTGACGGGAAGAAAGTTATTTCTTCCGGGAAGCTGTAAGAAAGGAAAGGTCAATTATGGCTCTTATAATCATTTGCGTAGCGTCTATTGCGCTGCTTTTTATCACGGCCAGAGTACTGTATCATTTTACTGATTCGGATATTGCGATATCCGCACCCATAGGAACAGCGGTAGTGCCGTTTATAGGTCTGTGCACCTGCTTATTGTTTATAATTCTATCGCACAACGATTATCTCATCGAGAGCAGTAAAATTAAATACGAACAGCAGTATAAAGCCCTGACTGCGGCAATAGAGAAAAACGAACAGAATCTTATACTGCTTGCCGACGATATTGCAGAATACAACAGCGGGATTATCAACGGAAGGCGGGCTATGAATGACTTCTGGCTCAAAGACTTTAATTATGATTTCTATGAAGATCTTCCGCTGATAGATCTGGAAAGCGAGGCCGGCGATGAATGATCAGACAATTAAGGCAGACGCCGGAAAGCCCAGACTTTCACTTGTGCCGCCTGAGATTATTATTGCAATTGCTCGTGTGCGTGAATATGGAGTAAGCAAGTACGGTGCAGCTGAAAGCTGGCAGAAGGTTGAGAAGGATCGCTATAAGGATGCACTGTACCGTCATTGGCTTGAATACCTGAAGGATCCCACAGGAACTGATAGTGAAAGCGGCTTGCCGCATTTATGGCGTCTTGCCTGTAATGTTGCATTCCTCTGTGAACTTGAACGAAAGGACTTAATGAACCTATGATGTGTCGGCACCCTAAGACAACAGTTACCGAACATACTTGTAGGGAGCATACTATGACAGCAAAAGAATATCTTAACCGTTACAGAGAACTTGACGATACCGTGAACAGCAGATTTGAAGAACTCGACAGGTGGAAAGCTATTGCTACAAAGTCATCGCCGCCTCAGAGATATGAGAACTGCGGCATGAACTCAGATAAAGTGGGAAAGGCAGCAGCCGAGATCGCAGATCTGCAGAATAAGATAGACGAAGATATTATTCAGCTCATAGAGATGCGGGAAGAGATACGCAAAACAATAACAGCGGTAGATAACCCACGCTTGCGGACATTGCTTGAAAGATATTATATATGCCGCAATACATGGGAGAATATTGCTGAAGCTTTCGACTGCAGCGTTCGCACAGTATACTACTGGCATCACAAGGCTTTGAAAAAAGTTGAAGAAATTTTAAAAATTTCATGATTTTGCATTGAATTGCAGTATATATGTGTGATATGATTAGAATGCGAAGAAAGCATAGAGGAATACCTTTCAAGCGGGATTGAGCCAGTTTTTCATTTCTTTTCTTTGTGGACGATTACTCCTTAGGCGGAAAGCCTCTCAGCAATGAGGGGCTTTTCGTCTGTCTTTTTTCAAGGCAGGTGTGCGGAATGCTCAAGGCGTGTGCTAAATGCGGGAAAATACATGAGAAGAATTATATTTGTATGCCGAAAGCTGTACCGAAAAATCATCGGAAATATACAAGAGACACACAGGCAGACAAGTTCAGAAATACGCAGACTTGGAGAAGGAAAGCCGAGGAAATAAAAAGTCGTGACTTTCACTTGTGCAGGATATGCCTGATAAATCAGTACGGCACGAAGCATCAATACAACAGTCACAAGCTGTCAGTGCATCACATAGTGTCGCTGTCAGAAGACTTCGGCAAGCGTCTCGACAATGGAAATCTT